>TARA_B110000238_G_scaffold168320_1_pt1 | contig 11933 bp, 12 predicted proteins | sample TARA_B110000238 | Tara Oceans TARA_B110000238 (sample SAMEA4397569) | marine metagenome | biome: Polar Biome; feature: [SRF] surface water layer (ENVO:00010504); material: water (ENVO:00002006), including particulate matter (ENVO:01000060) such as... | depth 5 m | reverse complement strand
AGGAGGAATTACATAATTTTTGGGTCTATTCATATAAGCCAATTGCTGAGAAAAATCATCTGGAGTAAAAAACTCTATTCCATCTGATTTGTAGTTTGCTCTTATTATTACTGACAATAATTTGTCATTATTGACTATGTTCTCTATCATTTTATACTTTTTTAACAAAAATTAATCCTTTGGAATTCATGTTTAGATGTTACTCCATCTACTATTTAAATGTCATATTTTACTAAATCCACAAAATTAGGTTACCCAAGGAATTCAAAACTGTAGCCATTTAAATTAGATAAATATTTTTTATTTTTAAAATATATATTTCTTAAATAATTAATGCTAAGAATTTCTAAAAATATCTTCTTTTTTAAATGAGTCAATTAAGCTTTCTTCATTCAAGTTGATTATGTTTTTTGGGAATTTATCTAAATCTGAAAATAAATAACTTAGGGATAAAAGTAGTTTCCCGAGATTTTCTGATTGAGTATTTTGGTTTTGTTTCAAACCCTCAGAAGACGAAAATAAGTGTTTACCTGAGCTTCCTTGTTCAATATAATGTTCTTCCTTGTAATAAATTCTATTTTCTTTATCAACTTCAATTGTTTTAAAGTAATCATTATCAAATCCAGCAATATAGATTTTTTTGAACCCCAAATAACAAGCAACAGAAAGAGCTTTATAAGCTGTCATTGAAAGATAGCCCCTTGGCCTAGTTATATCTATTATATTCTTATTAAATCTTCTTAGCTCAATGTCATTAAAATAATAAACATTAGTTTTAATATTTAATTTATTTTTAAATTTTAAAGGGATGAAAAGAGTTATATTATTTTTCTCAATCAATTCAAGATCTATTTTAATTTCTTTTAAAGTTTCTTCAGTGTGTAATTCTTGATCTAAACCAAAGTATACAGGATCTGATAAGACATAAAAATCTGGAATCAATTTAGAATTTAATTTACCTATAAACGAGTTTACACATATAACTTTACTTTTAAATTCCTTTTGCCTTTGCTTGATTTTTTCTAAATCAATTTTTTTTAACGAGGGGCCATTTGCCAAAACAAATGCGTTTTTATTTTTAAAGGAATCTTTTAATGCCTTTGTGTCTTTAAAATGTTTTGAAATTATTAATGTTTTAATTGAATATTTTATGAAAAAAAATAAATCTAAAGTAAGTAATAAAACATAGGATAAGGGGCCTGATGAATTAGAGTATAGATTCTCTTCATGAAATTTTTTTAATTTGCTTATCATTATTTAAACATTTTTTAAGTTAAAAAATTTACAACATTATAGACTATTACCTCATTACATTTAAAATTACTTTTAACATCTTCATGAAAGTACTCACCTCCATCCGTAATTGAACAAGAGTCAATTTCAATTTTATGATTAATGTCAAAAAAAATATTTTCGATTAACTTTAAAGACTCATTAGGATCAAATACATCTTTAAATGAAGACATAGAAATCAAAACTTTTTTTATCACTTTTTAATAATTTTTGTATTCAAGCATGTCTAAAAAGCTCTCTTCTGAACAATTATATATATTGGAATATTCTTCATTAAATTTTTTAATTTTTCGGAAATAGTTAAATTTAAACTAATTGCCCTTAGATACTTCTTGCCGATTTTTTCTTTTTTCTGATGATCAGATAATCCATAAAACCTGTATTCTTGCATTTTTGAATATTTTAAAGTGTTGAAATCAATTCCTAACATAAAAATTTCTTTTACTCTCATAAACTTTAATAATATTAATCCCAAAGAACTTAAAACTCTACAACCAGATATTAACCTAAAATTGTGTAAATAAATTTTATTAAAATCGTTTAAATTCCCAAATGTTCTATAAAAAATACAATTATGATTTTCAAAAAGACTATATTTTTCTATTAAATATTTAGTATTAATTTTTTGGTTATTTATCCCAAAAAATAGCATTACATTTCTGGGCATATTCATTTCCATTTTTTTAAACCATCGTAGCCAATCTTCTTAACTTTGGGGCGGATGAATTGGAGGAACTAAATGAATTTTGACCACTTCTTCAGACTTCATAAAATAATTAAAATCAGGATGAACAAAATTATTATTGAGAGTTAATACTGGCTTATTTTTTAATTTTTTTAAATCATGATTTAATAAAGATGGGCTACTTCCAAGAATATAAAATTCTGGAAGATTTCTGTGTTTTTCAAAAAACGGGTTCTTTTCTTTTTTAATTTGATAAAACCTAAAAATTATTTTTTTTACTAAGTTTTTTATATTCATAGGTGGTTAGTAGGAAATAAATTAAGATTACAAATAAAGTTGTATAGGCAAAATATATTGTTTCTAGTTTTAATAATACAACTGCAAAATTAAGTAATAAGCTGATTGCTAGAGTAAGGCTTTGATTGATAATGAGTTTTGATGTTTTTTTGTGGTAATTAAGTGCACTGATATATTGATCAGAAAGGCAAAAAAATAAAGTAGAAGCAGCAAGAATAGAAAATAATTGAGTTGTGTTTAAATATTTTCCAATTACTATTTTCAAAAAAGGAGTATAAAGTAAAACTGAAAACACAATAATTGCAATAATTAAAAAGAATAGATTTTTTTGTAATTTATTAATTAATTTAAATCCTTCATTTAATTTTTGTTTTGAAAAAAAATCATTTACTATAGCGTTGTACTGTGATAAATAACTTGAGGAAATTGCTAATATTATAAATGCAAAATTTGATGCAAAACCATAATCCGCTAGATCAGAAATTGAATAGTATTTTGAAATAAACCACCTATCAATTTGCTTTAAGGCTAAATCTAAGAAAGCCGTAATTAATATCAAGTATCCCAACCTAAAACTTTCTTTAAAATCATTTTTTATAGAACCTACTATTTTGAAATCATAGTCTTTTAAATAAAAGATACAAACCGAAAAGATTAAAATTGAAGAGAAAGATTGACCTAAGAAAAACCCTTTTAAATCTTTAAAAAAGATTAGCCCAATTAAAGAAAAAAGCGGTATTAATATTTCAATTAAGTATCTAATGTTAATGGACTTTTGAAAAATCAAATTTGTGTCAAAATAGGTTCTTACATAGTTAAAAAATGGTGCTAAAATAATATTTGGAATTATCAATAATAATACAGTATTATTTAAATTAAGATTTAACATGAAAATGATTGGCAAAATTAAACCTCTTAACAAAAAAGAAGTGATTAAACTGTTTGCTAAATAGCTATTAGCAACAGATTTATTTGTATTTTTTTTTGAAAAAAGTATCGGGAAACTTGATTCGACGCCAAAATGTGAAAAAGCAATTATTGAAGAAAAAATCAAAATATTTTGATAGTTACCAAAGTCATCCTTTTCAAGAACTTTTGCTAAATAAATTATGTTTACAAGTGAAATTCCTTTTGATAAAAAGAGAGAAATAAAGTTTTGTGCAATATATTTTTTCAAAAAAGACTAATTGTTACTATTTAAAAAATCTTGGTACGTTATTTTAATTCCATTATCAAGGTTTGTTTTAAATCTAAATCCTAATGAATTTATTTTTGATGAATCTAAAAGTTTTTTTGGTGTTCCGTCTGGCATAGTAGAGTTCCAGATAATTTCACTTTTGTGACCAATATGTTTTTGTATTTTTTTTGCTAATTTACAAATACTGATTTCTTCACCGGATCCAACGTTATATAGTGGTTTGTCCAAATTATTTTGCAGTGCAAACAAAATCGCTTCTGCTAAATCTTCAACAAACAAAAATTCTCTCAATGGCTTTCCACTTCCCCATAGTTCAACATCTTTATTATTGATTTTAGCTTCATGGAATTTTCTAATCAATGCTGGTAAAACATGTGAGGTTTTTAGGTTATAATTATCCCCAGGGCCATATAAATTTGTAGGCATGAGTGAAATGTAATCTTTTTCAAATTGCTTTCTGATTGATTCAATTAATTTAACTCCAGATATTTTTGCTATGGCATACCACTGATTGGTTTCTTCAAGCGGACCAGTTAACAAACATTCCTCTTTAATAGGTTGAGTTGACATTTTTGGATAAATACATGAACTTCCCAGAAATATAAATTTTTTAACATCAAAATTCAAAGAGTTTTGAATCAAAGAATTCTGAATCTGCATATTGTCAAGTAAAAATTCGTACGGATACTCATTATTTGCCCATATACCACCTACTCTTGCAGCAGCATCAATTACAACTTCTGGATTATTTTTTTTAAAAAAATCCAACACTGCTTTTTGGTCCCTTAAATCTAATTCTTTAGATGATTTACCAATTAAATTTAAATAGCCTCTTTTTTTAAAAAGTCTCCAACAGGCTGAACCTACCATGCCATTATGCCCTGCGATAAATATTTTAGTATCCTTTGAAAATTTAGTCATAAGACTTTTTTAGGGTTGATTCTTTTTCAACAATTTTTTTGTCATTTTCAATCATCAGCCAAATTAATTGGTCAAATGATGTTTCGCGAGGGTTCCATCCTAAAATTGTTTTAGCTTTTGTTGGATCTCCGAGTAAAGTTTCAACCTCAGTTGGTCTGAAATATTTAGGGTCTACTTCTATAATTATATCTCCTGTTTTTGTGTTAAACCCTTTTTCATTTTCACCACTTCCTTCCCACTTAATATTTATTGAGACTGCTTTAAATGCTTTTTCTACAAACTCTCTGACTGTATGTTGTTCTCCTGTTGCTATAACAAAATCCTCAGGTTTTTCATTTTGAAGCATTAGCCACATGCACTTTACATAATCTTTTGCATAACCCCAATCTCTTTTTGCATTTAAATTCCCAAGATAAAGTTTTTTTTGTGTGCCCTTAGATATTCTTACAGCTGCCAAAGAAATTTTTCTTGTAACAAATGTTTCTCCTCTTCTTTCAGATTCATGGTTAAATAAAATTCCATTAACAGCAAACATACCATATGCTTCTCTATAATTTTTTGTTATCCAATAAGCATAAATTTTTGCGACCCCATAGGGAGATCTGGGGTAAAAGGGGGTGGTTTCAGTCTGTGGAATTTCTTGAACTTTTCCATAAAGTTCTGAAGTTGAAGCTTGATATATTTTACATTTTTTTTCTAAACCAACTATTCTAACTGCTTCCAATAATCTTAATGTCCCAATTGCATCTGTTTCGGCTGTATATTCCGGTAGATCAAATGAAACTTTTACATGTGATTGAGCTGCAAGATTATAAATTTCGTCAGGACGAATGTTTTGAATTAATCTAATCAGATTGGAAGAATCAGTCATGTCTCCATAATGAAGTTCCAATTTCCTTTTTGATTTTAGATCTTGTATTAATTCTTCAATGTAAAGGTGTTCAATCCTCTCTGTATTAAAAGACGAACTTCTGCGAATTATTCCATGAACAAAGTAACCTTTGTCTATTAATAGCTCTGCAAGGTAAGATCCGTCTTGTCCAGTAATTCCTGTTATTAATGCAATTTTCATGTTTTTTTTAATAATTTATATAGCCCTGAATATTTTAATAAATTTATTATACTTTGTCTAATTGTAAAGTAGTTAAATGGTCTTATGGTATATAAAAATTCTGTTTTATTTAGATAACCAATGATTTTATCATATAAGTTATAATTGATTTCAAGGTGATCACTACTGCCTACTTTGAAAACACTTCTAATCTTTTGGTCACCTTTTATCAATTCAAAACCATATTTATTTAAAGTCTTTGTAAGATTCTCTAATGAAAAACTAAAATTATGAGCGTTCTGAAAATATTTCTTTAAATTATATTTGTAAGGTTCTTCTAAATTAAAAATTCCAGGTACTTCTATATAAATTACGCCAGTTTTAGTTAAAATGTTTTTCAAGTAATTAAGCTCCTTTTCTATATCTCTTAGATGTTCAAATACATGAGAATAAATAATTAAATCAAATTTTTCTTTGATTTCAAAAACAGGAGCATTAATTAATTCGATATTTTTGTCAGTATTAATTTTCAAATAGTCAGCCCCTAAGTCTATCCCTTTACATCTAAATCCTTCTTTGGCAAAAGAGCTTAATATTCCTCCCATTCCACATCCCACTTCTAATATATTATTTGATTTTTTTAAAAATGTTTTTGTAAAGCTTAGTATTCGCTCTCCTCTTTTAACTTCTTCTTTGTAAATCTCATTTTTAGGTATTCCCCCACTATTATAGATTCCCCTATAATGTTCTTGATAAAAAATATTAGTGCTTTTTTCATCAAACCGAGGATCTAAATAAATTAAGCCACATTCTAAACAAATATTATTTTGACAAAACATTCCATATCGATCATATTTTGAGATTACATTTCTCCTTTTACTTTCACATATTGGGCAAATCAGAAGTTTCTCATAATTTATTCTGTCGTCATTATTAAATGCAATAATTTGATTAAGAATACTTTTATCTGAAGAATACTCTTTTTTAAAAAGTCTTTTTTTTAGGGAATTTCTTATATCTTTTTTGATAATTGTTTTTTCTTCCATAGCTCGTTCATATGCTGATTAACTTTTAAAATTTTAGCTTGAAGGTAAAATTCCTCTATTTTTTCTCTTTCCTTAAAATGTTTGTTTTGTTCTGTAAGAAGTTTAATTGCGTTCAAAGCGATATAATCTTCCCAATAATCTAGAGTCAATCTTGGTGTCTCTTTTTCCATCTTATATTTTGGATCCTTAAGAATCGTATAATTTTCAGACAATTTTTCAAAATAATATACTACCATCTCTGTATCTTTTTCACTATAAAAAGTTTCATTTGCCTTTTTTAAAAAATTGGCATCAACAGAAAATCCCTCAGTCGCAGCACCTGAATCACTGTAATTCGATGGCTTTACAAAATCATATTTATTTTTTACTAATAATTCAAAAGATTCATGCATTCTTTCACCATCAAAAAAAGGATCATCTGCGTCAACAGAATGAAAGTTTTTTAAATTAAATTTTTTTGTGCATTCAAACCATCTATTAAGCTTATTGTCTAAACTACCTCTAAAAAAATTTATTTTCATTTTTTTAGCTATCTCTTCTAATATGTCATCTGAAGGGTCAATGCTGGTGCATAAAATAGGCTCAATATCATAGCTTATAGATCTTTCTACAATATGCTCAATTAATTTTGTGTTTGAATCTCCAAAATTAAGTAAACACTTATTGGGAAGTCTGGAACTTGTTGTTCTAACTGTTATTACTCCCGGTATTTTAATTCCCATAAATTATTACATTAAATTTTTTCCGCCATCTATAAAAATTGAGGTCCCTGTAATATAATTCGATTTAAAAAGACCCTCAATTATAACTGGTATTTCTTTTTTATCAAGCATTCGCCTTTTGGGTACATCTGAAATGTATTTTTCTTTGAAAATCTCATTTTGTTCATTTTCAACGCCTCCTATAACAATATCGATTATTTCAAAATCATTGAAATGAACTGCTAGAAATTTTGTCAACATAACCGATGCTGATTTTGATAAACTGTAACCAATATTTTTATGATTTCCTTCATAATATTTAGGGTTTGGAACATGATGACCATAAATACTAGAAAAGTTGAAAATTTTTCCTTTCTTATTATTTTTAATAAACTCTCTACAAACCCTAAAAAGTAATAGTGTGTTTATTTTAAAGTAGTCCATTATTTCATCTTCACTTATATCGAGCGTGTTATTTGATAAATTTTTCTCTATTGATACATGTTCGTTTTTTCCAAAGAGATTAATTAAAATATCTGCTTTGTTGATTTTAAAAAAAGACTTTACATCATTTTCATTGTTTAAATCTAGCTGGTCAATATCTACAGCTATTAGTTCATATTTATTTTCAAAGTATTTTTTAAATTCTTTTCCAACTAATCCATTGGATCCTAATAAAATAATTTTCATTATTCGTAATACTTAATTGTCTTCTCAATTCCGTTTAATAAATTATCTAAAGAAGTCTGATTTCTGTATTTTGTTTTGAATATCATTAAAGATTTTTGAATTCTTTCTGCATTTGGGCATAAACCTAATTCATATCCAACATCTTGATGTTCATTTGTTAAATATTCTTTGAATTTACCAGTTTTCATTACAGGTTCAAGATACGGAACTTGCCAAGCACTAAATACTCTTTCTCCTGTTAAACTAAAAAGCATATTTCTAAAATTTTCCCATAATTTTAAATCTCCTTTCAATTCAGCGCCAACACACCAAAAAGAATGTTCAATATAATCGGGTGTCTTTTGAATTTTAAATAGTTTTGAATTATTTAATACTTCTGAAATAGCTTTCCCTGACTTTTTTCTCCAAAAAACTATATCATCTATATTTTCAATTTGAGCTAATGCTATTGCTGATTGAAACTCTGACATCCTATAATTGTATCCAATAAGATCATGCCTCTCAAATAATGGGTGTTGCCACTTATCTGGATTTAATCTTATTCTACCATTTTCAGCATGTAAGGTTTGAAAACCATGTCCAGCATATTTTCTTGCTTTTGTCATTAATTCCTCATCATCACCTAATAACATTCCTCCTTCACCACTTGATATGTGTTTGGAATCTTCAAAGCTTAAGCTTGAAAATTTTCCAAACGTTCCTACTAATTTACCCTTATAATAGCCCATTACTGTTTCTGCATTATCCTCTATTACAGGTATATTAAACTCTTTTGAAATTTCCATGATTTCATCGAATTCTGGTGACTGCCCATATAAACTAACCACTTGAATAGCTTTCGTTTTGCCAGTTATTTTTTTTCTAATATCAGCAGGATCAATACAGTATGTTTCAGGATCTATATCAGCATATACAGGAATAGCACCACATTGAAGAGTAACCGCTGTATTCATAATTACAGTTAAAGCAGGTGATATAACTTCATCTCCAAAACCAACACCTAAAGCTTTTAATGCTGAATGAAGAGTGCTAGTGCCGCTGTTTTGAGCAATAGCATATTTTCTTTGAAAAACACTGGTCCCAAGTTTTTCAACCTGGGTAGTAAATTTTCCTGTTGTAGCACTACTACTTTCCAGGCCTAATACCTCAAGAATATACTTTTTTTCGAGAGATGAGAATTTATTAGAATTTTTAATTGTTTGCTTCATTTTTTTAATCTTTTAATATCCATTTCAATCATTTCTTTTATCACACTTTTAATATCATTTTTAAATTCTCTTTTTAATACTTTAAATAACCTAGAGGAATCCCCTACAATTCCGGGAGTATCAATTTTCCTGGAGTATTCATTTGATTGTACAATCAATTTTTTGTTGGTTTTTTTATCTACACAATATTCGATCTTGTTTTTAATTACAAAAAAAGGCTCGAACCCTAAATTGGAGCAAATAATTTCAATAATATTTTTTAGAGTATACAAATTTCCATTTGAAAAAATATAATCTCCGGTTTTTCCAGTGCTTACTAAGGCTTCTGTAAATTCCATAAATTCCTTTGCAGAATTCCAGTTTCTTGAAGTGCTAAATTTTCCAATCTCAAACGGTTCTCCTCCAAAAAGTTTTAATTTTACTAAGTTAAAAACTAATTTTCTGACAATGAAATTTCTAGATCTAAAAGGGCTCTCGTGATTAAAATAAATAGCATTGAATATATTCATATTATACGCCCTTCTGTAGATCCTTGCAAGATATAGAGTGCTTAGCTTTGACAAACCATATGGGTTTAATGGTTCAAACAAAGATTTTTCAGTTTTAATTTTTTGACTTTCAGAATCAAATATTTCTGAGCTAATAGAAAGCAATATCTTTGGATTAAGATTATTTAACCTACAAGCCTCAAGTAAATTTATAGTTGGGTTAAAATTAACATCAAATGTGTTTTGGGGAAATTTAAAAGAATCCGAAACAAAACTATTTCCAGCAAAATGAAAAATATTATCAGGTTTAATTTTGTTAATTAAACTAGTTAATGAATGGCTATCCGTTAATTCAAATGGTTCAAGATTTATTTTTGAATAAATCATCTGTTCTCTGAGCCTCCAAAACTTATCATCAATACTATTATCTCCCCCTCTTCTATAACCACCGATAACTTTTTCGCCTTTTTCAATAAGCCGTTTTGCCATGAGTGATCCGTCTTGGCCTGTAATTCCTAGAATAATATTTGTTTTCATTTACTTAAATTATAGATAGAACGAATTGCTTTTCTAAAACCAAAATAGTTATCTAGATGACCTTGCCAAACTTCAATGACTTTTTGATCTTTGTAATCAATAGCCTTTTTGATATAAGATAGATTCATTTGATCTCCTGAACCAATTTCAAAACCTTCGCCATCTATACCAGAGGAATCTGCAATGTGAATATGCTTAGATTTACTTAGGAGATCTTTAAAAATTGCTTCAAAATTAGGTTTCAATTTGCTTCTACACATAAAAAGATGACTAACGTCCAAACATATAGGTATATTAAAATCGTTTATAAAAGTTACAGCCTGATCGTTACAAAAAACATCTAATTCAACAGATCCTCCGAAATACCATGCGATTGGTGGTAACCATTGAGGAACAAAATCAATTCCCTCTTTTTTTGCTCGATTAGAAAGATTTTTGACATCAAAATAAAAGGTTTTTTGATCATTATCAACAACTGATAAACTACCAACAATCAATACTGGTTTTTTTGTGTAATCAGAAATTTGATGAGCCATTTTAAAAGACTTTTCTAATAAATCATTACTTCTGATTTTTTGAGTTCTATCTGAGGAAAAAGGATTGATTAACTGAGTAGGATTGATATAATCTGGTAAATGTATCGTGTATTTACAATTTTTATTAAGTATACTTTTATTTAAACCATTGTCTAACTCTTTATATGAAAGGTGAAATTCAAAATTTTTGATGGGTATTTCTTTTTCGATATCTTTTAAGTCATGTAATCTAACCGGTAATGATATGTTTTTTTCGACACAAAAATCTATTTCGTTATCCGTCAATTTTATTTTCTTTTGATAATGAGATTTCAAAAGAACTTCCCCCTTTTTAATTTTTTTGATTAATTTTCTAGAGGAATAATCTTCAAATGAATTGTAATCTAAACCAATATTAGGAGAGAAAAAATTTATTTTTTTATCATCTACAACTTGACCTATTTCAAAATCTTCACCTACAACAGCACATCTTCCCAAGTTTTGTTTATTTAGTAGCTCCCCTTGATTTAATTCTCGAGGTTTGTTTCCTTCATTTATTATATCTAGATCATTAAGGATTTTACATAATTTCTTTAACTCATCAGGAGTTGAACTAGTTGAATGGTCTAAACCATTCGAGTATTTATCTAGAGTTAAATGTCTTTCAATATAACTAACTCCTTTTTGAGCTGCCAACAAACAAATCTCCCAATTAGTATCATGAGATGAGTATCCTACATTTTTTTTAGTAAGGTTTTTTAACCAATCTATGTATCCTAGTTTAGCATTAAATCCAATAACTGGATAATTTGAAACACAATGAAACATAGTCCAATTATTTTCAAATCGTTTTAGAAATTTAGTGATTTTTATTATTTCTTTTTCACTGTGACATCCTGTAGATATTAGCACTTCTTTATTAAGCTTAAGGAGGGATGACAACAATTCTAAATTTGACATTTCAACTGATGGAACCTTAAAAAAGTCAAAAACACTAATAGAGTTACCAAAATCATTAATGTCTTGTCGAACAAAAAAACTTATTCCAACTTTTAAATTTAAATTTCTTGCAACTTCACAAAGTTTTAGTATTGATTTTGGAGAAATATAAGCACGCTTAATCTCATCCTTTAAACTTGCATCGCCAATTTCATTAGAATTTTTATGATAAGAGTTTTCTATGTTTCTATATTGAAATTTTACCCCCCACGCTCCTGATGTTTTTGCTGAATTAATTAATTTTTCAGCTATTTCGAATGAACCGTCGTGATTAATTCCTATTTCAGCTATTACTTTAGTCATT
>TARA_B110000238_G_scaffold198604_1_pt1 | contig 11936 bp, 11 predicted proteins | sample TARA_B110000238 | Tara Oceans TARA_B110000238 (sample SAMEA4397569) | marine metagenome | biome: Polar Biome; feature: [SRF] surface water layer (ENVO:00010504); material: water (ENVO:00002006), including particulate matter (ENVO:01000060) such as... | depth 5 m | reverse complement strand
AAAGTCAGAGTTGACTATTACGACGATGAAAAAAAATATTTAGAAAGCAAAATATTAAATAAAGGAGATGTTGTTCTCTTAGCTTCTGGTGGACATGGATTTCAGATGATTGAAGACAGTGAAATTATAGAAGTAAAGCAAGGTCCATATTCAGGAGAAATGGATAAAGTAAGATTTGAGCCTATTAAAAATGAAAATTTAGACATCAAAAAATGATAGCAGTAAATGCACCTCTGTTTAGCGGAAATGAAAAGAAATACCTTAATCAATGTATAGATTCAGGTTGGATAAGTAGCGAAGGTCCGTTTGTTAAAAGGTTCGAAGATGAAATGGCTTCTTATGTAGGGAGAAAATATGCCACAGCTTGTTCAAATGGAAGTGCCGCTCTAGATATAGCAGTAAGAGCCTTGAAGTTACAAAAGGGAGATGAAGTCATTATGCCAACCTTTACAATTATATCGTGTGCTCAATCACTTATTTCTAATGGTTTGACTCCTGTATTTGTTGATAGTGACTATCAAACTTTTAATGTTAATGCTAATGAAATTAAAAGTAAAATCACATCAAAGACTAAAGCAATAATGATAGTCCATATATATGGACTGACCGTAGACATAGATCCCATTATAAAGGTTGCTAAAGAGTTCAATTTAAAAATCATAGAAGACGCAGCAGAAGTTCATGGACAAGAATATAAAGGAAAGAAATGTGGAAGTTTTGGTGATATAAGCATATTTAGCTTTTACCCTAATAAACATATTACAACAGGTGAAGGAGGAATGGTTTTAACCGACGATGAATATTTAGATGTTAGGGCTAAAAGTCTTAGAAATTTATGTTTTACATCCAACAGATTTATTCATGAGGAAATAGGTTATAATTATAGAATGACAAATATGCAAGCAGCATTAGGAGTAGCTCAGTTAGAGCAAATAGATTCAATAATTAAGAAGAAGAGGTGGATAGGGGTCAAGTATAATGAATTGTTAAATGATATAGAGGCAATAAATCTTCCCCTAAATGAAACGGAATACTGTGAAAATATTTATTGGGTTTATGCAATCACTTTAAAAGATGATTTCAAGAAAAAAGCTAAAGAAGTGATGAATGAATTAGGAAAATATAAAATTGGGACAAGGCCTTTTTTTTATCCAATGCATAAACAACCTGTTTTTAATAATTCAGGTCTTTTTTTAGATATTCATTTACCTAATAGTGAAAAACTATATGAAAGAGGCTTTTATATACCAAGTGGACTTTCTCTTAAAGAAGAGCAGATAAATGAAGTTTCAGAGACTTTACATAAAATTTTAAAATGAGACAATACGGAAGTTTATACTCAAGCTATTATGATCTTCTTTATAGTGAGAAAGATTACGCAGCAGAAGTAGAATATATAATTAGCTTAATAAAAGCTAATTGTAAAAATTCAAAAAGCTTACTTGATATGGGTTGTGGAACAGGGAAACATGCCGCACTTTTTTGTGAAAAAGGATTTTTAGTTCATGGAATAGATTTAAGTAAAGAAATGCTTAAAATAGCTGAATCTAGAAGAATTGGCCAAAAGGAAAGATTAAGCTTTAGTCACTCTAGCATTCAAGACTTAAAACTAAATAAGAAATTCGATATTGTAACTTCACTTTTTCATGTAATGAGTTATCAAAACTCAAACGAGGAGTTATTAAAAGCATTCGAAGCAGCTAAAATTCATTTAAACGAAGAAGGTGTCTTCATCTTTGATTTTTGGTATGGTCCTGCAGTTCTTCTAGATAAACCAGTTACTAGGGTTAAGCGACTTGAAAATGAAAATATAAAAGTAACTAGAATAGCTGAACCATTAATTCATGCAGAGCAAAATACTGTTGATGTCAATTACGATATATTCATTGAAGATAAAAAATCAAAACAATTTATAGAAAAAAAAGAGCTTCATAAAATGAGATTTTTATTTGACACTGAACTTGAAATCATATGTAGTCAGTTGGGATTTGAGATACTTCAGAAGTATGATTGGATGAGTATGAAAAAACCAGATTTAAATAGTTGGAACGTAGTATGGGTGGTAAAATTAATATAGGAGTAGTATTTGAAGCTGAATTAAATGACGGGGGGGGGTTTCAAACTCAGATATCCTCATTAATTCAATTAAATAAACAAGATAAATTTTTCATCAAGGCTTTTGTTTTTTCCAAAGAAAACAAGAATTCTCTTGAACTTTTAAACATTGAATCCGTTCTTATTAAGAATTCTTTTTTTGAAAGATATTTCAGATTTTTAAACAAACAGGAGTGGTTTTACAAAATTTCAAGAAAATTTAAATTAAAAACATTCTTTGAAAGAGAATTGGATACCCATAATATTGATTTGGTATATTTTTTATCACCAAGTTCTTTATCCTTAGATTTAACAACTCATAATTATATTTTTACAATTTGGGATTTATGCCACAGAGATAATCCTGAATTCCCAGAGGTAAATCATTTTAGAAATTTTGAGAATAGGGAAGATCTATATTTTAAAGCCTCAAAAAAAGCAATAGCTGTTTTAACTGATTCTGAATTGGGTCGTCAAAATTCAATAAGACGATATGGTTTAGACAAAAACAGAGTATTTAGCGCTTCTTTTGGCCCTTCAGTTAATGTAATTTCAGGTAATTTTATAGATATAAAAATAAAATATAAAATAGTTGGAGATTATATTTACTACCCTGCTCAATTTTGGGCTCACAAGAATCATATTTATATTATTGATGCAATTAAGGTTTTAAAAGAAAAAGGGATTTTGTTAAATGCTATTTTTAGTGGTTCCAATAAAGGTAATCTAGATTACGTTTTAAATTATGCAAAAAAGAGCGGAGTAGAGGATTTAATTAAATATATTGGTTTTGCGCCAAATGAAGATATATATTATTTATATAAACAATCTTTAGGTTTAGTTATGCCGACTTATTTTGGTCCCACAAATATCCCACCCCTTGAAGCCTTTAGCATAGGGACACCAGTTTTTTATTCAAATTTAGAAGGTTTAAAAGATCAAGTCGGAGATGCAGCTATTTTATGTGATTTAAACAATCCCTCAAATTTAGCAGAAGAATTAATATTAATAAAAGATAAAGAAAGGAGGAAAATTATGATAGACAAAGGATATAAAAGGTTAAAAGAACTTCAGCAAAATTCGATTGATGAGAAATTAATTTTCATTTTAGAACAATATTCTGCTAAATTGAAATGTTGGAAAGACTGAATTAATTTCTAATTATATAAACTGTTTTATAGTTAATAACTGTACTTAAATGAATTTTTTAAAAAGAGTAAAAATTAAACTTAAATATGTCTTGTCTTCTATTTCAAGAATGAATGAAAGGTTTGACGAAGTAAAAATTAATCAAGGAATAATAATTTCTTTATTAAATGAAAGTAAGTCAACAAATAATCTAAAAGATTATGAGTTCAAAGTTTTCTCACAATGGGGCGAAGACGGAATCATTCAACACTTAATTAAATCAATCGAGATAAAAAATAAAACTTTTATTGAGTTTGGAGTAGAAGATTTTTTTGAATCAAACTGTCGCTTCTTACTTATGAAAGATGATTGGAAGGGGTTTGTTATTGATGGATCAAAGTCAAATATTTCAAGATTGAAGAACTCATACTTTTATTGGAAGCATGATCTAGAAGCTGTTAATGCTTTCATTACCAAAGAAAATATTGAAGATATCCTTTCAACTAGCGGCTTTGAAAATGATTTAGGAATATTATCTATTGACATGGACGGAAATGATTATTATATACTTAAGGCTATCAAAAGTTTTAATCCCCGTATCCTAATTTGTGAATTCAATTCTGCGTTTGGAGCAACTGCTAAAATATCTATTCCATATCAAGCCGACTTTTACAGAACAAAGGCACACCATTCAAACTTGTATTGGGGAGCATCTTTAGGAGCTATGACTTATCTTGCCGACGAAAAAGGTTACGGATTAGTTGGAACAAATACTGCTGGCAATAATGCTTTTTATGTTCGTAATGACTTGTTAAACAATAATGTTGAAGTATTGTCAGTTGAAGCAGCATATTCACCCTCAAACTATCGCGAAAGCAGAGATAAAGATGAATCCCTTACATACATTCCTTCAAATAAGAGACTTGAAACCATGAAAGGCCTTCCTGTTTTTGATGTTGAAAAAAAGAGTACAAAAAAAATAATTAATATAGAGAGGCTTTGAAGATTTCTGTTATTATTTCGGTTTTAAATGGAGATAGATTTTTAAAAAATACAATCGCATCTCTATTAAATTAAAAGTACGAAAATTTAGAGTTAATTATAATTGATGGAGGAAGCTCAGATAAAACAATAGAAATAATAAAAAGTTTTAATTCATTTAAAATCAAATGGATTAGTGAACCTGATAAAGGTATAAGCGATGCTTTTAACAAAGGCATTAAATTAGCTATAGAATATTGCTAAAGTAGATTAAATTGAAATTATGTTATTTCTTTTTATGTCTTAGATATTTTAATTAATTAAGAAATTAATACTTAATCTTTAATAAGCTTAAACAAATTTAATTATGAAAGGAATAATTCTTGCAGGTGGTTCTGGGACTAGACTATTTCCTATTACAATTTCGGTTAGCAAACAGTTATTGCCAATTTATGATAAGCCAATGATTTATTACCCCCTTTCCATATTAATGTTAGGAGGGATAAAAGAGGTTTTAATAATCTCAACGCCAAGAGACATTGATAATTTCAAAGACTTATTTGGAGATGGTAGTTCAATTGGTATAAAAATAAATTATGCTGTTCAGGCTAATCCTAATGGAATTGCAGAGGCAATAATTATTGGGGAAGAATTTATTGAGAATGATGACGTATGTTTGATTTTAGGAGATAATATTTTTTACGGTGATGGTTTAACGGATTTAATTAATTCATCCATTACTAGAGCTAAAAACAGCATTGCTACAATTTTCTCATTTAGAGTTAACGACCCAAAAAGATTTGGAGTTGTTGAAATTGCTGAAGATTCAAAGGTTATAAGTATTGAAGAAAAACCAACTAATCCCAAGAGTAATTTTATAGCAACAGGAATTTATTTTTATCCAAACGATGTTGTTGAAAAAGTCAAATTAGTAAAGCCCAGTAAAAGAGGTGAGTTGGAGATTACAGATCTTAATAAAATTTATGTTCAAAAAAATAGACTTTATGCAGAAAAATTACATAGAGGGTTTACATGGATAGATACCGGAACTCATGATTCAATGCTTGATGCTTCAAATTTGATTTGCTCAATACAAAAGAGAAATGGAATGAAAATTGGATGTGTAGAGGAAATAGCATTTAGTAAAAAATTTATATCAAAAGATCAGCTTTTAAAGATTTCAAAAGATTTTAAAAACAATGAATATGGTAAGTACTTAAAAAACCTAATTTAAGATCTAATATGAATTTGAAGGTTTCAATTATTATCTGCGTATTAAATGGAGAGAAAAGTATATATAAGACTGTAGAATCAATTTTAAATCAAGATTATTTAAATCTTGAGCTTATTATAATAGATGGTGGAAGCTCTGATAATACTATAGAAATAATAAAAAGCTTTGATTCATCGAAAATCAAATGGATTAGCGAACCAGATAAAGGAATAAGTGATGCTTTTAACAAAGGCATTAAATTAGCTACAGGAGATTATATAAATTTTCAAGGTGATGGAGATGGCTTTTTAAATAGCTCTTCAATAAGTGATTTATTTTCAAATTTAGATTTAAAAGAAAAACCTATTGTGTGTGGAAATATTCAAAGAATTGATATCAAAGGAAATCTTCTTTATAAAACAAAAATTAAAAAGAGATTTGATAAAAAGTCATTACTTTTTAAGATGTCTTTACCCCATCAAGGATTATTTATTCCCAGGGAGTTTTTCTCTAAATATGGAGAGTTTGATTTAAATAACAAGTATTGTATGGACTACGAATTGCTTTTAAGATCTTATAATAACTTTCCAAAAGTAATAACCAAAGACTTAGTTGTTTCTAATTGGAGGGCAGACGGATTAGGAGAAGGAAAGACACTAGAGATTCTAAAAGAATACCATAAAATAAAATTGAAAAATAAAGTTGCAAGCAAGCCTTTACTGGTTGTTATTCATATTTATTCAATTTTCAAATACTATTTAAAATCTTTTTTTAAATTTTGACTAAAGTTAATTGGGTTGATAGCTTAAAAGGATTTGCCATTATTTTAGTGGTACTAGGTCATATTTCTTCGCCTTTAAGCAGCCTTATATACTCATTTCACATGCCTCTTTTTTTTATTGCTTCAGGATTTTTTTTAAATCCAACCAATGAATTAAAAAGTGAACTAATTAAGTCATTTAAAAGACTATTCAAACCATTCTTCATTTATTTGACTCTAGGGTTTATCATAGAATTCTTAAAAAGATTTTATTTAAATAGAGAACAGTTAAAGCTTGAAGATTTTACAGGAGCTCTTGTCTACATGGATTATGATAGGCTACTTGGGACATATGCTTTTGTATTATGGTTTTTGCCTGCTCTTTTTATTGGAAAAACTATAATTTATTTAATTTTAAAATATTCTAGATTTTTAATATTAGAGATATTACTTATTGCAATAGCTTTTTTAATTGGCTACAACTTTAATTTCCCTTTCGCAATTGATGATGGATTGATTTCGGCGCCATATATTTTTATAGGATATTATTTTTATAAGAATAAAGACGTTTTAACAAATAAAACTACTGCGGTTGTTTTATTAATCCCTTTAATATTAATTAGTTTAATTTACGGAGTTCCAGATTTAAATATGTCTACCAAATATTTCGAGGCCATTTTAATAAATCTTATTTGGACTTGTACACTTTCATTATTATTATTTATACTCTTCAGCAAATTAAAATTTAATCTTAAAGCTTTAGAATATTTAGGTATCAATTCACTGATTATTTTTTTAATTCACCCATATACCAATAATATTGCTTATTATGTAGCATCAAATTATTTTCTCCAATTATCTATAAGCCTCACACTTTTGGTTTTAATTACTTATTCATTAAATAATTTTAAAAAATATTTAAATAATGGATAAGACTATTTTCATAACACCTCTTCCTGCATTTTATAAAGTTAATTTATATAATGAAGTAGCTAAAAGGAAGGATATTTCTGCTTGGTTTTTGGGTAATGAAACAATTGAAAATAGGTCTTCAGATTTTGTTTCTACCGAAATGAATTTTGATCATTGTTTCATTAATACTGGTAGTTTTCAAAATAGAAATAAAATAAGAAGCTCCTTTAAATTAATTAAAAAGCTCATAATACAGAATAATAAAGAAGTAATTATTGGAGGGTGGGATACTGTTGAATTTTGGATGGTGATATTGCTTTTGAATAGAAATAAGATCTCCCTAGTTTTAGAATCTTCTGTTCTTGAGAGTAAAACAAATGGGATCAAAGGATTTCTTAAAAAGGTATTTTTAAGAAAGGTTTCAAAAGTCTATGCTTCTGGAGATAATCATATAAAGCTTTTGCAAGACTTAAATTATAATGGGGATATTATTAAAACTAAAGGAGTCGGGCTTATTAACTATATTTCAAAGTCACAGCCATTAGAAAGTTATAAAAATAAATTCCTTTATATAGGAAGACTATTTGAGGTCAAGAATTTGGCTTTTTTGATTAAAGTCTTTAATAAGCTTCCTGAATATAGCTTAACTATTATTGGTGAAGGCCCAGATAAAATTAAATTAGAATCTATGTCAGAACCCAACATTAATTTTGTTGGTAGTGTTGAAAACAAAGAGCTTTCCCAATATTTTTTACAAAATAATTTTCTAATTCTTCCTAGTTTAAGTGAGCCGTGGGGTTTAGTTGTTGAAGAGTCATTTTATAATGGAATGCCAATAATAGTCAGCAAAAATTGTGGCTCAGTTGATTTAGTAAAAAATGATTTTAATGGATATATTTTTAATCCCGATAGTGCCTTAGAGTTAGAAAGCATTATTAAAAGAATAAATGACAAAATATATCAAAATCTTAAAAGTAATATCGATAATAATTATATTGAAAATAAAGACTTATTTCAGGTAAAGGCTTATTTGTAAATAAAAACATGAATAGAACATTTATACTACTTATAATTGTAAATGCTTTTGAAGCTCTACATATTTATTTAAGAAACATTTTAATTCCCATTTTGGATAATACTTATTCAAATAATTTTCATTGGGGATTGATCTCGTACTTTAATAATTATTCAATAGATTTTTATAGACGCTCTATAGTTGGTACATTAATGGATTTAGTAAATTTTGCCCCAACATTACATAATCTAATATTTTTAAAATTTATTTTTCTTTCAATTTTTGGAATCCTATTTTCTATTTTTTTTAAAAAATTAAAAAATACAGATTTTTTTTTAATTGCTCTTTCTCCATTCTTTTTTCAACAGTTTATTTTTAGTTCACTTGCCGTAAATGATTTATTGTCTTTTATTTTTTTTATTTCTAGTTTATTAGCAATAAGATCGAATAAAAAGAATTTATTATTCATTTTGATGCCACTTGGAATTACAAATCATTTGCTTTTTTCTATTTTCTTTTCCCCACTAATCATTTATTATTTATTTAAAAATAAAGATTTTTTAGCTGCTAAACTTCAAGCTTTTGTATGGGTACTCTTAACCTGTATTTTTGCGTTTATTGGAAAATTTGACTTGAAAAATTTATCTTATTTAAAAAATAATATTTTACAAAATGGATTTAAAATAGATGAACATGATTTTTATTTTGTAATCAACACTAATTCATTTTTTGATAATGTTAAATTCTCATTGGGATATATAAATTATGCTTTGGATGATATAGCTAGAGCGTCTACATTTTGCATTTTAATAATCCTCTCCACAATGTTTTTCTTAAGAATAAAGAGTAATCTTATAAAAATAAAAATTCCAATGATTATTTTAACAATATCTTTATTGTCAATGTTTTTAATTGGTTTTGATTATCCAAGGTGGATTGGCCTTTATTTAGCTGTTTCCTTAATATTGTTATCTCATGAAGGGGAATTTAAAATTTCAAATAAATTTAGGTATCTTTTAATGTTTTTTGGAATTTTAGGTCCAATTGGAACTTCAGATGGTTTTCCCTTGCTTTTTAAAATGATAATTAATATAATGTAAAAAAAAATGAGAATAATAGTGACTGGTGGTTGTGGATTTTTAGGATCTTCATTATGCTTAAAATTAAAGCAGAAATATCCTAAATATTCTATTGTTGCTTTTGATAATCTTAAGAGAAGAGGTTCTGAAATAAATTTAATTGATTTATCATCTAATCATATTGAATTCATTCATGGAGATATAAGAAATATTGAAGATTTGGAATTGATAGGTGAATTTGATGTGTTAGTAGATGCGTCTGCAGAACCGTCTGTAACTTCGGGTCTAGATAACAATCCAAATTTTGTAATAAATAATAATCTTTATGGTTCAATTAATTGCTTCAACCTTTGTTTAAAATACAATGCTAAATTAGTATTTGTTTCAACAAGCAGAGTTTATCCTATAAACGAACTTAACAACATAAGTTTTTTTGAAGAGCAAACCAGATTCTCTATAGCTGAACTTCAAACCAAATTAGGTGTTACAAAATTAGGCATTTCAGAAGAATTAAGTTTGTCTGGTCCAAGATCATTTTATGGTTCTACAAAGTTATCAGCAGAGATTCTGATTCAAGAATATTCAGAATTTTATGATTTAAAAGCTTCAATAATTCGGTTTGGAGTTATAGCAGGCCCAAGGCAAATGGGTAAAATAGATCAAGGAGTTGCAACTCTTTGGATGGCTAAACATTATTGGAAGAAACAGTTAAAATATATTGGATTTAATGGCACGGGTAAGCAAGTAAGAGATATCCTTCATATAGATGATGCAACAGACCTTATAGACTTACAAATTCATAATATTGAATTATTTAATAATAAAATTTTTAATGTAGGGGGCGGTGTAAGCAATAGTCTTTCACTATTAGAAATGACAAAGATCTGTGAAGATATTACAGGAAATAAAATCAAAATTGATTCAGAAAAAGAAAATAGGTCTGCTGATATTAGAATTTATATTACAGATAACACCAAAATTCAAAATGAAATAAACTGGGTTCCCAAGCATAATGTGAACACTATTTTTGAAGATATTTTTTATTGGATAAACTCCAATGAAAATAAATTAAAGAAAATTCTATAATCTAATAAATTATTTGATGCGTAACATTTGTATAATAACTGGTTCTTCGGGACTAATCGGCAGTGAAGCTGTAGCTTTTTTTTCAGAGAAATTCGAAAAAGTAATAGGCATTGATAATAATATGCGTCAAAATTTTTTTGGGAAAGATGCTTCTACAGAGTGGAATAGAGATAAATTAATCAAAAAATATTCAAATTTTGAGCATCATAACATTGATATCAGAAATACAGATGATTTGAAAGTTTTATTTAATAAATACAGGAAAGAAATTGGGTTGATTATCCATACTGCAGCACAACCTAGTCATGATTGGGCAACAAAGGAGCCTTTAACGGACTTCACTGTAAATGCAAACGGCACCTTAAACCTGTTAGAATTAACAAGGCTTTATAGTCCTGATTCTGTATTTATTTTTACGTCAACAAATAAAGTTTATGGAGATACTCCTAATGCATTACCTTTAGTAGAGTTAGAATCCAGATACGAAATAGATGAATCTCACCATTATTTCAAAAATGGAATAAATGAGCAAATGAGTATAGATCAAACAACGCATTCTTTGTTTGGAGCATCTAAAGTGGCTGCTGATGTTTTAGTTCAAGAATATGGCAAATATTTTGGAATGAAAACTGGTGTATTTAGGGGAGGTTGTCTCACTGGTCCAAACCACTCTGGAACCAAATTGCATGGTTTCCTTTCGTATTTAATGAAATGCGCTATAACAGGTGATAAATACACAGTGTTTGGTTATAAAGGAAAACAAGTTCGTGACAATATTCACAGCTGGGATTTAGTAAATATGTTTTGGCATTTTTACAAAAAACCCAAAAAAGGAGAAGTTTATAATGCAGGTGGTGGGAGGTATTCTAATTGCTCAATGAATGAAGCAATTAGAATGAGCCAAGAAATAACAGGTAGACCTATGAATTTTGATTATTCAGAAACTAATCGAGTTGGAGATCATATATGGTGGATAAGTGATGTAACGAAATTTAAATCAGACTATCCAGCATGGAATTGGAAATATAATATAGATGATATTTTAAATCAAATATATTTAGCAACCTCAACTAAAGAGTAATATGAGTTTTAGAATAAAATTAATTCAAAGACTTATTCACTTTAATGAAAATTTACGAAAACTTAAATTTGAAAAGAAAAATTGAAACTTAGTATTGTAATACCTGCCTTTAATGAAGAAAAATCAATTTTCAAAACTGTCAATGGAATCATAGATGTTATTTCAAAAGAAATTAAAGATTTTGAAATTTTAATTATTAATGACAACTCTAAAGACAATACTATGAAAGTTTTAGAAAATTTAGCTAAAATTCATGGATGTGTTAGATATGAAACTAATAATGGTCCAAATGGTTTTGGATATGCAGTAAGATATGGATTAGAGAGATTTTCCGGAGATTGTGTTGCAATAATGATGGCAGACTTATCTGATTCTCCTGAAGATTTATTGCGATTCTATCATATAATGAAAGATAAAAACGTTGATTGTGTTTTTGGTAATCGTTGGGGTAAAGAAGGAAAAGTAATAGGCTATCCATTAAAAAAAAGGATTATTAATAGAATAGCTAATAAAATTATTAGTGTTTTGATGAATATAAAATACAAAGACACGACTAATGCTTTTAAACTTTATAAAAAAAATGTAAT
>TARA_B110000238_G_scaffold196162_1_pt1 | contig 11954 bp, 8 predicted proteins | sample TARA_B110000238 | Tara Oceans TARA_B110000238 (sample SAMEA4397569) | marine metagenome | biome: Polar Biome; feature: [SRF] surface water layer (ENVO:00010504); material: water (ENVO:00002006), including particulate matter (ENVO:01000060) such as... | depth 5 m | reverse complement strand
AGTACCGGTACTTGGAAATTTAATTATAGTCCAAATGGTGGCACTATGTTTTCAATTGTTACCGATAGTTCAGATATGATTCTTCGTAATGAAAGTTCTGATAAAGATTTAATTTTAAGAGGTGTTGATAGCGGTTCTTATGTTGACGCTTTAACTTTAGATATGTCAGACGCTGGTACAGCTATATTCAACCATGACATTTTACCAACAACAGACGCAACACAAGATTTAGGTTCTACATCTAAAAGATGGAATAACATATATACAGGTGACTTACATTTAAGTAATGAAAGTACAAAATCAGGTAATAGTATAGATGGTACAAAAGGTAATTGGACACTACAAGAAGGCCAGAGTGATTTATTTTTGATAAATAATAACACAGGTAAGAAATACAAATTTAAAATAGAGGAAATAGAATAATGGCTGTCTTTACACCAACAATTACAGGTTTAACTTCATTAACTACCGAAAATATTAACATAGATAATAACTCTATTACAGCCTTAAACTCTAGCCTAGAACAAGTTAGTTATACAAGTGTTACTACAAATATATTTACTAATTCACAAACTTTTAATACCGGAGATTGGCAAGCGTTAAACGCCACAGTAGCAGTTAATAATACAACAGCACCAGATGGAACAACAACTGCTGATAAAATAACTCAAAATAGTGGATCAACTAATGTTGATTTATCAAATTTAAGAGATGTAGGTCTTACCTCAAACTCTGGAACTGATTATACCATATCTATCCATGCAAAAATTAGTGCTAATAGGAATTTTTTGGTAATAAATGAACATATTTCTTCCGATGCTTTTAGGAAAACTTGGTTTAATTTATCTAATGGAACTGTTGGAACAAATTATAGTAGTCATACTGCTACAATAACAGATGAAGGAAATGGTTGGTATAGATGTTCGATAACTGTAACTTCAACTGTTACAAATACAGACAGTATAATTATGTTCGGACCTGCTGAAACAGATGGTGCTTACATAATAACTGATAATCAAGGTTCTATGTTTTTCTGGGGCGCACAATTAGAAGAAAGTGCAACTCTAACAGGATATTTAACTACAACTTCAGCTTCTTTATCAGGATTAACAGGTGTAACTAGAGGTGTTAGTGGCACAACAGCAGCTACGGCTTCTTCAGGTGGCACTATAACACTAGGTAGTGCATCAACAACTTTATCTGTTAATATTACTGCTACACAAGATTATATTCCTTTAGCAAGTCTTACAGGAGTGGCAGCTTCAGGTACTGCTTCAATAGGTACTTCAAACATGGACTTAAATTTATCTGCTAGTGGTACAGGTTCAGTAACAATAAATCAAATTAAAACTAATTCAGTTACCGGTGAAGTAATACCAGGTAAACTTGAAGGAACAAACTTTACAAACAGTTTATTAATTGGTCATTCAACAACAGGAACTTTAAGTTCGGCTGGTCAAAATGTAGGAGTTGGACTTGAATCTTTAGAAGATATTACTTCTGGAGATTATAATACAGCGGCTGGTTATCAAGCTGGTAAAAGTAACACAACTGCAACTGGTAATACATTTATAGGTGCATTATCTGGAGTAAATACTACATCAACTGGAGCAAGTGTTGGTGTTGGTTATAGAACACTTTGGGGTAATTATGGAATTGGTAATAGTGCTATTGGTTATTATGCTTCAAGATTTAATGGTAATGGAACTGGTAATGTTTCTATAGGTAGAGAATCATTAGAAGGTGTATCAGGAACTAGTCATAGTTATAATACAGCTTTAGGTGCTTATAGTAATACTGCAATTACTACTGGTGGATACAATGTTACTCTAGGCTATGAATCAGGAGATAATATAACAACTGGTTCTGGTAACATAATTATTGGAAGTGTTGATGCTGGTTCGGCAACAGGAGATAGACAATTAAAAATTGCTGGTTATGATGGCACAACTACTACAACATGGCTTTCTGGTGACAGTTCAGGTAATTTAACTTTCCCTGCTCAAACAACTACAGGTAATTTAGTTGCTGGTTCAATATTAGTAGATAATTTAATTTTAAATAGTAATTCTATATCGGCAGTAAACTCTAGTGTAGAACAAATTAATTATTCAACTTTAAGTTCAAACGAGATAACATATTCTCAGGATGGTACACAGTTAAATGGTAGCGCTAATGTAACAATGGCTAATGGTGCTGGAACAGCTCCTGACGGAACTAATACGGCAGTTTCAATGACACCTACCGGATCAGGTACACAAAGTTATGTTTCTCACTTTGCTCAATTAAATCCTGTGGTTGCAGGTGTATCTTTACCACTGACATATTCAGTTTATGTTAAAGGTACCGGATTTATACAACTGTATACCAATACATTTCATATTGGTGGTGGTGCTGTAAATGTTGATTTATCAGATGGTAGTATAACAATTCCTGCAAGTATCGGCGGTGATGGTTATGCTAAATCATTTGATGTTGGTAATGGTTGGTATAGAGTAGAGATTAGTAGATCGGCGACTCCGAGTCTAACTTATTATCAAGGTGCTTATTATATTGCAAGTGTTGACAGTGCTTCAGCAAGTAGGATAGCCGTAAGTAGTAATACAGACGTAAAATATTGGTGGGGTGCTCAGTTTGAGAAAACTTGGCAAAATGGTAGTACTGTTTCTTCATCTACCGGAGTTACTAATGCGGGACCTTATGTTCCTACAGATGGCACAAGAATAGCGTTAGCATTAGCTGGAGTTAATAGAACGGCAAGTGTTGCAGATAGTGTAATAAGAGGTGCTTCAGGAACAACTGCTTCAAGTGCCAATGCTGATGTAGTTGTTAATATAGGTTCAACAACAACGGCTTTACTAACAAGCATAACTACTACTTCTAAGGTTATTCCTATTGACGAAGTATCTGGTTTACCTACTTCAGGTACAGCAGTTATAGGTACTTCAAACGTAGATTTAAATTTATCAGCTAGTGGTACAGGTAATGTAAAACTTGCCAATGATGAAAAATTAGTTTTTGGTGACGCTGGTGAACATATTGTAGGTGATGGAACTGATTTAACTATTGCTTCAAGTGGTAAACTTAAAATTGATGCCGCTGGAGATATAGAATTAGATGGCGGATCTGGTGTTATTGATTTTATAGCAAGTGGAACAGTTTATGGTAACGTTGCGATTTCAAGTAATAACCTTATAATAAAATCACGTCAAAGTAATGGAGATATGGAATTTAGAGGGAATGATGGTGGTTCAGAAATTACAGCTTTAACTTTAGATATGTCAGAAGCTGGAGCTGCTACATTCAATGGCACTGTGTCAATGTCAGGTGGTCAAGCTATACCAGGTAAACTTGAAGGTGATAATTTTACACAAAGTTTATTAATTGGTCATTCAAATCATGGAACTTTAAACAATGCCATAAGAAATCTTGGTATTGGTGCTGGCGGTTTAACATTAAGTAGTCTAACATCTGGAGATCATAATATTGGTATAGGTTTTACTGCTTTAAGAAATGTTACTAGTGGTTCAAGCAATATTGGAATTGGAAGTGAGGCTTTAACAGGTACGGGTGGTGGTATTAATAATGTTGCTGTTGGGGTTAATAGTTTAAAAACTGGCGGTACTAAAGTAGAAAATACAGCATTAGGAAATCAATCTGGACTACTTGTGACTACGGGTAACGTAAATCTTTTCTTGGGTTTACAATCCGGTGCTAATATTACAACTGGTTCTGGTAATGTAATTATTGGAAGTGTGAATGCTCCAAGTGCAACAGCAGATAGACAATTAGTAATTGCTGGACATGATGGTACAAATACTACAACATGGATCTCAGGTGACAGTGCTGGTTTATTAACTATTACAGGTGGTGAAGTAATACCAGGTAAACTTGAAGGAACAAATTTCACAGACAGTTTATTAATTGGCCATTCAACAACAGGAACTTTAAGTTCAGCAGATAGAAATACTGGAGTTGGAATAGAGGCTTTAGACGCCGTAACCGCAGGAGATACTAATACAGCAGTAGGATATCAATCTGGTACACTAATTACGTATGGTCAACAAAATACATCACTTGGTGGTGTTTCTTTGGCCGCTAACGTATCAGGTGGTTATAATACATCTGCTGGTGCATATTCTTTACAAAAAACAACAGCAAATAATAATACAGCGTTTGGTTACCAAGCAGGAAAAGAAGTAGTAGGTGGGGCTTCCAATATTTTTCTTGGCTATCAAGCTGGAAATAATATTACCTCTGGTGATGGTAACGTTGTAATTGGAAATGGAGATGTAGCAAGTGCTACTGGAGATAAACAATTAAAAATTAGTGACGGTGTAGATGGTTCAGTAGCTTGGATAACAGGTGACAGTTCAGGTAATATAACAGTACCCGCTGGTATTCACATTGGTGGCACAGGCGATGCAAACAAATTAGACGATTACGAAGAAGGAACTTTTACACCTACTATTGCATTAGGAATAACAAGTGTAGGTTACAGTAGCCGATGGGGACAATATACAAAAATTGGAAACACAGTATCATTTTCATTTAATATACAAACTAATGCTGGTACTTTAAATTCTTCCAGATTAAAATTTGGTGGATTACCTTTTGATGTTAGTGGTAGTGTTAGAGGTTTTGCTGTATTTAATTTTGTAGATGGAGATTTTATTAATAGTAAAACTAACAATTTACCTACATTGGTTTTTGAACCTAATCCAACAATTGAAGCATATTTTACAGATGGTACTCAATTTCTAGGAAATAATTTAACTAATGCATCAGGTAATAATATTTATATTGGAGGAGTTTATGAATCAGTTTAATAACAACAACATCAAGGACTGGTAATATAGACATTTAAAACTAGTATAAATATAGTATAAATAGATAATAGAGATCAATTATGGCAGTTAGAAAACCCTTATATTACACTGGTGGCAATTTGAGAGAAATGACCACAGCAATGGTTGCTGAAGTTGTAGCAGCAACGGTATATCAATATTCACTCGATCCGGGTGTTACGTTATCCGTTGTTCCTTCAAGTGGTACCCTAGCAGCTATTACAGATACAAGATTACAAGCTGGTGCAGTTGGTAATGATGTTACAAACTTTGATACAGAAGCTGAAACTGCTAACGTATCTACAGTAACAGTTACTTACGATAAAATTAGTCATGCTAATGCAAGTGTGACACCAACAGCAGATTCAGTTAAACTATGGCCTGTTTATGCTGAAGGAACTGGAAGTGCTACTAAAATTAGAGCAATGACTTTAGCTGACATTAAAGATACTTTTTTACACCCGGCAATTGATCTACTAACTGCAGCTACAACAACAACAGCACAAGCAGGTACTTATCATATATCTACACAAACATCTGTTACTGGCTCTACATTAGTTTCATCTACTGCCATATTCACAGATACAAGAGCAAATGCTGGTGCTTATTCAGCAGATGGTATTGGTGAAACATTAGATCAACCAACAACAATAACAAATTACTATTTACACAGAGTTGATGGCGCTTCGCCAACCTACACAGAACCTTATTTTATTGACTCTAATAATGACATAAAAGAATATACAGCTTCAGCCTTTAACACGTTAATACAAGGTTGGATTAGATATACAGCAGCTTCATCAAGTGATGGTTATGCAATAAGTTATAACATTGGAGCATCGGGTTCAGGAAATAATAGAGGTTCTGGAATAGTAGATACTAAATTAAATGGTTCAACTTATGCAACTCTTAATCCAAGTACTGACGATTACAGATCACAAGAATTTCCATTTGGATCAGCAACAACAATTGCGACATATTTTTTAAGAATACATAAATCTTAATAACGAAATTATTATGAATATATTATTGACAGGCCATAAGGGCTTCATTGGAAATAGATTGCACGCTTATCTACAAGCTAAAGATCATTCAGTTATTCCTATGGATATACTTTCGGGTACTGATATACTTACTACAGATTTTCCACACAACATACACACAGTAATACATCTAGCAGGCCTATCCGGTGTGAGAGATAGTTTAAGTAATCCAACAAATTATTGGAAAACAAATGTTTTAGGTAGTCAAAGAATATTTGATTTCTATAAAAACAAATATGATTCTAGGATTATCTATGCTAGTTCATCAACAGCATACGAGCCTTGGAGAAACCCATACGCATTAAGCAAATATGGTATGGAACAACTAGAACATCCAAATAGTTTAGGGTTGAGATTTACAACTGTCTATGGTCCTGGTGCTAGAGAAACAATGTTAATACCTAAGATACTTAAAAATGATATAGACTATTTAAATGTAAATCATTCAAGGGACTTTATTCATGTAGATGATGTTATATCCGCTATTGATACCGTTCTACATACTGATATAAAGGGTGTTATAGACGTAGGTACAGGAACAACGAACAAACTGATTGATATTGCAGAACATTTTAAGATAGATTATGAAAATAGAATAGCTGATGAAACTGAAAGACTAGACAATACTGCGAATATAAAAACACTAAATAAGCTTGGGTGGTCGTCAAAGATCAATCTATATAAATACATAGAGGAGAATAAAAATGTTCAATAAAGAGAATTTTGTAGAAGCGTCTTTTGTAGACAATGAAAGACAAAATATAGAAGTTTTAACAAAAAGTGATGATGGTAAAAGTGTAATACCTACGATTATCCCATTTGATGAAACTAATCATATGTTTAAAGAGTTAATGGATATTAAAACTTTAGACGAACTACATGAAGATACACATAATAAGAAAAAATTAGAAGGTGAATTGTATAAAGAACAAGCTATTGCATTTGCTAAAGAAGCCGGCCTTGTAGCTGAGGAAAATACTACACCTATCATTACAAAGATTATTGAGTATATAACGAAAGATACAGATAACGAAGATGAATTATTTGCTTTAAAGCTTGGATTGTTTGAAGTTACTGAAATTAAAGATTCCGAAGATATAGAATTAAAGAAAAGTTTAAGACAATCTAAAACAAAAGCTGAAGTATTACTAAATGCTTTAACAATTATTTGTAAGGAATAAAGTAATCACTATACCAACCAGACCACCCTCTTTCTTGTAAATGGTGCATTTGGCCTAGTGTACATATACTACACATTGGAGGTCTCAAATGAATATAGTCTTTTATTGAAGGACATACATTGTCATATGTTTCGTATTTAATATTTTTGTAATACCATTCATCACTTCCTCTAGTATAAGTTTTAATATAATTTAAATCGTCTTTCTTAAACTTATCCCATATATACGATACATCGCCTGTCCATGATACAATAGACGAGTTTAAAGGTGTATGAGCAGGTTCTCTCCACCAAGTATCATCTAATAGTGTAAAGTTCTTTCTAACTAGATTTGGTAGCGTATCATAGATAATCATATCTAAATCAAAATATAGATTTTCACCATCTCTAAATCTATCGTACATTTGAAATTTATTAAACCAGTTACCATATAGGTCATCTTCTATAACCTCAAAACTATCATACTTTAGACCCGAGTACTCATCTATCATATGTTTAAGATTATCAACGTGCCATTGAGTAAACTTATTACCAAATCTACAACAAATAATTCGCATTTATTTTTCTTCCTACTCCTGTAAAGTGTATAACTTTAATTTTTTCATTTACCTCATCACCCATAATCATATAGTCAGTATTAAATTTTTGCATGTACAACTTGTTCAATTTTAAGTTATCTTTGTAGTTGTCTGTGTATTTAACTAACCACTCTTTTGGTGTTGTAGTTAGTTTTATATTATTTTCTTTTACTTTCCAATTAACATAGTTTTGTTCGCCATAATATTTGTGATGTACAATACCCTTATTGTAATAATTCAATTGCCAAAACTCTGGATTTAAAGCAAAATCGTTCCATATTTTTTTTAAACTACCTGATTTGAATTTATAAAACCCTCCATTTAATCTTAAATTATTGTCCCACCACTGTCCATAAGATACTAATTCATTTTCTTCAACAGAATGTCCTAATAGTTCATCTACGTTACCCACAATAACTTGATCTATATCCATTATTATAATATCATCACCTGGTTGCTGGCCTCCAAATTGAGGACTAAAAAACTTTAACTTATGCCAGTGTTTTTTTATATTACTATAATGGTTGTAAGGTAGTATAACATCAGCCTCAATATCGTTTGTGTCACTTAAACATATAAACTCAAAAGGTATTGTACTATTTTTTTTTAAACTTCTATATAATTTAGTTACATAATCCGGTGTATAAAAACCTTTAAAGTAAACAGTACATATCTTAAGCATATCTTCTCCAAACTAAATCAAAGTCTTTACAAATACAATGTACTAATTTTATATTCTCTGGTATAAAGTTTTGTTTATCAAGGAAGTAATGCCACTGGTTATCCAGCCATTGAATTGATACATTGTTTAACTCTTTTTTAAATGAGAAGATAGTTTCGTTATCATATCTAAACATATCAATAATATTTTGTGGATATAACCCACTAGTATCTTTTCTTAATTTTGTCATTAGATCAATTGTGTCTTTAAACTTACCAAAAAAATCTAATTTTAGTATATCTTCTTTTCTAGCACCAATAATACCTGTGTTGATAACATCATTGTTTGGATTTAAACCATTTTCTAAAAGCATGGCATGACAATTAAAGTATTTCGCTGAGGGACTTCTAATGCTTTGACTCACAGACATACTTTTATTTACATAACTGTTATTATTATATACACAAATACCTTTAGACAAGTTCCATACATCAAAGAAGGACTCATCTGTTAATGGTACAACATCAAAGTCTAGGTATAATATTTCATCATATTTTTTAGATAGTTCATATAGTAGGTGTATCTTGTAGAAGTTAATAATCTCATAACCAGTAAACATAGGAAAGTCTTTTAAAAAGTTCTTTTCAAATGTTTGATATTGTTCGTCATATTCAAACATAATAAAATCTGCTTCACAGTATTCAGAATATGTTATTTTTGTATTAACTAATTTATCATAATGTTTCTTAAAAGCATTGACGGTTATAGCAGCCTTATCTACTGTATCGTGTTTGTTTTTAGAATCGCCAAAGTGTTCTTTAGCTGGTACATCAACATACAAACTATAAATTACTCGTTTCATATCTTACCTATTAATGTAAATCTAGTGCCTCTTTCATCTGGTATTTCATCTTCTATTAATACCTCTGCTCTATCTGGTAACTGTTTTTTAAATTCTTCTATATTATTAACACAATTAATATGTGTTGGTATATCAAACATTGCATTAGATTGAAACGCAAAGTAAGCTGGCGACACTCTATCCCACCATGGGTTTTTATACGTTGGTGCTGGTCCCCATTCTCTCATAGGTTTCATATGTTCGCAAGATGTATTAATAAACAAATCTGTCGTTTTAAACTGATCTCTAAAATTAGAAAATACATCATCTGAAATCCATTCTATATTAAAGTCTTTAAATAATTTAAACTTTGCTCTACTAGTTACTTTAACATCTTGGTCAATACATGTGATTTTTTTAACTTCATCATAAAATGCTGGTATTAAAAGACTGCCATACCAACTACCAAAAATAACTATCTCAGAATTTTTATTTAAAATATTTAAACTCTTAATATGATTAACTAAATTTATTTTTGATTTAAACTGATTAGGACTAAAAGAATCCAATAAATCTCTATCTTCTCTCACCTCTCTCATAGAAGAAGATATTAAATTTGTTATTATATTTTGCAACAATTTTATATTCATTTTCGTATTATCCAATCATTAATTACCAATATATTTAGTGCTGTTTTTTTAAATGTTCTTATAGCGTGTTCAGGAGTTTCTACAATAGGTTCCTGACAATTAAAACTTGTATTCAATAACATAGGTACACCTGTAATCTTATAAAACTCATTAATTAGATTATAGAATTTACCATTAAACTTTTGATTAACAGTTTGTATTCTAGCAGTGTTATCTATATGAGTTATACCTGGTACTTTATCAGACTTAACTTTACATATTCTACTCATGTAAGGACTAGGACTATTGGTATCAAAGTATTCTTTATAATGTTCTTCTAATACAGCAGGTGCGAATGGTCTAAAGTCTTCTCTCATTTTAATTGTGCTATTAATGATATTTTTTATATCAGGATTACGAGGGTCTGCTAATATACTTCTATTACCCAATGCTCGATTACCACTTTCTGATTTACCTTGAAACCAACCTACTATCTTACCATCGGCGATTGCTTGAGCGACTTCTTTGTAATTAACTCTTTCTTCCCCAACATAATCATACTCTTTACCAGCAAATGTTTCAGCAACATGTATATTGTTATTCAAAGTATAATCAGCATGTTGATACGCCCCTATGGCCTGTCCTTCGTCACCTATCGCTGGTGGAACATGAACATTAGTATAGTGCTTAGTAAATTCTTCATTCATATAACCATTGTATGCTACACCACCTGCGATACATAGATTATCACAAGACTTTAGAGGATAAACAAATTCTTTTATCTTATCTATTGTAAATTTCTGTAGAGTAAACGCCAAGTCATCTATACTGTCTAATCGTATATGTTGAAAACGTTTTTGTTTTTTTTCTGTAATAGGTCCATCTAATATAGTTTCAAATGTATCATAATAGTATTGACTATATTTTCCATAACCAACTTTACCCATAAGTTTACTTGCACCTAGTGTTCCAAATCCTGTTAAGTTCGACATATGATTCCATAACCAACCAATTGGTAACTTGTCTGATAGATCAATTAAGTTCTGGTCTTTATCAAAGAATACACATCTATATTTTGACCCGATACCATCTATCGCTAGTATGTCTGATTGTTTATAACCTGAATTAAGAAAGGCATACGTGGCGTGTGATTGATGATGGTCTATAAAATAGTAATTATCTTTTTCAAAATAGTCCCATAGTTTTTTAGGTTCATAATTAAATATACTTACTGGTATAATATCTTTACACATTCTGATACCACCATAAGTATAAGTAAATGCCAGAACACCATCTCTCTTTTTAAAATAATCTTTTACAAACTCATTATTTAAACGATAATCTGATGGATTAAGTATATCTGATTGATGAGCATACGCTTCAGTATGATATGGTAGATTATGTTTAAATCTAGTTTCTCGTTCTCTTTGATTATGCCATAAACCATCATATGTGTTATGATCATGTAAGTTTAATGCTACTGAATATATTTTTTTCACTGTCTTTTCTCCATGATATTTTTTTAATTCAGGATATACATCAAACAAATCCATTTCCCATTTAGTACCTTTATAGTATTTATCTTGTGCTAATAAGTAGTTTATTGAGTCTTGGTAATATAATCCACCATTACTTTCTTTTAATACATTTTGTATATCTGGGTAGTTTTCATACAATGGAATAAGTTTTTGTTTTATTTCATCAGGTAAAACATTAGCACATAACTTTTTTGGTCCTCTTATATTAGACCAGTTAATTTGTTCGAATAAATCTTTGTTATCATCAAACCATTCTATAAGTTCATAAAATCTAAAGACACTTAAAAAAGATATAGTACCATTTACATTTATTTTTACATTAGGATATTTGCTTAATGTTTTAATGTTGCTTACTATATCTTCCCAGACTGATCTACGTCTAATATATTCATCAGCTTTACCAATACCATCAAGTGATACTGTGAATTCAAATAATTTAAAATGTTTAATATAATCTTCAATCTTGTATTTGCCATGTCCTAGAACAGACATGTTAGTTTGATATTTTACATTCATATTTTTAGCGTAACCCGACTCTACTATAGCGTCAAGTAGTTTGTAAAACTGTTTCATAACTAGTGGTTCTCCACCAATAAATTTAAGATTGTATATGTAAGGAGCAACATCTACTATCTGG
>TARA_B110000238_G_scaffold74105_1_pt1 | contig 11960 bp, 6 predicted proteins | sample TARA_B110000238 | Tara Oceans TARA_B110000238 (sample SAMEA4397569) | marine metagenome | biome: Polar Biome; feature: [SRF] surface water layer (ENVO:00010504); material: water (ENVO:00002006), including particulate matter (ENVO:01000060) such as... | depth 5 m | reverse complement strand
GCTATAGAGAAGATTTAAAACTTGTAGTTGATCTAAATAAAATTAAATCAATTAAATCTATATCTTTGGGATGTCATCAAGATGTGCGATCATGGATTTTTTACCCCAAAATGGTTAAATACTGGACATCTTTAGATGGTAAAAAATATAATTATTTAGGTGAAATAAAAAACAATTTCCCTGACAGTATAGAAGGAAGTTTTCACGAGGAATTTCTATTAAAGTTTAAAAAAATTAATACAAGATATATAAAAATAACAGCAGAGAATTATGGCATATGTCCAGAATGGCATTTAGGTGCTGGAGGAAAGACATGGTTATTTGTTGATGAATTAACTATTAAATAAAAAAATGAGCGAAAATAAAAATTATAAACAAGCACTTCTTACTTTAGTTACCGTATTCTTTTTTTGGGGATTTATAGCTGCAAGTAATGGGGTTTTTATTCCTTTTTGCAAGACATATTTTAGTCTTGATCAATTTCAAAGTCAACTAATAGATTTTGCATTTTACGGAGCATATTACATTGGTGCTTTATTTCTATTTATATTCTCAAGTATTAGAAATACTGATATTTTAAACTCATGGGGGTTTAAAAGTAGTATTGTGAAGGGATTACTTCTATCAGCACTTGGCGCTTGTGCAATGGTGGTTGCTGTCAATGGAGCTTCACCAGGAGATTCTTCTGCATTTACATATATACTTGGAGCACTTTTTATTGTTGGATTAGGGTTTTCATTACAACAGACTGCAGCAAACCCATTTGCTATTTCATTAGGAGATCCTGAAAAAGGCTCTCATCGATTAAATCTAGCAGGAGGTGTTAATTCATTTGGAACAGCTATTGGACCTATAGTTGTTTCCCTAGCTCTTTTTGGTACAGCGGCAAGTGCTAATATTGACTTGGCTGCAGAAATAGCTAATCAAAGCATTACCCTTACAGTTGTTCAGTATCTCTATATAGCTGTTGGAATACTTTTTCTAGCTGCTGCAGGATTGTTTTATTTTTCAAAAAAACTTCCTGATGGAAAGCAAGATGCTAGTTTTTTAGGTGCATCTAAAGCTATGAGTGCACTTATCATAATAACAATATTATTAATTTTAATTTTCTATCAAGTCTTTAATCAGTATGTTGGGTTAGGTGAGGGAGAATCTTTAAGTGATGAATCCGATTCTTTAATTCTTAATTTATCATTATTTGGATTAGCTGTTGTAGTTGGAGGATTACTAATTTCAAATTTACTAGCAAGAAGAAAACCTGAGGGCTGGGGAGCGATGCAATATCCACAACTAGTGTTAGGAATGCTAGCGATTTTTACTTATGTGGGTGTAGAAGTCTCCATACAAAGTAATCTAGGTGAGTTATTAAAAACTACTGCTTTTGGAGCGCTCAATGACACTCAAATTGCTCCTTATATTTCAATGTATTGGGGTGGATTAATGATTGGAAGATGGACTGGTGCTATTAGTGTGTTTAATCCATCAAATTCAATAAAAAAATGGTTATATATTATAGTGCCATATGTAGCATTTGGTGTAGTATTATCTGTTAACGCAATTTCAGGATTTGAAGTAAAACATTTATTTGCATTTGCTATATGTGTGGCAATTCAGATTGGAGGGTTCTTTATAGGTAAAGACAAACCAGCGCTCACACTAAAAACATTTGGTCTTCTTGGTGTATTGGCTATGTTACTAGGACTATTTACTACTGGAACTGTAGCAATATTTGCATTTTTAAGTGGTGGATTATTTTGTTCAATAATGTGGCCTTCAATATTTGCACTAAGTATTAAAGGTCTTGGAAAATTCACATCTCAAGGTTCAGCATTTCTAGTTATGATGATTCTTGGTGGTGCTATTATCCCGCCAATTCAAGGAAAACTAGCTGATATGATTGGCATACATGAATCTTATTGGGTTACAGTATTTTGTTTCCTTTATCTAATGTATTTTGCTCAAAAAGTAGAAAGAATATTTAAAAAAGTATAATCAATTAATGCATAATAATATTTAGAAATATTATGAATTTATTTAATCATAATAGTTTTTTGAGCCTTACCTAGCGGAGTTACCACATTAACAGAGTACAGGCCAATCTTAAGTTTTGACACATTAACTTTTACTATTTTTTGATTATTTATCTCTTCGCTTACAATAATCCTTCCTAAATAATCTGTTATTTGATATGAAGATATTGTTGTAGCATCTACAAATAGGCTCAAGTGATCTTTACTCGGATTTGGATAAGTTATAAATCCTCTATTTAACAACTCTTGGGTTGATGATGGTATACAAGCAGATGGATCATAAGACATATTTGAAAAATCAACAAAACAAACATAATTAATACTGTCAATAAAAGGATTTCTATTATTTTGAATAGAGTAAATAAAGTCATTTCTTGCAATCTCCCAATTATCTGGGGGATCTTGAAAATGCCAGTTTTTTAAAATCATTTGATCTTGATTACTTGGAAGAGCCCAACTATTTCCGTTAATTGATGTATAACAAATTGCTTGGTACATAATAGCTCTTGCTGCATCTCCTTTATGTTCGTCTCTAGGTTCAAAAACTACTTGTCCATTAGAATTTGTTCCAGATTTACACCCTAAAAAAGAAGTTGTCACATTTACAACTTCTCCTAAAGGATTATTACTTCTTAAAATATTAGCAGAGTTTAAATTTGATGGAAATAGGTGATGAAAGTCACTGTATTCTGGTAAGTTTTGGGCTGGATTTGTTGGCATCCAACTATGACAATAGGTATGCTCTCGACTATAGCCAGTTGCAGAAAAATCAAACGGTTCATTATAAATCTTATTTTCACCACTATAAACACAAGTAACTACTCTTCTATCTAATGTTGTGTCTCTAGATTCAAAAAAAGCAATCATTAAATCATCATAATAACTATAATACTGCATTTGATGAGGATTAGTTAGGCCATGTAAATCATTCATAAATGAAGGAGATGAAGTGTTTATATTATTATAGTATGATATAGGCATCATTGAATTAGGTGTAATAATATCGCCAATTAGAGGTGAGTTGGTGAGATAATTTCTAAAACTATTTGGGCCATTATAACTAAATACAGCAAAATAATAATCTGTTTCTGCTACAATATTATTTGGAGATATAGTTGTTGTATTACTACTATATACAACTTGAGCATCACCAATAATATCACCTCTTTGATAAACCGACCCATCTAAGGGTAAGGCTGTAATAGGTGAACCTTTCTTTCTTAAAACTAAATAACCATCAACTGAATCTGTAGGATTAAACGAGGCGTTTAAACTATATGTTTTAGTATTTGAAAAAGTCAAATTTGTTGCTTGTTGCAATGGCTCGGAAGCTAAAGCCCCTCCAATTCCATATAAATTAATAATATAATTAGGCTCGTCTAAATCATTACTGGCAATATTTAAAACTGCTAATCTTGTTCCAGCTGCAGAAGGAGTGAAATTTAATATTAAGTTTCCTGAATCAGCTGCTGCTATATTTGTAGGAAATGAAACTATAGAAAAATCAGCTGAGTTTGTACCTGAAAGTGTGGCAGAGATAATATTCAATGTATCTAGGGTCCCAAGGTTTTCAATTAAAAATATTGTTGTATTTAACATTGATACTGCAGAGTTAATGATATAAGTACTACCAGAAACTATTGGTGAGCTTCCTTGTTTTACATTAATTTCCTGAACAGGTGTAGCTGCTCCAATGTTAATACTTACATCATCTAAGCCAATGTTACCAGATACTTTGTTTGTATATATAAAACGTATAAACCTTGTTGTTGATTGTGGAGTATCTGTAAACATTGTATAACTTGCATTTGGTGGAGAGCTGTGAGTAGTTAAGGTTGTCCAAACAGAACCTAAATCAGATTCTTCAACAGTGAAAGTTCCTCCAGAGAAACCATTACCTGTAAGATAATAAGTTAAATCGCCTGGATTACTATTAACATTAATCATCAAATAATCTCCTGTTCCATCAAATTTCATTGCTGGAGGAGTATTACCTGAAGCGGTATAAAAATTAGTTCCCGACTCAGTCCATCCAGTAGGTAGATTAACCGTTGGAAAACTCCAAGCAGTTGGCAGTATAGCTTGTGAATAGAGAGATATTGTAAAAAAGGTAAGAACCCATATTAATATTATTTTTTTCATTTCTTTTCTTTATTTTTAATTAAAACCTAAATCTTACTGAGATATTCAGTCTTCTTCCCAATCCAAAAAATACGCTAGCTGATTTAGCATCAAAATCATAACTTGGGTTTGTAGCGTATCCATCATTATTATTTGCATCTGATATATACATCTTGTCAAGCAAATTAAGTATACTTAACTTAATGTCTAGATTATATCTTTGAGATAATTTAAACTTGTAACCACAATGCATATCTATAAGCATATAAGAAGGAATCATCCAACTCTCTCTTCCAGCATTCTCACCATTTAGTGTTGCTGCATCAAAATCAGAATAATAGTCTGCAAAATAAGTTCCTCTTAATTTTAGATAAGATTTATAATTAGGTTCATATCTTAAGCTTAAACCGTACTGTGTTTGGGCAGCATCGCCAACATGAACACCATTTGCACTATAAACAAGAGTATCTAAATCAGAATTTCCTAATTCAAATGAAGGTGCATTATTATAATTATCTAAAATAATAGCTTCTCCTCCTGATGTCCATTTCCAATCTCCTAAAGAGAGGAGCCCTTCGATACTTATTTTTTGATTTATTTTATATGAGCAATCTAACTCTATTCCTTTATGTAAAGCATTCATAGGCACAACATCTGAATATCTTATTCCACCAATAGTTTTAGCAATATTTGCTGGTTTATTTTTCCAAATTGTATAATAAGCGTTTAGATTTGCTGAAAAAAAAGTTGACCGGAAAGAGTAGCCTCCCTCAACAGCCTTAACTTTTTCATTTCTAATATACTCCTGCAGAGTGTTACTCTGAGTGTATATATTACTAAATTTTGGAGCTTTTGAAATATACCCAGTATTAAAAAATATATTGTTATGTTCATCTAGATTTAGATTAGCACCAGTCTTAATAGTATATCCTTTTATATATTTCCACTCTGTTGAAGCATATTGTGTTTCTGCAGAATTTATAGTATAGTCTATTCCATCAATAGTTAAAGTGTCTGAGACTATTTCACCAAAATAAGAATAAGTACCTAAAGCATCCCTAATTATAGTATCTGCTAATACTAAATCTTTTTTACGAAAATAATCGATGCGTTGATATGCTGAATTAGAGCCAGATATATTCAAAAAAGCACTTAGCACACCATTACTATACTCAGCCTGAGAGAACAAGCCACTCCACTTAACAATGCCTTCGTTATGATATCCAATTATATCTCCTTCTCTTTTGACTGACGATAATTGTGTAGCATCATCATTTACAACTGTATAATCACCACCAAGCAAATCATAAACCTCACCATAGTGCTGCCCTTTATAATACCTTAAATCTAAACCTCCAGAAAGAGAAACCTCTTCATTTAATCGATAATTTAAAGTTGAAAGACCTCCGTACCAAAAATGATTATTAATTGAACTTTTTAAATAATTTTGGGCTTTATGTTCAGTATCAGAGATTATAGGGTCAAGACTAAATGGCCCTAAATTACTATTATATGCACTTTGCAAATCAACTTGTCCATCAATATCACCTATATTTTCTGTTTTGGTTCCTCCCCCATTACCAATAGATGCATAAACTATATTAGACACGTAAAAATCATCATTAACAGTCCAAAAATCTCTTAAAGAAAATTGTGGCTTATGATAATAATTTTTTCTAGTATTGAGCGTTTCTCTATTGTGAATTGTATCACCATTCACATCTAATGTCCATCTATCTAAATCACCCCAATATTTATTGTATTTAGTTCCTCTATTTACAATGCGATTAGAAAAATCTGAATCATCTCCCAATGAACGAGCAAAAGTCGTATCATAAGTTGCTATATCACTTTTATATGATCTTTGTCCATGTTTCTGTGGTGCTCCCATTGCAGATAAACTAATAATATGCTTGCCTATTTCTTTCTGAATTTTAGCGTAATAAAAGAACCCCTCACTCCACGTCTGATCAACAAAGCCATTTCCATTTTTATACGAAGTAGCTAATGTATAGCCCCAACCATTATCTAACATGCCAGAATTATATCCTAATGAAGTTCGTAATTTACCAAATGATCCAATTGATTGTTTAATGGTTCCTCCCTTCTTATTTCCAGTGCCCTTTGTTAAAATATTCATAGTTCCTCCAACTGATGGAATGGCAATTTTTGAGGCCCCCAAACCTCTTTGAACCTGAATATTAGAAGTTACAGCATCTAAACCAAACCAGTTTGACCAATATACCCAACCATTTTCCATGTCATTTACAGGTATACCATCAATCATTACTGCTACATTTCTTTGATTAAAACCTCTAATTGTAATTCTTGCATCACCATCACCTCCTCCAGTTTGTGTTGCATATACTCCAGGAGTTGAGTTGAGTATCATAGGAATATCTTGAGCAGCGAGTTCCTCACTTATTTTTTTCATAGGAATCGTTGAAAAAGCAACTGGAGTCTCTCTATCTATAGCAATATCAGCAACTACCTGAACTTCATTTAGCAGTATTGTTTTTAATTTAAAATCTAATTTTTGTGTCTCGTTGTTAACTAATAAGATTTTACTTATAGCCTTATAGCCTACATAAGAAACCTGTATTTTCCTCTCACCTTTTGGTACTGATAATAAAAAATTACCCTCAATATCAGTAGCAGTACCCATCCCTTTACCATATAACACAGTAGCGCCAATTAAGGGCTCTCCACTTCGGGCATCAGTTACTTTTCCTGTTAAAGTAGTTTGAGCTTTTAGTTGAGTCACACAACATAGAGTTAAAAATAATATAAAATATTTTTTCATATATAATGTAAGCGAATACTAATTATCAATAAATAATAATGATTAAAATTATTGATCTATTTAATAATTATTTTATTTTCTATAACTTCTCCATTACTCAAACTAATTCGTGTAATGTATGTGCCAATTAAAAATTTGGCTGTATTAATTTTGTTTGAAGTTGTTGTCAATAATTTTTTTCCCAAAACATTATATATTTCAATATTTTCAATCTTTGCATTTGCTGTTATTGTAATTTCCTCTCCGATATTAGCAGGATTGGGATACATAACATAAGAAGGTTCTTTAATATTATTAAGCCCCACTTGAGCACCAATACAATCACATGCGTGAGAGCCTAAATTACTCCAAGTTCCAACAACTAAGGAGTCCCATTCTACGCTAGGGTTAAATAAATCAATTCCATTAAGATCTCCTAATAAAACAGTTCTCTTTCTTATTAAAGTGTGTTGAGCTGTCCACCATGAACCCATTTGAAAACCGGAGGCTGCATCATCAGTCCAAGCTCCAGAAGATGGTTGCTCACCAATCCTTCCAATTACATCAATAATACTCGCATCCTTCGATAAAACTATAGCATCATCTCCATTCATATGCATTGGTGATGGGTATGGGCCTGTAGACATATCTCCTAAACTATAAAGAGCCATATCACAATATCCAAATTGACCTGATGTGTCGGTATCTCCATTTGTTAATACAAAAGCATCACCTGATGCTAGCATGCCTGTTAATGAAGTAACTCCTCCACCTGAACTATTGGTAGACCCATTAGAATATCGCTCAACCTTGTAGATGCTTAGGTCAATAGTAACTGAAGTAGGATTATATATTTCTATTGCTTTGTTTTGCCCATAACCCTCAACATATTCTGAGAAAAACAAGTCTGAACAATTTTGTGCTGTCAAAAAAGAAATAGAAAAAAATGAGATAAAAAGTAGTGAATTTTTTTTCATAAGTATATTTTTTATTTAATGCTAATTTACAAAAAGATTAAGAGCTATTAATAATAATTTTGAGAGTATAAATATGAAAATAATAAATGTTCATAAATTTTGTTATTATATTTGAAGCAAAGTATATAACTATGAAAATTAACTCATTAAAAGAATACAATAATCAAAAAGAAAAATTCACACAAAACCCTGAAAAATTTTGGGAAGAAAAAGCTAATTCATTTGTTTGGAAAAAAAAGTGGTCAGAAGTTTTAGATTGGAATTTTAAAGATGCAAAAATCAAATGGTTTAGTGGTGGAAAACTTAATATAACAGAAAATTGTTTAGATCGACATCTTAAAAAAAGAGGCAATCAAATTGCTATAAAATGGATTGCAAACAATCCTAATGAAAAAAGTATTGATTTAACATATAAAGAGCTTCATAAGCAAGTATGTAAATTTTCTAATGTTTTAAAAAAACACGGCATAAGTAAAGGAGATAGAGTGTGTCTTTATATGCCTATGGTGGTAGAACTATCAATTGCAGTTTTAGCATGTGCTAGAGTTGGAGCAATTCACTCTGTTGTATTTGCTGGTTTTTCAGCAAAATCTTTATCCGACAGAATAAATGATGCTAAGTGCAATACACTTATAACTGCAGATGGTGGATTCAGGGGGAATAAAATTACTCCTTTGAAAGATATTTCTGATGAAGCTATGCTATCAACACCTTCAATAAAGACTTGTATTGTCTTGAAAAGAACAGAATCAGAAGTTAGTATGAAAAGCAAACGAGATTATTGGTGGCATAATGAGATGGATGGCGCAGATGAATACATGGATGCAGAAATAATGGATGCAGAAGATGAATTATTCATTTTATACACATCTGGATCAACAGGCAAGCCAAAAGGCATAGTGCATTCAACTGCAGGATATATGATTTATAGTCAATATTCTTTTGAAAATGTATTTCAATACAGTGAAGGAGATGTGTATTGGTGTACAGCTGATATTGGCTGGATTACAGGACATTCATATATTGTATATGGACCTCTTCTTTCTGGGGCAACATCTATTATGTTTGAAGGTGTTCCAACATATCCAGATTCGAGTAGGTTTTGGCAAATTGTTGAAGAAAATAAAGTTAATATTTTTTATACTGCACCAACAGCTATTAGAGCACTTGAAGCAAAAGGTTTAGATTTTGTTAAAAAACATGACCTTTCATCATTGAAAGTATTAGGAACTGTTGGAGAGCCTATTAATGAAGATGCTTGGAACTGGTATTCTAAAGAGATTGGAAATGGAAACTGTCCAATTGTAGATACGTGGTGGCAGACAGAGACAGGGGGCATTATGATATCTAATCTTGCTGGTATAACAAAAGAAAAACCAACTTTTGCAACGCTTCCTCTACCAGGTATTCTTGCATGTATAGTTAATGATAATGGAAAGGAGATAATAGCTAATAATACCGAGGGAAAATTATGTGTAAAATACCCTTGGCCATCAATGGCTAGAACAATCTATGGAGATCATAAAAGATTTATAGACACCTACTTTTCTGCTTTTCCAGGATATTACTTTAGTGGAGATGGATGCTATAAAAATGAAGAAGGTATGTTTAGAATAACAGGAAGAGTAGATGATGTACTTATTGTATCAGGGCATAATTTAGGAACTGCAGAGATAGAAAGCGCAATTGATGAACACAAAAACGTATGTGAAAGCGCTATAGTTGGTTATCCACATGATATAAAAGGAAATGGAATATGTGCTTTTATTATTTGTCATCATACTCCTTCTGATCCATTAAAATTAAATGTCGAAATTAATAAGCTTATAGTTAAACATGTTGGTCCAATTGCTAAGCTTGATAAGATTCAGTATGTAGTAGGATTACCAAAAACTAGATCTGGAAAAATTATGAGAAGAATATTAAGAAAAATTGCTAGTGGAGAAACAAAAAACCTTGGAGATACTAGTACCTTATTAGACCCATCTGTGGTACAAAGTATAATTCAAGGATCTATTAATAGTAATTAAGATTAATTAAATTTGTAAATAATTAAAATCTATGAAAAAGAATCTAGTAATTATTCCAACTTACAATGAGAAGGAGAACATTGAAAAAATAATTCTCAAAGTTTTTTCATTAGCAAAGAAATTTGACATCCTTATTGTTGATGATGGCTCTCCAGATGGAACAGCAAGTATTGTGAAAAACATACAATTTAAGTTTCCTGACTCCCTTTATATTGAAGAAAGAACAGGTAAATTAGGCTTAGGGACAGCATACATTCATGGGTTCAAATGGGCCTTAAAAAATAATTATGATTATATTTTTGAAATGGATGCTGATTTTTCACACAACCCAGATGATTTAATTAAATTACTTGATGCATGTTCTTTATCCAATGGAGATGTGTCAATTGGCTCAAGATACATAAATGGAGTTAATATTGTTAATTGGCCTATGAGCAGACTTTTGATGTCATTTTTTGCATCTAAATATGTAAAGATAATAACTGGTATGCCAATACAGGATTCTACTGCTGGTTTTAAATGCTATAAAAAAGAAGTACTGCAAAAAATAAATCTTGATAAGATACAGTTTGTGGGATATGCATTTCAAATTGAAATGAAATTTACTGCTTGGAAGTATGGCTTTAAGATTATAGAAGTACCTGTAATATTTACAGACAGACAAGAGGGTAATTCTAAAATGAGTAGTGGGATATTTTTTGAAGCTTTTATAGGTGTTATTCAGATGAAGATTAAAAGTTATTTTAAAAATTGGAAATAAATAAGTGAGGTTAATTATAAAAAATGCTACCATTGTCAACGAAGGCAAATCATTTAAATCGGATGTTTTAGTTGAAGACCGCTTAATCAAGAAGATTGCTTTAAATATTAATTTATCTGCCGATAAGACTATTGAAGCCCATGGCCTACATCTTATACCGGGATTGATCGATGATCAAGTTCATTTCAGAGAACCAGGATTAACACATAAAGCAGATATTAGTTCAGAAAGTAAAGCAGCAGTATCTGGTGGTGTAACTTCATTTATGGAAATGCCAAATACAATCCCTCAATCTCTTACACAGAAAATTTTAGAAGAAAAATTTAAGCTTGGAGATGAAAAATCACTAGCAAATTTTACTTTTTTTATGGGCGCTTCAAATAATAACTTAGAAGAGGTACTCAAAACTGACCCAAAAAATGTTGGTGCAATCAAAATCTTTATGGGTTCTTCAACTGGAGATATGCTTGTTGATGATAAAAGTATTTTAGAGGAGATATTTAAAAAATCTTCATGTTTAATTGCGGTACATTGTGAAGATGAAAATATTATTAAACAAAACACACAAAAAGCTATAGAAAAGTATGGCGAAAATATACCGATTGAAATGCATCCAGAAATTAGAAGTGAAGATGCGTGCTATAGCTCATCATCACTAGCAGTTAAATTAGCTGAAAAACACAATACTAGACTTCATGTTTTTCATTTATCTACAAAAAAAGAAATCTCACTTTTTAGTAATAGCATAAAACTAGAGAGAAAAAGAATAACCTCTGAAGTCTGTATTCACCATCTTTCTTTTAACTCAACGGACTATGCAAAAAAAGGGACTTTTATAAAGTGGAATCCCGCTATTAAACAAAAATCAGATCAAGATGCTTTGTTTGAAGCCATGCTAGATGACACTATTGATGTTATAGCGACAGATCATGCTCCTCATACATATGACGAGAAAAATAATAAATATTTAAAAGCTCCCTCAGGAGGGCCACTTGTTCAACATGCTTTAGGAATTATGCTAAGATTTGTAAAAAATAAAAAAATATCTATTGAAAAGGTTGTAGAGAAAATGTGTCACCACCCTGCTATCTGTTTTAATATTTATAAGAGAGGTTTTATTAAAGAAGATTACTATGCAGATTTAGTTCTAGTAGATCTTAAAAAAGAATATCAAGTAACTAAACAAAATATACTTTCAAAATGCAAATGGTCCCCTTTTGAAGGAGAAACTCTACAAGGTAAAATCACACATACAATTAT
>TARA_B110000238_G_scaffold88551_1_pt1 | contig 11971 bp, 4 predicted proteins | sample TARA_B110000238 | Tara Oceans TARA_B110000238 (sample SAMEA4397569) | marine metagenome | biome: Polar Biome; feature: [SRF] surface water layer (ENVO:00010504); material: water (ENVO:00002006), including particulate matter (ENVO:01000060) such as... | depth 5 m | reverse complement strand
CGATTCTGGGTAAAAATAATTTTAAAGTCATCAATATAAAAGTCAATAGCATCGGAGAACAGTATATTTCTATTAATTTTTCGAATACACTAAAAAGCCAACAAAATTTTGATGGTTTGGTTACGATTCAATATCTACAAAAACCAAGATTTATCATTAACGGAAATGAATTAAAAATATTTTCTGAAGCTAAATTAACAGGGAGTGTTTTGGTTTCTGTATTTCAGGGAATTAGAGATGTTGACGAATATAAACTAAAGAATACCTATAAAGAAACGATCACTTTCGAGCAGAAAAAACCGCAAATAAGAGCCATTGCGAACGGAACGATTTTACCCAATTCAGCAAATCTGAAATATAATTTTGAAGCCATTAATATTCGGGAAGTAGACGTTAGAATTATCAGAATTTATGAAGAAAATGTGCTGCAGTTTTTGCAAGAAAACAATCTAAATAGCAATAACGAGCAGGCGATACGAAGAGTAGGGAGAAGGGTTGCTAAAGAAACCATTACGTTAATCGATAACGAGCAAAATAATACGCAAAAATGGAAAGCCTATAGCATCGATATTTCTAAAATGGTGGTCACTGAACCTGGTGCAATTTATAGAGTTGAGTTGAATTATACTAAAAATCAAACGTTTTATAATTGTTCAGATTCAGAAACTAGCAATGCTAATAATGGTACAGAAGAGTATTATTACGATGATGGCTATTACGGAGGAGAATATGGAGATTATAGTGTAGTAGATGATGAGGAAGCAAGAGAAGAATTATATTGGAATAATAAATTATACAATTACAAAAACCAAAATTACAATTGGAGAGAAAGAGAAAATCCCTGCCACGAAGCCTATTATAGTCAAGGTAGAATGATTGCTCAAAATTTATTGGCTTCTAACTTGGGAATCATTGCAAAACAAGGAGCTAGTAATTCGTACTTTTTTGCGGTGACCAACATTCTAAATACAAATCCCGAAACAGGTGCGAGCGTAAAATTATTCAATTTTCAGCAGCAAGAAATTGCATCAGGAATTTCAGATACAGAAGGATTTATAACCATCAACTCGCCAAAAAACGCAGCTTTTGCGGTTGTTTCTAAGGATAAAAATAAGGGCTATATCAAACTAAATGATGGAAATTCTTTGTCTTTGAGTAAGTTTGATGTTTCTGGCAGCAAAACCCAAAAAGGTTTAAAAGGCTATTTGTATGGAGAACGAGGTGTTTGGAGACCAGGAGATTCTTTGCACTTAACGTTTGTATTAAATGATGCCGATAATAAATTACCAAATAATCATCCTGTTAAATTAGAAGTTACAGACCCCAGCGGAAAGTTGGTTTACAAGAAAATAACATCAGAAAATTTAAATAATTTCTACAAATTTTCGGTGACAACAGCGCAAGAAGCAAAAACAGGAAATTACACAGCAAAAATTGGTGTTGGTGGTGCTAAATTCTACAAGACTTTAAAAATTGAAACGGTAAAACCAAACCGTTTAAAAATTAAAGTTGATTTTGAAGACGAAATTCTATCATCAAATAAACCAGTAAACGGAACTTTAGATGTAAAGTGGTTGCATGGAACGCCTGCAAAAAAATTAAAAGTCGAAATTATAGCAAAAGTTTCCGCAACAAATTTTAGTTTTAAAAAGTATAAAAAGTATGTTTTTTCAGATCCGTCAAGAACCTTTTCATCTGAAGAAATCACCCTTTTTGAAGGCAAGTTAGATGAAAACGGATTGGCTAAAATCAGCAATAGATTAACCGTTGGTGCAAATGCACCGGGCATGTTAAACGTTCAGTTTTTAGTAAGAGCTTTCGAAAATGGTGGTGATTTTTCTATGGATGCGTTCACCAAAAAATATGCGCCTTTTAAATCTTTTGTAGGATTGAAATCGCCAGAAGCAAATAGATATGATTCGTTTTTTACAGATGAAAATCAAACTTTTTCTGTAATTTCTGTGGATGAAAAAGGGAACCCTATTCAAAATGATGAAATTGAAGTGCAGGTGTATCAAATTAAATGGCGTTGGTGGTGGAGTTCTTCTGCCGACAATTTATCGAGTTATACGTCTAGTAATTATCATAAGCCTTATAAAACGATCAAGGTGTCTACGAATTCTGAAGGAAAAGGTAGCTTTAATTTGAATATTTCGGACAACGACAAAGGAAGATTTCTAATTAGAGTTTTAGATAAGAAAAGCGGACATGCAACAGGCAGGACCGCCTATTTTTATAAAAACTGGTGGCAAAACTCCACTTCTGGAGATAAAGAGGCGGCAAAAATGTTGGTGTTTTCTGCGGATAAAGAAAAATACAATGTTGGTGAAACGGCTACCATTACATTTCCGTCAGGATCAAAAGGAAACGCTTTAATTAGTATTGAAAACGGCAGTAAAGTTTTAGAAACAAAATGGGTAAAAACAACCCAAGGAACAACGCAAGTGCAAATCCCGGTTACCAAAAAAATGGCGCCCAATGTATTTGTAAATATTTCGCTGCTGCAACCGCATCAGGTTACAGAAAACGATTTACCAATTCGTTTGTATGGCACAATTCCGATGTTGGTTGAAGATGAAAGCACGAAATTAGAGCCTCAAATTTCGATGCCAAGTGAGTTACAACCAGAAAAAGCATTTGTCGTAAAAGTATCAGAAAAAAACAACAAAGCCATGACCTATAGTTTGGCCGTTGTAGAGGAAGGTTTGTTAGATTTAACGAGATTTAAAACACCAAACGCATATGATGATTTTTATGCAAGAGAAGCTTTGGGTGTAAAAACTTGGGATATTTTTGACGATGTTATTGGCGCATATTCAGGAAGTATAGATCAGGTTTTTGCCATTGGTGGAGATGGAAGTTTATCAAAAGAAAAAAATCAAAAAGCAAACCGCTTTAAACCTGTAGTAAAATATTTAGGACCTTTTTATTTAGAAAAAGGAGCAGAGAAATCGCATAAAATTACGTTGCCAAATTACATAGGTTCTGTGAGAACGATGGTTGTTGCCGGTAATGTTGAGAACGAGGCTTTCGGAAAAGCAGAAAAAGCAGTTCCTGTTAAGAAACCATTAATGGTGTTGGCTACTTTACCAAGAAAATTATCACCCAAAGAAAAAGTAACGCTGCCAATTGCTGTTTTTGCGATGGATAAAAAAGTGAAAAGCGTAAAAATTGAGGTAAAAACTTCAAACGGAATTGCTGTTCTTGGCAATAAGTTTCAAATCATCAACTTTGAAAATCCAGATGAAAAAATGGTGTATTTTGAACTCGATGTTTTAAAAGTAAATGAGATCAATACCGTTGAGATTATTGCAACAGGAGGAGGAGAGAAATCGACCTATAAAGTGGAAATAGATGTTTTAAACCCGAATCCAATAACAGCAACTATCATTGATAAAACCATTCAAGGAGCACAAACACAAACCATTAATTTTGATACGTTTGGAGTGGAAGGTTCCAATTCGGTGATGTTAGAATTATCAACTATTCCGTCGATTAATTTCTCTGGTAGATTAGCGTATTTAATACGATACCCTCATGGTTGTGTGGAGCAAACGACGTCAAGTGTTTTTCCGCAATTATTTTTAAATGATTTGTTCGATTTAACATCAGAAAAACGTACACAAGTTCAGCAAAATATAGAAAAAGGAATCGAACGGTTAGGGAATTTTCAAAAGGCAAATGGAGGTTTACCTTATTGGATGGGAGAAAATGATGTAAGTGATTGGGGTACAAGTTACGCTGGTCATTTTATGCTAGAAGCCGCACAAAAAGGCTTTGTTTTACCCTTAACTTTTAAGTCTAATTTTATAAAATATCAAAAAAAGGCGGCAAGAGATTGGCGACCAAGTTACACGAAATACACAGCGGACTTTGCACAAGCGTATAGATTATACACGCTAGCTTTGGCAGGAAGTCCAGATTTATCGGCAATGAATAGATTGCGGGAATTCAAGCAAATTACCAACGAAGCAAAATGGCGTTTAGCTGCGGCCTATGCTTTGGTGGGTCAAAAAGAAGCAAGTGAAGCCATTGTAAAAACAGCGAATTTAAATTTTGAAAACAATCGTTATTACAATTATGGTTCTTCAACTAGAAACACTGCAATGGCTTTAGAAACAATGCTGTTAACGAATGATAAAGGTGCAAAAGAGTTGGCCACAACAATTGCAAAACAATTGTCAAGCGATCGTTGGTTAAGCACACAAACCACCGCATATAGTTTACTTTCTATTGGAAAAATGGTGCTTAAAAATGGTGGAAAGTCGATGACTTTAAAGTATACAGCTAATACTAAAACCGATAAAATAACGACCAATAGTTCTTTTGTGCAAAGAAAAATCGAGGTAAAAGAAGGTCAGAATTCTATTACAATTAAAAACGATGATGATAATATTGTGTTTGCAAGAATCATAAATTCTGGAAAGCTTCCTTTGGGTGATGAACTTTCAGAAAGTAGAGGTTTAAGTACCTCTGTTAAGTATAAAGATTTAAAAGGCAATAAGATTGATATAAAAGCTTTGAAGCAAGGTCAGGATTTTGTGGCTGAAATTACTGTGAGCAATCCTAAAAATGAAACTGTAAATGATATTGCTTTGACACAGGTTTTCCCTTCTGGATGGGAAATTGTAAACACACGTTTTACAGATTTTGGAAGCACTACCAAAAGCGAAGCACGGTATACTGACATTAGAGACGATCGGGTTAATTTTTATTTCGATTTGTATAAAAATCAAAATATATTAGACACAAAAACTTTTACAGTCTTATTAAATGCAGCGTATTTAGGTAGGTATTACTTGCCCGGAATTCAAGTTGAAGGCATGTATGACAATGATTATTTGGTAAGAACAAAAGGGAATTGGGTTGTTATTGAGAAGTAAAGTAGTTTCTACCATCCTACAAGGTTTCTTTTGAACCTTGTTGAAAAAAAATCAAAATTGAAAATAACAAACACAAAAAATTTCAATAGCAAGGGGCTTCAGCCTCTTGACTATTTCAAAAGCCATAAAAAAAAAATAATTTTTGTGGTTGTTCTATTGATTTTCTATGCATTTTGTTTGCCGAAAGAATTATTTATAAAACCAACATCAACGGTAATTACGAGCACCAAAAATGAGCTTTTAGGAGCATTAATAGCAAAAGATGGCCAATGGAGATTTCCACAGAATGATTCAGTTCCAGAGAAATTTAAAACCTGTTTAATTCAGTTTGAAGATGAATATTTTTATCAACATCCTGGTTTTAATCCTGTATCTATTTTTAAAGCATTCAAACAAAATTTAACATCAGGAAGTGTAAAAAGAGGCGGAAGTACCATTACGCAGCAAGTGATTAGATTGAGCAGAGATAATAGGTCTCGAACGTATGTTGAAAAGCTGAAAGAATTGTTTTTAGCAACCCGTTTAGAATTTAGAGCATCTAAAGAAAAGATTCTTGCTTTTTGGAGTTCAAATGCGCCTTTTGGAGGAAATGTTGTGGGGTTAGATGCGGCTTCTTGGCGCTATTTTAATAGAAAATCGAGCAACTTATCTTGGGCAGAGTCTGCAACTTTAGCAGTCTTACCAAATGCTCCAAATTTGATCTATCCCGGGAAAAATCAACAGAAGTTAGTAGCGAAAAGAAATCGTTTACTAAAAAAGTTGTTGACTAAAAATGTCATTGATACGCTGACTTATGAATTATCAATTTTAGAAGAAATACCTGAAAAACCTTTTAATTTACCACAAATTACACCTCATTTATTGCAAAGAATTCACAAAGTTAAAAAAGGGGAAATTATAAAAACTACAATCGATAAACTTTTACAAACACAAACAAATTCAATTGTTAAAAATAGTTACAGTCAATTGAGTAAAAACGGAATTCATAATATTTCTGTATTGATTTTAGATGTAAAAACAAGAAAGGTTTTGAGTTATGTTGGGAACTCACCCACTACAAATAAACATCAAAAAGATGTTGATATAATTACCAAACCAAGAAGTACAGGTAGTATTTTAAAACCATTTTTATACACGGCTATGTTAGATAGTGGCGAATTATTGCCAAATACTATGGTTGCAGATATTCCTACGAATTATGGCAGTTATCAGCCTGTAAATTTTGATAAAAAGTATTCAGGAGCAGTTTCAGCAAAATTAGCGTTGTCAAAATCTTTAAATGTGCCAACAGTAAGAATGTTACAAAAATTTGGGTTGGAAAAATTTCATGACTATCTACAAAAACTGAAGTTGAAAGACATCAGTAAAAGCGCAAGTTATTATGGGTTAACGCTCGCTTTAGGTGGTGCAGAAAGCAACCTTTGGGATTTATGCAAAAGCTACGCATCCATGGCATCGACTGTAAATCATTATACAGAAAACTCTAGTAGATATTTTACAAATGAATTCTGCGAGCCTACTTTTTATGCAGATTCAACCATAGATTTTGGAGAAAAATCGTCAGAAAAAATTATTTTTGATGCCGCTTCGATCTACCTAACTTTTGAAAGTTTAAAAGACGTAAACAGACCAAATGCAGAACAGAACTGGGAGTTTTTTGATTCGTCAAAACAAATTGCATGGAAAACAGGCACTAGTTTTGGTTTTAGAGATGCTTGGGCAATTGGCGTCACAAAAGATTATGTTGTGGGTGTTTGGGTTGGAAACGCTGATGGAGAAGGAAGACCGGGTTTGGTTGGTGTGCAATCTGCAGCGCCAATTTTATTTGATGTGTTTGATAAATTACCAAAGTCAGATTGGTTTGAAAAGCCTTTTGATGAAATGACCGAAATAGAAATTTGTGTAAAAAGCGGATGTAGAGCAACAGCAATTTGTGAAACAAAAAAGTTAGAATATGTTCAGAATTCAGGTCTAAAAACAGCGCCTTGTCCTTTCCATGTGCTTATAAATATCGATATATCAGAAAATTATCAAGTAAATACTTCTTGTGAATCTTTAGAGCATATCAAACAAAAATCTTGGTTTGTACTACCACCGTTAATGGCATATTATTACAAGGATAAAAATCCGTTTTACAAAGCGTTGCCAAAGTTTAGGAAGGATTGTTTTGGGACTGTCAAAAACGGAATGAAATTTATCTATCCAACAGAAAAACGCACTGTTTTTTTACCCAAAGATTTTGATGGTAAAAAGAACAAGCTCATTTTAAAAGTAGCGCACTCGAATAGAGAGGCAACTTTATATTGGTATGTAAATGAAACGTATGTCGGCACAACAAAAGAAATACATGAGCTGCAAATAGCACCTAAAATTGGCGAATACAATCTTACCGTAGTGGATGATTTCGGCGAAGAAATCCGACAAAAAATCACCATAAAAGAGTAATTTTTTTGTTAAAATCTTTAGAGTTTTATTAACAAAAAAATATAATTTTTTTTTCACCTTTGTTATATGTCTTAATCATAGCTTATAAGTCATGATTTGCATTGATTAATATCCTATTTTTATCATTATTAATGCTGTATTAAATTTAAAAGATGAAAATATATCCTATAGAAACAGGTAATTTTAAACTAGATGGAGGTGCAATGTTCGGTGTTGTCCCCAAAACAATTTGGCAAAGAACAAATCCTGCGGATTCAAATAATTTAATAGATATGAGTATGCGCTGTATGCTTATTGAAGATGGCAGTCGTTTAACGCTAATTGATACGGGTTTAGGAGCAAAACAATCAGATAAATTTTATAGTTACTATTATTTATTTGGTGGTTTTTCTTTAGATGTTTCGTTGAGTAAACTTGGTTTTCATAGAGACGATATTACAGATGTTTTTCTAACACATTTACATTTTGATCATTGTGGAGGTGTTATTGAAAGAACCAAAGACGGGTTGCTAATTCCTGCCTTTAAAAATGCCAAAGTTTGGTCTAATGAAGACCATTGGCAATGGGCAACTGAACCAAACCCAAGAGAAAAAGCATCGTTTCTAAAAGAGAATATCAATCCGATAAAAGAAAGCGGACAGTTAAATTTTATCAATCAAAATGCTAAAGGTCAAATAGGTTTTGATGTTCTATTGATGGATGGTCATACAGAAAAACAGATGTTGCCAAAAATAGAATATCAAGGAAAAACGTTAGTTTTTATGGCAGATTTGTTACCCACAACAGGTCATATTCCGTTACCCTATGTGATGGGTTATGATACAAGACCTTTGTTAACAATTGAAGAAAAAGAAGTTTTTTTAAAGGAGGCTGCAGACCATGATTATTACCTTTTTTTAGAGCACGATGCTCATCATGAAATTTGTACTGTAAAACATACAGAAAAAGGAGTTCGATTAAATACATCACACACATTTACCGATATTTTTAATTAAAAAATTATAAGAATGAAACAGAAAAAATCATTTATCGGTTATGCTTTGCTTGCATTTATTTTAGTCGGTTGTGTAGTAGCCAAAAAGGTAATTATTGCGCCAGTTTTTAATCAAATATTAACAATACCCGCCAAGAAAATTGCATTGACAGCAGTTGAAATGAAAACTTGGTCGCATGCAGATATAGAAAAAGATTCCATTGCTGGTATGAGTTTAGAAAAAGCATACAAGTTTTTAAAAGGTAAAAAAGGACAAGAAGTTATTGTTGCTATAGCAGATTCAGGAGTAGATGTTGAGCACGAAGATTTAAGAAATGTTGTTTGGATAAATGATAAAGAGATAAAAGGCAACAATAAAGATGATGACGGTAACGGTTATATTGATGATGTTTTTGGATGGAATTTTTTAGGAAATGCGGCAGGTGAGATTGTAAATGCAGATCAATTAGAAATTACAAGAATTGTAAAAATAGGAAGAGAGAAATTTGGCGATAAAAAGGCTTCAGAAATCAAAGAAGTAGATAAAGAAGCGTATCAAGAATATTTAAAGCTAAATATTGAGTTTCTTGCAACCATTGCAGAGAAAAAATATGAGATTAAAGAAAATGAAGGAACTTTAATTAACCTAAAGCGAATTCAAGAAGATTTTGATGCTATTAAGAAGTTTGCACAAAAAGATAGTTTGACAGAAACGGTGTTGGCAAATTTAGAACCACCAACATTAACACTTATTATGCAGGTAAATAATGTTCAGAATATCTTGAAGCAAGACATGAGTGAAACTGGTTTAAAAGAATATTACAATCAGCTTATGAACCACACAAAAGAGATTAAAAAGGCTATAAAAGGGTATGATTTAGACTTAAACGTCCGAGAATCTTTAGGAGATGACTTATATAATATTACGGATGTGTTTTATGGAAATAATAATGTAATTGGCAACAAAGATTTAGAAAAACACGGAACACATGTTGCCGGAATTGTGGCTGCATTGAGAAATAATAATTTGGGTGCTGTTGGTGTTGCAAATAATGTGAAATTAATGACTGTTAGAGTTGTTCCTGGTGGAGATGAGCATGATAAAGATGTTGCTTTGGGTATTAGATATGCAGTAGACAATGGCGCAAAAATTATTAATACAAGTTTTGGAAAACGTTTTTCACCGAATAAAGAGTGGGTTTACGAAGCTTTAAAATATGCCGAAAGCAATGATGTTTTAATTGTAAATGCTGCAGGGAATGATGGTAAAGATATGGATGTAAGAAAAAGTTACCCTACAGATTCAGATGATTTGGTAACCGAACTTACCAGTAATGTAATTACCATTGGTGCAAGTAGTTTATACTATAATGAAAAATTACCTGCAGATTTTTCTAATTATGGAAAATTAAATGTTGATGTTTTTGCACCAGGAGTAGATATTTATGCCACAACACCAAAAGATACATACGAACCTTTAAGCGGAACCTCTATGGCAGCGCCATCCACAACTGGAGTTGCGGCATTAATAAGATCTTATTATCCTGCTTTATCAGCTAAAGAAGTGAAATATGTTTTGATGACTTCTGGCGTTAAAATTAATTTCAAGGTGATTAAACCAGGTTCTCAATCACAGGAAAGTCCGGAGGGACAAATGGTCTTATTTGCAGATTTATCAGTTTCAGGAAGAATTGTAAATGCTTACAACGCTTTAAAATTAGCTGATTTTTTATCAAATAATAAATAAGCTGAAAAATATTTATAAATTCTAAATATTTTTTATTTTTAACACAAATTAAATCAATTTAAAAAATGAGAAAAGTACTTTTTTTATTATCTGTAGTAGTAATAATAATTTCTTGTGCAGAAATTAAAACTGTTACGTATTCGCAGAAAGCATTTGCTTCTGAAGGGTATTGGCAACAGCATGTAGATTACACCATGGATATTGATATGAATGTAAATAACTATCAATATAAAGGAACACAAAAACTGGTGTACACCAATAATTCTCCTGATGATTTAGAAAAGGTTTTTTATCATCTATATTTTAATGCGTTTCAGCCAGACTCTCAAATGGATGTGCGTTCTTTAAATATTATAGATTCAGGTTCTAAAATTGGAAATAAAATTTCAAAATTATCACCTTCTGAAATTGGTTATATTAAGGTAAATTCTCTGGAACAAAATGGTGCAGCAGTTTCTTTTGAAACCGTAGGAACTATTTTAGAAGTGACCTTAAATAAACCGATTAAAGCTGGCGAAAGTGTAACTTTTGATATGATTTTTGATGCACAAGTGCCAAATCAAATTAGAAGATCTGGAAGAAATAGCGCAGAGGGTGTTGCTTTATCGATGTCGCAATGGTATCCTAAAATGGCGGAATATGATTTTCAAGGGTGGCACACACCTCCTTATATTGCACGAGAATTTCATGGGGTTTGGGGAGATTTTGATGTAACTATTCATATTGATAAAAACTATTTGATTGGTGGTTCTGGATATTTACAAAATCCGCAAGAAATTGGTCATGGGTATGAAGACAAAATGAAATCTTTAAAAGTTGCCAATACAGATAAATTATCTTGGCATTTTAAAGCACCAAATGTGCATGATTTTATGTGGGCAGCAGATCCAGAATACAAGCATGATATCTTAAAAATGGAAAACGGAATTGATTTACATTTCTTATACAAGAAAAACCTTGAAGAGAAGTATTTAGAAAATTGGAAAAATTTGCAGCCAAAAACAGCTGAATTAATGACTTATTTTTCTGAAAATGTGGGTCAATATCCTTATAAACAGTATTCTGTAGTTCAAGGTGGAGACGGCGGAATGGAATATGCCATGGCTACTTTAATTACTGGTAAACGTAAATTCGGTAGTCTTTTTGGAGTAACTGCGCACGAAATGGCACATACTTGGTTTCAGTTTTTGCTAGCATCTAATGAAAGTTTACATCCTTGGATGGATGAAGGTTTTACATCGTATATTTCTAATAAAGCAGAAAATGAAATCTTAAAAGAAGGTAAGGTAAATCCGCATTCGGGATCTTACAAAGGATATAGATCCATTGTTTTAGCTGGTTATGAAGAATCTTTAGCTACGCATGCAGATAGGTATAATACCAATACGGCTTACGGTGTTGCTAGTTACTCTAAAGGAAATATTTTCCTATCACAATTAGAATATGTAATTGGTGCAGAAAATGTTGCAAAAGGCCTGAAAAAGTATTTTACAGATTTTAGTTTCAAACACCCAACACCCAACGATATTAAGCGTTCTATGGAAAAAGTTTCGGGGATTCATTTAGACTGGTATTTGAATGAATGGACACAAACAATACACACAATTGATTATGGAATTAAATCTGTTGAAGGCAAAACAGTAACCCTAGAAAGAATCGGGAAAATGCCAATGCCAACGGATGTAGAGGTTACTTATACAGATGGTAGTACCGAAGATTTTAATATACCGTTAAGAATGATGAGAGGAGCAAAGCCAACATCTGCAACTATTTTAGAAGATTGGACTTGGGCGCACCCAACGTATACTTTTGAAGTATCTAAAGCGATACAATCCGTTAGTATTGACAAAACAGGTTTAATGGCTGATATAAATTTAGAGAATAACACAATTGCAAAATAACAAGTAAATAATTTAAAAAAAA
>TARA_B110000238_G_scaffold184148_1_pt1 | contig 12034 bp, 9 predicted proteins | sample TARA_B110000238 | Tara Oceans TARA_B110000238 (sample SAMEA4397569) | marine metagenome | biome: Polar Biome; feature: [SRF] surface water layer (ENVO:00010504); material: water (ENVO:00002006), including particulate matter (ENVO:01000060) such as... | depth 5 m | reverse complement strand
TCCGATCTCAAGTAGTTTTGTCTGACAGCGCTGTGGGTCGTATTAGAGGCGCGAAACACACCCGAAAATCAGTATTTTGCGCCTGCTTTGATTGCCATTAGAGCTGAGTGTAAATTGGAAAGCGCCCACATAGTTTGATGACGTCAGATGCGACTTTTGCTTCGGCGTCGGTATTGCCCGTTTCACCGGAAGCCGCGAGGCCATCAACAACATCTACAATCCAGTCGGCGATCTGTCTAAACTCTTGCTCGGCAAAGCCACGCGTGGTTCCCGCAGGTGTTCCCAGGCGTATACCTGATGTGATGGTAGGCTTCTCATCGTCAAACGGAATGCCGTTTTTGTTGCAAGTAATCCGCGCGCGCCCCAATGCCTTTTCGACGGCATTACCCTTTACACCCTTGGGCCGTAAATCAACGAGAAGGAGATGGGTGTCGGTGCCATCAGTAACTGTCGCCAAGCCACCCTTGTGCAATTGGTCAGCCATCGCCTGCGCATTTAACACAACTTGGTGCATGTAGGCTTTAAAGTCTGGACGCAGCGCTTCAGAAAAGGCCACGGCCTTTGCTGCAATCACATGCATCAATGGTCCACCCTGTATGCCAGGAAAAATAGCTGAGTTCACCTTTTTGGAAATTTTCGCATCATTGGTCACGATCATTCCGCCCCGTGGTCCACGCAGGGTCTTATGCGTGGTTGTAGTCGCAACATGCGCGTGCGGGAACGGCGACGGATAGAGCGCTGCGGCCACCTGCCCCGCAAAATGGGCCATGTCGACCATCAGATACGCATCAACCTTATTCGCAATTTGTCGCATCCGCGCGAAGTTAATGACACGCGGAATGGCTGAACCGCCAGCAATGATCATCTTCGGCCTATGCGTTAGCGCGAGTTCTTCAAGCGCGGTGTAATCAATCGTCAGTGTTTCTCTGTCGACGCCATATTGAATGGCGTTGAACCACTTGCCCGACTGATTTGGCTTGGCCCCATGTGTCAGGTGCCCACCTGCGTCCAGCGACATCCCCAAAATGGTGTCTCCAGGTTGAAGCAGCGCCTGGAACACGCCTTGGTTGGCTTGGCTGCCGGAGTTCGGCTGGACGTTTGCAAACGCGCAATCAAACAACTGACAAGCCCGCCCAATCGCCAGGTTTTCAGCAACATCAACGTATTCACACCCGCCGTAATAACGCCGACCCGGATACCCTTCGGCATACTTATTGGTCATGACTGAGCCTTGTGCCTCCATCACGGCGGCGGACACGATGTTCTCAGACGCGATCAGCTCGATCTCGTTGCGCTGACGGCCAAGTTCATTCTGGATCGCTTCGAAAATCTCGGGGTCACGTGTTTCAAGGCTTTGTGTAAAGAAATGGGTTCTATCGATAGCGTTCATCATATTTCCTTTTTGTCCGTTACCCGGTCCACCCAAGACCTGCAGAAATACAGTTCATTGTCTGTAATAGCGAGCCTGTGTCTTGGTGTTGCGAATTGCTGCGCAGTGCGTGCAATTGTTTGATTTGAATGTCATGAATTATGGTCAGATACGCGCGGTTGCTCTCGAAACGCTTCGTGAGTTTCGGAAACCTTTGTGCAAGAACTGGCTGCCCGGTGATCGCTCTAATAGCCTCGCATGAGACTTGGTATTCAGTGCCAATCTTTCCAAAAATTCCAGCGCTGCTTGCCGGGTCTGTAGAAAGACGCGCGTATTGGGCCGCGATATCCATGTCTGTTTGAAACAGCGTCTTTTCGACCTCATCGACCATCAGTTGGAAAATCGGAGATCTCTCAAACATATTCTGCAACATTTTTTGCCCGACCTTACCGCGAACCCTCGTAAAGGATTGGTAGGCCGTGCCAAATCCGTACCAACCAGTAAGTAGATGCCGATTTTGGGACCAAGCAAACACCCATGGAATTGCCCGTAGGTCAGCCAAGCTGGACGCGCCAAACCGTCGCGCCGGACGTGATCCTATCTTGAGCATTGCAAGTTCTTCGACTGGACTGGCCTCTTGAAAGTACTGAACGAAGCCTGCTGAGTCTAGCAGTTCGCAATACGCAGCCTGCGACATTCCTGACAAAGCCTGAAGCGCATTTTCGTGCTCTGGATTAGTTGGCGGTGCTTTGGGTGATAGGGCCGTATGCAGCAGTGCTGACGAGGCTAATTGCTCCAACTCATTCAATGCGGTCCCCCGATTAGCGTACTTTGTCGAGACAACCTCACCCTGTTCTGTCGTTCTCAACGCGCCGCCAAGGGTTCCTACGGGTTGGGCCGCAATCGCGCGACCCGTAGGCGCACCACCCCGACTAACTGATCCACCACGTCCATGGAAAAAAGCAGGCACAAACCCCAGCGGTCTCAGGCTTTGCGTTATCTTGCGTTGTGCTTGTTCCAGCTCCCATGTTGAACAGATAAAGCCGCCGTCCTTGTTGCTATCTGAATAACCCAGCATAATTTCGATTTTGGTGCCTTGCCGTTTCAGGCTACGACGGGCCATCGGTACATCAATCAAACCTTTCAGAATATTTGGCGCATTTCGCAGATCATCGATGGTTTCAAACAATGGCACAATTGGAAGGTCCAGTGCATCACCTGTAGCGCCTGCATATTTGGTCAACAAATAGACCGCGAGCAGGTCATCAGTTGACCGCGTCATCGATAGAATAAACCCACCGATGGCTTCTGGATCGTCCCCTTCGCGCGCCTCACAGATCATGCCCAGCAGACTCAACAGTTCCATTGCTTGTTCACTCAGCGCACCGCAATAGGGGGAGACAATCTCCTCTTGGGCCAGCTCACGGCGCAGGCGTGCGGACCACGCAGGACTGCCGTAAACATCAGAGTTGTCCCATATTTCAGACAATACTTCCGTCGTGACGGTCGAGTTTTGCCGGATGTCCAATGACGTTGTACGAAATCCAAAGACTTCAACACGCCAGCGAATTGGACGAATATGTCTATCACTCAAGGCAGAGGCACCGATGGATGCCAAGGCGGTTTCAATGGTGCTCAAGTCAGACACCAGCGCTGACACGTGATCATACCCCAGCACCGTTCTCAACCGCTCAACAATCGCGCTGATCGCTTGGCGAAAAACCTCGCCCGGATTGCGTTGTTTGATCGCAGCTGAATTGGTGCAGCCCCGCACAATATTGTCCAGTGACTTAAGTGCGCTCGGCGTCAACTTGGCGATGTCGCTGCTGATACTGATCTTACGGGCCGCATCGACAAGTTCAGTAATATGCTTGTCCAACGCGGCTCCGCGTCCGCGCGCCATGGCGCTCCTAGTTGCCTCGACAGTCACATTAGGATTACCGTCGCGATCACCTCCGATCCAGGAATGAAACTTCACAAAGGGGCGGACCGCACCGCCACTTGCGCCGAACGTCGCGCAAACGGCCGTTTGAAATTGCTCAAAAAGCTGCGGTGTCGCGTCAAACAAACTATCGCGAAAGAACTGCAACCCCCATTCAATTTCGTCTGAAAGACTTGGGCGCTCCAGGCGCAGCTCTCCTGACAGCCACAGCAAATCAACCTCGCCGCGCAACTCATCAATGTGTGCCTCGCGCTCTCTGGGCGTCCACCTGTGTGTTTCCAGTGTGACGAGCAGACGATAAATACGCCGGTGTATCTCAAGGATTGTCACCCGCTTTGCTTCGGTAGGATGGGCCGTCAACGTTGGCCCGACAGACAGTGCGGAGACTGCCGTTAAGAAATTCTCAGGCGCTTCATCTTTGATTTTTGACATTGCCTGCGCAAAGCTGCCCTCAACAATCTCCGGCCCATCTTGAGCCTCGGTTTGCCTTCGCTCACGAACTGCAGAATTTGCGTCTGCAATTTTTGTCAGTTGGAACCAGATATTGACAGCTTGAAGGAAGTCACCGGTGTCGGGATCGGCCAATTGGTTCACAATATTTGGTGATCTGAGCAGATGCGCAACCGCAGGGGCGCGAAGCTGCACAACCTTGAAAAGCTGATCCCATAGCAATGTCCGTAGAGAGCTCACATAGGTGTCAGCGTCAACTTTGGTCGGAAGAGCCAATGTGGTGGCCATCAGTTCACCCGATCAGGAGGTATGTCGCCCTTAAAGAATGCATCCAGGTTCTTTAGAACGCAAAAGCCCATTGCCTCGCGGGATTCGGTTGTCGCACTGCCAAGATGAGGCAACATCACGAGATTTTGACTGTCCATCAAGTTACGTGCAATATTGGGCTCCCCCTCAAACACATCGAGGGCGGCACCGCCAATTGTCTCAAAGGCCAAAGCTTGCACAAGATCATGTTCGTTAATGACTTCGCCGCGGGCAGTGTTTATCAAAAACGCGTCCGGACGCATCAGATCAAGCCTACGGGAATTGATCAGGTGGCGGTTTTCGGCACCTCCCGGACAATGGAGCGAAACGAAATCACACCGTGGAAGAAGATCGTCCAGATCGTCCGCTTGAACCGCGTCGTATTTGGCCAAAATATCTGCGGCGATGCGGCTGCGGTTATGCACGACAATCTTCATGCCAAAACCGTGGCGCGCGCGGCGGGCCATTTCCTGCCCGATCCGGCCAAAGCCAACAATCCCAAGCGTTTTGCCAGAGACTTTTGTTCCAACCAAATGGGTTGGACGCCAGCCAGTCCACTGACCTTCACGGACTTCACGTTCGCCCTCACCAGCGCGCCGCGCCGCCATCAGCATCAATGTCATGGCGAGATCAGCAGTGCATTCCGACAAAACATCTGGTGTGTTTGTCACCACCATCCCATGCGAATTGGCACTTGGCATATCGATATGGGTGTATCCAACACCGTAGTTTGCCAGCAGCTTGGTGCGTGGGTCGGCAAGCTCCATCGCATCTACGCCAATTTTATCGGTGACGGTCGGAAGAACTGCGTCAAAATCTAGGAATGCTTGACGAAATTCATGGGTCGTCAACGGCACGTCGTCCCGATTCAGAACAACATCAAACTTCTCAGCAAGCTGCGCTTCGACTGAAGCGGGCCATCGGCGGGTCACAAGAACTTTGGGCTTAAACATGTCCGATCCTTACATTATGCTTGCGATTGTCTCACCGATAACAGCGGGGTTTTCGGCCACCGTCACACCCGCAGCGGTCAGAATTTCAACTTTCTCGGATGCGCTTTCACCGAATGCAGAAATGATTGCACCCGCATGTCCCATTGTCCGGCCCTTGGGCGCTGTCAAACCTGCGACATAGGCCACAACAGGTTTGGTCACATGGGCTTGGATATAGGCCGCAGCTTCCGCTTCTTGCGGGCCGCCAATCTCGCCGATCATCACAATGACGTGGGTTTCGTCATCGTTCTCAAACCGCTCGAGAATATCACGGAAAGACGAGCCGTTGATTGGATCACCGCCGATGCCGACGCTGGTTGAAACACCGATACCCCGTTCCTTCAGCTGTGCGGCAGCCTCGTATCCCAAGGTGCCAGACCGCCCAACAATCCCAACATTTCCTGGCAAGAATATATGACCAGGCATGATGCCAAGCATTGACTTACCCGGTGAAATTGTCCCCGCGCAGTTTGGCCCAGTCAGCACCATGCGCCGCTCTTTGGAATAGCGCATCATGTAGCGCTTCACTTGGATCATGTCCTGCGCAGGGATGCCATCCGTGATGCAAACGCAGTATTTGATGCCCGCATCAGCAGCTTCCATGATGCTGTCAGCTGCAAATGGAGGCGGTACAAAAACGAGGCTCGCCTCGGCTCGCGTTGCAGCTACCGCTTCTTTTACAGTGTCGAAAACCGGTACTCCATGGACGGTCTCGCCGCCCTTTCCAGGGACAACGCCACCAACGATATTAGTGCCATATTCCAGCATATCTTTGGTATGGAATTGTGCCATCCGGCCGGTGATCCCCTGAACGATAACGCGCGTTTCACGGTCTATAAAAATACTCATTTCAAACTGCCTTAGGGTTCAAGTTGTTGTCGCTCTTCCAAGCCAAAACCGAACGTTCGGCGGCTTCCATGAGTGTAGTTGCACGAATGATTGGCAAGCCGCTTTTGGCGAGGATCTTTTGTCCTTCTTCGACATTGGTCCCTGCCAAACGAACGATCACAGGCACATCGACTTGTACCTCTTTCATGGCTTGCACCACACCTTCGGCAACCCAATCACAGCGGTTGATGCCTGCGAATATGTTGACCAGAACAGCCTGCACATTCTTGTCCGACAGCACGAGGCGAAATGCCTTTGCAACCCGCTCCGGAGTGGCACCACCGCCAATATCAAGGAAGTTTGCGGGCTCGCCGCCAGCAAGCTTGATCGTATCCATCGTCGCCATGGCAAGACCAGCACCATTGACGATGCAGCCGATATTCCCTTCCAGGCCGACATAGGACAGACCGCGATCTGCAGCACGGCTTTCACGAGGGTCTTCCTGGCTTTTGTCACGAAGTTCGCTGATCTGCGGATGACGAAACAGTGCGTTGTCATCGAACGTCATCTTGGCATCCAGCGCGAGAATGCGACTGTCGCCGGTGACGACAAGCGGATTGATCTCAACCATAGTCGCATCCAGTTCGCGGAATGCGCGGTAGCAACCTTGTAAGGTGCGCACCATGGATTGCGTCAGCGCATGCTCAATCCCCAACTTAAAAGCAATCTCGCGAGCCTGAAAATCGCGCAAGCCCACGGCCGGTTCAACCGTTGAGCGCACGATGCTGTCCGGCTTGTTCTCTGAGATGTCTTCGATCTCCATCCCTCCTTCGGCGGAGGCAACGATCATGATCCGTTGGCTGGTCCGGTCTAGAACAAAACCAAGGTAAATTTCACGATCAATAGGCACAGCAGCTTCGACATAGACGCGGTAAATGCCTTTGCCTTCGGGGCCCGTTTGATGGGTTATAAGCTTCTTGCCAAACATACCCTCGCAAGCGGTCTGGATCTCGTGGTCGTTGTCACACAGCATTACGCCGCCCGCCTTGCCACGTCCCCCTGCATGGATCTGCGCTTTGACGATCCACTTTTCACCACCCATTTCACGGGCACGGTAGGCTGCTTGTTCGGGACTATAGGCCAGCGCGCCTACCGGAATTTCGACACCGAAATTACTCAGAAGTTCTTTGGCTTGGTATTCATGAATGTCCATGTTTTTGCCCCTATGCTGCTAATGCTGAATCGTAATGCGTGGTCAGTCCGGCTACGATTGCGTCGACATCCACGTCCGTGCCAATATCGTTCATCGCTTGAGCGAAACGCGTTACAATCTCTGTGATAGCTACCTGTGTCAGCAGGTTCAGGATGCCAATGCGAATTTGGACAGGCGCAGATAATGTTGGCCAAATGCCAAAGCCAGCGGCGCGGCAATTCTGAACCAGCTCCATTTCGCGACCTGCCAATGAAGCGGGTAAATTCAACACCACAAGGCTAGTCATGTTCGAAGTGACTTCACAGCCCATTGCCCTCACGGCATCGCTGAGCGCCTTTTCATGAAAAATGTATTCATTCGCGCGCGCCGATAAACCTTCTGCAAGATTGATCCGCAAAGCTTCATGAAATGCGGAAACGGCATAACCTGAATGGGTCCGGTGATAGGATCCTTTTTCCACGTCCTGCCCATCGACAATGCCCCAATGACGGGCCTCCATGATTGGGTGGTTGGCGTAGGTATAGCAACCTGAGGCGCGCAAAGTTTCAATGTAACGATCCGTGAAACTGACAGGAGCATAAGTTAGTGGCAGGCACAGTAGGCCTTTTTGTGGGCAAGACGCCCAGCCTACGACGCCGTCCATATCATCAATGGCAAAATCCTCGACGCCGAGGGAAGATACGGCGTCGACGAGGCCCATCGCATCATGCTTTTTGCATGAATCCGAAAAGCCCTTAATGTCGTTGATCCGACCAGAGCCGGTTTCCCAATGTGCCATGAACGCCCATTTGGGCTTGTGCTCGGCTAGTGTAGCCTCAACAATCTCTGCTGTTACGGACTGGCCATGTGGGATTTCAATGACCGTCACGCTGGCAGGCTGCGGGCTTAGACTGTCAGCCGCCAATTCTTCGCGTGTTGACGCCTTCATCCGAAGCGTCAATGCGTCGATACCTGAGAAGGTGCCATTTGAGAATGCGACCACTGTGTCCCCCGGCATCACGGCGGACATCATGCAGTCAAGCCCGCTCCAGCCTGTGCCAGCAACTCCGAAAGTGTGGATGTTGTTTGTGCCCATGAAGTCACGCAGCATCTGTTTACATTCGATCATTCCTCGCAACACGTCTGGCTGCATGTGATCAGCAATACCCGCACCAGCGTAAGCTTGAAGGACGCGGGCATCAGTATTTCCCGGACCTGGGCCAGCGGCCAAGGTGTTTGGAATGACAAGTTGCGGAAACGGGGGAGTATTGGTCATTGGAAGGTCCTATCCCATCAAGAAACAAATATTCTTTTGATGAAACGCGCTATTGTCAGAACCTGCAACGTAAGATACTCCTGCTTTTGGGTATCTATATGGGTGGGTAATTCCCTATACTTAAGTCTGGAAATGCCATGGTATACTGAAATAGCGCCTACCCATGCGGATAGTTTTTTCATGAAAGATCAATGAATGCAGGGACCTAAAGGACAAGTGCAACAGATCTCAGTCGCTTTGGCGGATAGCAACATGCTGGTTTTATCCGCAATGTCAGAGGTATTCGACCGCGACCCGCGATTCTCGCTCACTTCAACCGCTTCAACTGCCGAGGGTTTCCTAGCAACAGTGATGCGCGTGCCCGTCCAGGTCGGGATAGTTGATTGGAGGTTGCCAGTGCTCGGGGGCCAAAAGCTAATCGAGGTGTTGCGAGATCACCCCGATGCACCTCGCATCCTTGTATACGGTGACAACGCTGGCGATCTACCGCGTCAGGCGCTTGCAGCGGGAGCTGCCGGGTTTACGCCGCGAAATGGTCCCATAGAAGGACTGCTCGACACCTGCGTCGCCGTAGCCGCCGGACAAATGATCTTCCCATTTCTGGACGTCCGCGAACTTCAAACCGACCCGATCCACCAGCTAACGAAGCGCGAACGCGCCTTGCTTGAAGCACTTTCCAGAGGGCTCAGCAATCGACAGCTCGCTGCGGAATTTGATATATCTGCGAACACCGTAAAATTCCACCTCTCAAACCTCTACGAAAAGCTCTCAATCAGCAGTCGAACGCAAGCCGTCGCCTTCTTCTTTTCGACGCGACGTGTCTCAGTGGGCGAAGACGAAAATTAGCCCAAACAGCCAGAGACGTTTCAAGAAATGAATTTATTATTTGTCTTGACAGGAATAATTTATTCCTTCTTGTGTTGTGGCCACGTTGAAACTGCAACCTCAAGGAAGTCAAAAAATGAGTTTTCACCCAATCGACCAAGCAACTGCACGGCTTAATCGCAGCGAACTCGCCGTGCCCGGAAGTCAGCCGCAAATGTTTGAAAAAGCAGCAAAATCTGAAGCAGATGTGATCTTTCTTGATCTAGAAGATGCTGTCGCTCCCGATGAAAAAGAACGGGCGCGTAAAAATATCATCAAGGGACTGAATGAAATTGACTGGGGCAACAAATCCATGTCGATCCGGATTAACGGCTTGGATACACACTATATGTATCGCGATGTTGTTGACGTGGTTGAACAGGCAGGAGAGCGCCTAGATCTGATCATGATCCCCAAGGTGGGGACCGCCGCTGACGTCTATGCAATCGACATGATGGTAACCCAAATTGAGGACGCCAAAGGCTACAAAAAACGCATCGGTTTTGAGCACATAATCGAGACCGCCTTGGGCATGCAAAACGTCAATGAAATTGCCGCTGCATCCAAGCGAAACGAGAGCCTGCATTTTGGTGTTGCGGACTATGCCGCCAGCATGCGCGCACGGACGACTGTGATTGGTGGCGTAAACGAGCATTACTCCGTTTTGACTGACCCAGCTGAGGATGGTTCCCGTCAGGTCCATTGGGGTGACATGTGGCATTCTGCCATCGCAAACATGGTTGTCGCGGCACGTGCCAATGGACTGCGTCCGATCGACGGCCCGTTTGGCGATTTTTCCGATCCTGAAGGGTACAAAGCGGCTGCGTTCCGTGCTGCCGTTCTGGGTTGTGAAGGAAAATGGGCCATCCACCCCAGCCAACTCGCGCTTGCCAATGAAGTGATGAGCCCGTCTGACGCCGAAGTCACCAAGGCCAATCGCATCATCGAAGCGATGGCCGCAGCAGAGGCCGCAGGTAAAGGGGCAGTATCCCTTGATGGTCGTCTGATCGACTACGCGTCCATTCGTCAGGCCGAAAACCTGGTCGAAAAAGCCAAGCAGATCGCGGCTGGATGAACATAAGTGAAATCAAGGAATTGGCTCGGACACTTTTTCTAACCGGTGTCCGAGCCGCAGATCCAGCCTTGGCAGTCAAGCAGTCACTTGATGCCGACCCGATAGAGTGCTCATCACACGGTCGTCTTATCATTATTGCTTTTGGCAAAGCTGCTTGCACGATGACAGAGCAAGCATTGCAACACGTCCCGCAAGACAAAAGTGTGGATGCAATCGCAGTCACCAACTACGAAAACGCACGTGATGTCGATGGTGCTTGCGTTTTAGCGTCCGGGCATCCTCTGCCAGACCAAAATGGTATTGAAGCTGGGATTGAGGTCATGCGAATGCTGGACGCTGCGTCGCAAGACGATACCGTGTTATGTCTGATATCAGGTGGCGGATCAGCTTTGTTGCCCACGCCTCGGATAGGACTCTCACTGGACGAGAAAATTCTTGTCAGTAAAATTCTACTCTCCGATGGGTTGGACATCTCGCAGATGAACGCGGTCCGCCAGCGGCTATCTGTGCTGAAAGGTGGAGGCTTGTCTGCGATGGCCCACCCCGCCAAAGTCCGAAGCCTGATCATCTCCGACGTCGTTGGCGACGATATCAGTGCAATCGCAAGCGGACCAACAGCCCCAGAGATGGATAACTTTAGCGACATCGCCAGACTTCTAAAACAACGTAATCTATGGCCCAAACTACCGCGCGCGGCTCAAATATTACTTGCTGAGCCACGAACGCACACGTCAATCACAGCCGACAACAGGGTCATCTGCTCTAACCTACAAAGTTTGCAGGCAATAGCTGACGCCGCACCGGAATGGTCAGCACAAATTGTCTCGAACCGTCTTGTTGGTGATGTCCGCCACGCCGCGCAAAAAATCGTCGCCTACGCTCGATCCCACAAAAGCCAAGCACCACAACTCTTGATCTGGGGTGGCGAAACAACTGTGACCCTGACTGGCTCTGGCAGAGGTGGCCGCAATCAAGAACTGGCGGTTCGGGTGGCTGCTCTTGCAGCCGAACTTCCCGGCCGATGGGTCTTTTTAAGTGGTGGGACCGATGGCCGGGACGGCCCAACTGATGCAGCCGGTGGGGTTGTCACCGCAGGTAGCCTCGCAAGGGCACAGGCAAACAACCTAAATGTTATCTCAGCGTTGCACGACAATGATAGCTACCGAATTTTGGACGCAGCTGATGGCCTTTTGATCACAGGCGCAACCGGAACCAATGTTGCCGATATTCAGCTTCTACTCAGAGTTCAGGATTGATTGTGAACCGAAACGAATTTGGTCTCTTAAAAAGACATTTTCCAATCGGGACGATCGGCAAATTTTGAGCTTCTTGCTGTGAATGTTGGCATCGACGATGGTTTTGTAAAACATGCAGACCCCCGATTGCCGGAACATCCAGTCTGATTTACAGCAGACGTTAGCTGCGGGCGGAATGAACGGCAGTATATGGTTTGAACGCTTTTATAGAAAATCTAATCTATGGGTTTGTAACGGCACCACCTTCTCCTTCTGCCAGTCAATTTCTTCAAAAAGCGCGTCGAACTGAATCTTTGTAAGGGAGATCAGGCCAGACGGTACTGCCAAACAATCGAGAACACCCATCGGATTGCTAGCACAGCCTAAATCTATACAGCCAATAATTGACGCCACTCAACGAGAGCAGTTGCACGGTTCAGCTTGAAATTGATGCGGGGGTAGAGGCGGAGCACCTTCGCCCCACCCCTAGTCAACATATGTCCAT
>TARA_B110000238_G_scaffold28262_1_pt1 | contig 12184 bp, 12 predicted proteins | sample TARA_B110000238 | Tara Oceans TARA_B110000238 (sample SAMEA4397569) | marine metagenome | biome: Polar Biome; feature: [SRF] surface water layer (ENVO:00010504); material: water (ENVO:00002006), including particulate matter (ENVO:01000060) such as... | depth 5 m | reverse complement strand
ATCACATCGTCACCTTTACAACGGCGTCGCCCTCACGTTTCCCCCGATCAGTCCTCCGGTTCGCTCTGGTCTCCCCGAAACCGGGCGTTTTCCCTCGGCTGCTGCGCGTCGTCGTCCCCGGACTCGTCCTCGTCTCGTCCTCGTTTCGACCCCACGACCATGGGGACTCGGCCGTCATCCGGGTCTGCCGCTTCCGCGGCGGCGCAGTCGCCGGCGTCGCCGCCGCCCCGCCGTTCCCCCCGGTACCCCTCGGCGTGCCCCTCGTCCTCGTCCTCGCCCCCCCCACTGTGCTTGATCGCGTCGATTTCTATTTTCAGCAAATACCCGTACCCCCCCCGGCCTACGTCGAAATCGATTCGGTAGTCGTCCCGGATCTGCCCCCCAGCTTTCCCGCGGCCGAATTGCCGGCCCTCTTGAAACCCCCAGTCGAAATCCATGCGAACCTCGCGTTCGTCAAGCTTCGTGCCGTTTAAGTACTTAACCGCCTTCTCCGCGTCGCCCCGGTTGTGGTACTCCACGAAACAGAAACCGCACGGGGTTTTCTTTTCCTTGTCCAAGCCCATCACCACCGCCTTGACCGGCCCCGCGCGCGTGAACAAATCCCAGATCTGCTCCTCGCTCGTGAAGAAACTCACGTTTCCAACGTACAGCGTTGATGAGGTTTGCAGCGCCTCGAGGTAGTCACTCATGGTGCCTTTAAACAGCCGGTCCTTGTACTCCGTCAGCGGCTCGCGGTCCAGGAAAAGACGCGCCATCCTGTTTTGGTGCGGGTGCAGCGGGGCGTGGCACGACGACGATCGGCGCGGCGCCCGAAGCGAGTGTTCGACAATCACTGACGGCGCGGTTTTAATTTCTGAAAATCGGTACTGTCTGTCTTCCTTTGTGTGCCGTCCATGTGGCTGCCGGCGGTCCGCCACAAGCAAGTCCTTCACCTTCACAGACCTAGAGGCGCGAGGCGCGGGGGTTTAGGGTATATGGTGCAGGGTCAGGGTTTTGGTTTACTCCACGTCATGGCGAATAGCGGCGAGGGTGTTGGCGATGCAAACCCTTTGCCGACTCACGACGCAACCGCAATGCTTGCGGAACACTGGGGAAAAGTGTACGAAAACAACGCGACCGCGCGAACGCGGGAGTGGCACTGCGAGTACCACGACGTACAAGGTTTCATCGCCCGGTTCTGCGAAAGCGCGTCACACCCAGAAGGTACCGTGCTCGACGTAGGGTGCGGCGGGTCGTGCTTCGGCGAACGCGTTTTGGGGGACTTCGGGTTGGGTCATCTTTTCTTGACGGACATCGACCCCGGGATCGTTGAAATCTTGAAAGCGCGGTACGAAACGGCCCTCCACGAAGGAGCGCCGAAATCCGTGACGTGCGAAGTGATGGACTGCACTGACATGAAATCCATCGCGAGTAACTCGTGCGCCGTGGTCCTGGACAAAGGCACCCTGGATGCGCTTCACGGGGAGAAGGACAAGATGCGGATGCTTTTGGAGTGCGGGCGCGTGTTGGCGGCGAGCGGCGTTTTCGTTTCCGTGTCCTTCGCGTCGGCGAAACGGGTGCCTGTTTTGATGGAGGCGGCGAAAAGAATGCGCCTCCAACTGCGGATAAAAGTTTTGGGGCAAGGCGACCCGCGGTTTGGCCATACCGTTTATTTCGTCGCGGTGCTGGGGAAGGATCTGGGGACGGCGGGGACGGGGACGGGGTGTTTGGGGACGGGTTCGGGGATGGATTTTGATAACGACGATTTAGCCTACGCCTCGGAGGACGAACTGACGCAAACGGTTTTGACACGAGTGCACCGCGCCTCGTCCGTCATTGAATACGACCCCCCGAGCAAAGAGGATGAGCTGACTTTGTTTGACGAGTCGGATGGGGAGTATCCGTGATAACAAAAGTAGTATCATGCCTGGTAGTTGATTTTCCCTTTTTCCCACCAAATGAAGAACCCTACTGTACTCGGAAGAGCCTTAGACCTGCCCTGAAGGAAAGCCACGACCGCGCACAACTACGCGCACACGAGGACGCGCAAACACCCACCGCATGGCCTCGACCGCGACACTCGGTTTGGAAACTCGCGCGCAAAAGGGAAAACGCCAGCGCGATGCTCAAGTCGGCGAGGCTATCCCGGGCCTTCCCAACGACGTCGTCGTCGCGCACATTCTCACATCTGAGAGTTTACCCGATCCAATAGATCTCGCACGGCTGACCGCGGTTAGTCGTGCGATGCACGATGCGGTGGCAGCGACAGGGCGCAAGGCCGAGGAGACCGAGCCTGGGGAAGCCGCGAAGCTCGGATATTTAAGCACGCCGAAGCACCTGCATGCGCGAGGTCGTCTTTCAGATACCAAACTCCTGTGTGAGGCGTGTGCGTCAAGCGGACAGCTCGAAGAGTTGAAGGCGTTGCGCGCGGACGACTGCCCGTGGGACGAGGGGACGTGCTCGGGTGCGGCAAGGAGCGGTCATCTCGAGGTCCTGCAGTGGTTGCGCGCGAATGGATGCCCGTGGCACGAGCATACGTGCAATAACGCGGCAGAGGGTGGTCATCTCGAGGTGCTACGGTGGGCGCGCGCTAATGGATGCCCGTGCAACGACGAGGACTTGTGTTCGAGCGCGGCGATTGGCGGGAATCTCGAGGTGCTGCAGTGGTTGCGCGCGGACGGCTGCCCGTGGAACTTGAGGACGTGCGCGAACGCGGCGTGGGGCGGTCATCTCGAGGTGATTCAGTGGTTGCGCGCGAACGGCTGCCCGTGGGACACAGACACATGCTTGAAGGCGGTGAGGGGCGGGCATCTCGGGGTGATGCAGTGGGCGCGCGCGAACGGCTGCACGTGGGACAAGTGGACGTGCGTGGGGGCGGCAATGGGTGGGCACCTCGAGCTTCTGCAGTGGTTGCGCGCGAACGGATGCCCGTGGGACGAAAACACGTGCGCAATGGCGGCGGGGCGCGGGCACCTCGAGGTGCTGCAGTGGGCGCGTGCGAACGGCTGCCCATGGAACTGGGTGGCGTGCGCGGGGGCGGCGTTCAGCGGGCATCTCGAGGTGCTGCAGTGGTTGCGCGCGCAAACGGCTGCTCGTGGAACGAGAGGACGTGCACGTACGCGGCAGAGAGCGGACACCTCGAGGTGCTTCAGTGGGCGCATGCGAACGGCTGCCCGTGGGACAAGTCCACGTGTGTGAACGCGGCAGATAACAGACACCTCGAGCTGTTGAACTGGGCGATCGCAAACGGCTGCCCTCAACAATGATACGAGAACGCGCGCGGCGTCTCGGCGAGTGCAAAAACAAACAACGCAGAAAGACACGAAACGTTTCATAGAAATACCTTCGTATGCGGATTCAACGTGCTCCTTTTCGTCTCGAAAGTTCTTCGCCGGCCGTTTACGCCATGGTATCGTCAAACGGGTCGTACGTGCTGTTCCCGTCTCGGTCTAAAAGGTTCAGCGAGCGTAACCTCCTTTCCTGGTAATACTCCATCTTGTCCAGCTTCCCTTCAATTCCGACGAAATACCCCAGCGTTTCGGTGAGCGCTTGTTTCTCTCCCATCACCACCCTCGACGCGAGCCTTTTCCTCGACGGAAGCGAAGCGTCCTCCGCGACCAACCGGTCCTCTTCCACCCGCGTAGGGTACTCGTTGAGCGCGCCTTCGCACCCGCCCACCATCGTGGAACACGCCTCTTGTTCGTTCCGTTTGGAAACCGGGTCGGATATGAGGCCCCAACTTTCCTGCCGGAAAATAGCCTCCAGAAGAAACGCGTCTTCGTCTTTGCACGTTTTGCCCGAAAAGGGTCAGTCCATTTGTTGCCAACAGTCACCGTAATCGGTCTGAACAGTCACCAGCTGAGAGATAAAACAGTCGTCCGGGATTTGGTAAGTGCAACACGTACCTTTCACATTGAGCAACCGGGCGAAAACCCGCAGTTCGGGAGGCGGGTCTTGGGATGGGTAAAACAAAGTGTCAGTGTTTCGTGATGTGTAGTCTATGAGTAATTACAGGCGGACAAACGGCAGAGGCAATGCGCCCTTCTGGTACGAGTATATCGCGTGTATTGGACGATGTATGGAAAACAGTCACCGGCCATCGGTCTGAACAGTCACCAGCGTGAGGTAAAACAGGGAGGCTTTTGATTTGGGAAACGCGCAAACGCGCACCTTCAAACGCGCGCAACGTGAAACTGGGCGCTTGTTTGAACCCCGCCACGTCCAGAATGTCTTTTTTGTCGAACTGGTTCACGTCCGTGTCGGGAATTTCAATCGGCCCCAGCACGTACCCGGGCCGTTGACAGAAACTGTCGCAAAACCCGAAATCCAACAGAAACTGGGAATCGACTTTCGCGGGGCCGTAGTTCACGAAACACTCCGTGCCGGAAACAGTTTTGGAATCCGCCCTGAACAACATCGAGTTCCCCGCACCCTTACCCCCGAAAACGCTCCCCAACCCCCCCCCGTTTCGCGTCCAAACTGCGTTCACCAAACCCGAGTGGTTCACCAGGTCTAAACCGGGAACTAGCGCGATTTCGTCCCCAACGTCCACGGGGGGCAAGCACCGCGCGCGCAGCGTACCGAACGCCCAGAGGAACTGTGCTTCCGAAAAGTTTGAATCGGGAAAGATTTTCTCGTTCGCGTCAAAGACCGTGTCCTTTAACGTTTGATAAGTACTCCGCACGTACATGTCGTACCCCGCTGCGTTTTGGAACAGCTGCGAGCCTTGTATCAGCGAAAGCTCTTCAGCCGTCCAAAATAACGGCGCGGTTAGGGTGGTGGGAAGGCACCTGACATACTCTGCGAATTTCGACTCCGCGCCCAGCGATTTCTCGTAAAGTAACTGCGACGCCACGAGCACCCACGCCGGCTGTTCTTCAAGCAATGCACCCACCGGGCTCGCAATCGCGGTGGCTTTCGTCATCCACAGCGTCTCCGGAACCTGCAGCACCGCCTCGCCGCTCCCCAAGTCCTTCGTCGCAGCCAAACCCCACTGCCGCCCGCCGTCCCCATCGTCCATCAACTTCGGGGTGGCTTTGGATGTGTCCACGCCGTTCCGCTCCAGCCAGCGCCACAGGTCGGCAAAATCACTGGAAACGCGTGTGTCGGTAGAGGTGGCCACAGGGGAACCCGCCGTGGCGGTCGCGCGGAGGGTCACGCCGCGGCGACACGATTTCTTGGGAGCGGTGACGCGTTCCTTCCTTGAGATGACTACTCGAACTGCGATCGCCCGGTTCGTGGCGACGCGTGGAGACCCGACACAAGCCCCCAAACGCGACATTCCGCTCACACAGGAAAGCGACATGTTCAGGGAAGCACGGACGTGACCTGGTGGTGTCCGTATGTCCCGCTGTCGCGCGCGTGCGAGTGCCCGGGGGTGTGTCGCGGCGGGTGGGGGAAAGCGTAAGTGCGCAGTGCGATGACGGAAACTTGGATCGCAAACGAAATCACGTGCCTGGAGGAACTGCACGTGGGGACGACGTACGTACGACGCTTCGATTTCCTGACGTTTTAGTTGTTGCTAGTCTTCGTCCGCAGCTTTTGGCGCTCAAAAAAATCAAAATCGACAAGCGAGCGTCCTCACTCCACCCCCGGCCACTCCTCTGGCGGTCCCGTTCCCGCGGTGGGGATCTGGATTGTTTTGGTGGGATGGCGTGGAACCCTGGGCACGGCGAGGGCGAGTCCGGTGGCAGTGGCGCGAGTCGCGGGTACGCTTCGGTTACGAACGGTGCGACGCGCGCTGGTGGTGCGATCGGCGGTGCTTCAAACGTACCGTCCTCTGCGTACTTTTTGCCAGCCAGTCATTGCCGGAAACGCGACCCGCTTGGGCACGTCATCGCGAGGCAGGCGCGCCGGGTCGTGGCTGGGGAAGAGCCGAGTGATACGAACGTCGGCGAGGCGGTGCGATACATTCGATCGTTACGGTTTTTGCAGAAGGAACGAGGCGGAGATGCAGGATCGTCGGATGCGTCGAGGAGTGTACACTCCGAATTTGCATCGGCATCGACCGTAAAAAATGTACCCCCGGCGTCGCACACAACGCGGCGCGGAGGCCTGGAGGCGTTTCGATTTCCAGCCTCGCGAATCGTGCTGTGGGACTGCACGCCTCTGTTAAGTAGTAACGGCGACGGCGACGGGGTGGTGCACATAACCGCGCTGGTGCACGCGCCGGTTGTGTGTATCAACGCGACGACTTCAAAACGCCTCGCTTTGCGTGTCGACGCCACGGCGAGCGCGAAGGACGGGCAAGGGTCGGCGAACGCGAATGGCGCGTTCGTATGCGCGCGGCCCACACTTGACCGCGCAGGCGAGCCGTGTGTGTCCGCCTGTCTTGAGCTGCTGGACGGAGTGGACGGGGACGATGCGGCGGCGGCCTCACGCCCTTCGGAGTTGAAAACAACCACCGGTACGTCTCGCTTTACCGAAACGCACTCGTCGCGAACGAGTTTAAAAATTGTGTCATCGGCGCCTGTTGACGGAGAGACGCTTGAAACCGCACGCGCGAGGTTGGAAACAGCTGTGAAATTTCCCGACGGAGGTGCCGACGAGCTAACTGCCACGGATACGGCTTTGGAAACACAAATGTCGAGCCTTACTGCGTTGAATCCGGGGTCGGTTTGGGCCGTTCAAGTAGCGGTTTCCCAGAAAAACGCAAAGCTGGTCGTCGCGGTGTACGCGCGCGTTTCGAGTTTGATGTTCGCCGCCACTTCGATACTGGCGCCGAGGATCGCGGACAGTGCGACGCACTGGGAGGTAATGGATGAGTGTTGTGGGGCAAAGCCTGAAACGCGTTTCCAAACAGGTCTGACCAAATGCCCATACGACGATGAACGAGTTCCCAAAAAAGTTCCCGTGCGAAGCGGTTTCCTGACATTGGACCAAACCCGGCGGTTGGTTCCTGTGAAGGAAAACGACGCCGCCGCGACCCAAATTCCGATCGTGGGGGTCTGGGTTTCGGGAGTTACGAACGTGACGCACCTAGCGGTGTGGACCGCGTGTTGTCGCTTCGTAAAAACCACCTCGCTGACGGACAAAGCCACGCAGCGAGGGTCGTTTCTGTGTTTAGTGTACCCGCCGTTGGATCGCTCGACGCCAAGCAAAACTCACCCGATCTGTTTCGACGTTTCCGAAACGGAGACGGGAACGAAAAAAACCTTTGTCGAATTCGCGGGCTCGTGCGTCTGCGTAGCTGGCGATGACACACAGGTAACGATGCGCGCGGTGGCCCTGGTTCGCGTGGAAAGGAAAGCGTTTGGAGAGGCCTCACACGCCGGCGAAGAAAAAAAGGAAGGGCCCGTGTTGCTGAAACGACCGTCGCCCGAAGGAAAAGAAAAGGAAACGCCTCGCACTCCCGTACCCTTTGAGCCTGCAACGGTGGTCAACGGTAAAAAGGCATCCCCAACGTGGGCTCCTTTATACGGCGGTGCGCCTCGGACTTCGTACGAAGTCGCCGCCGCGCGCTCCGCGGCGAGGGCCGTGGCGGCAAACGCGAAGCTCATGTCCCCGTCGCGTTCGCCGAGTCACGCCGGGTCGCCGTCGCTTTTGTCTCCCTCGCACAGGTCGCCTTTGAAGAACGACTCGTTCGCGTCGTCCCTGCCTCCCGGCGCCGCGCGCTCCGTGGTGGAGGAGCAGCAGCGCGTGATTCAGGAGCTTCGTTTGGCGGTGCAGACGTTACAAAGCGAGATGTTGGAGATGAGCGTTTCCGACAGCGGCGAGTGGTCGGACGGCGGGCGAGTCGGTGACTCAAATTCTCAAAGAGACTCCCGTTTTTCGCGGGACTTGATGGGGGGTTTGCCGTGGGAAACCGCCAGCTCGCCAAGCCGAGGCTCGACGAAGTCGCCGTTGAGCAAGGCGCTCGCGTTTGGGCGAAATGGGGGTGGTCGAAATGCGGGTTTGCGTTTGCAAAGACCGAGTTTCGCCACGGCGGGAACGTCGACGAGTGATTTTGTCGGGGATTGGTTCGAACAACCGGTTGAAACGGAGGTTCCGGTTGGTGAGGTACCTAGCATTTCACGTGAGGCGGTGACGAGAAATGAAACCGCGCGAGCTGTGGAGACCAAAGCCTTGGCGCGCCAAGCGAGCGCCGCCGCGGTGGTCGCTGATACGAAAAAAAAAGCCGGGCTTCCAGATACTTGCATCGCCGGCATTCCCCCCGACGTGTCTGAACCCCCGCCGATGATGGTGAGTGTTTCCCATTTACCACATTCCGCCGACTGAATGCCCGTACGAGACTGACACTTTCTTTTTTATATCTAGGTGAGTCAACCCAACCGCCGGTTCAGTGAGTCGCCGTACGTGGAGTCGGAGGAGGACGTTTTTGAAAAAGGCGACCGCGCCGTGGACCCGTTACCCGGCGGGTACGCCGTGTACCCCGCGGAGCCGCACCTAGCGCACGCCGGCACCGGGTTGGAGTACGTCGATTCGGACGGTTCCGACGACGACGCCTCGGAAAGAGACGACGAAACCTCTGCTGAAAGAGGTAACCGTCGCGGTACCGACAGCGAAACCGAACTCGAACACCTTCTCGCCGCGGATTTGATGGTTGACCCGTCTGAAATGGACGGCGAAACCGCGTGCCGGGCGGCGGCGGCGAGCCGTAGGGCGGAGGCGTTTCGCCTGAGCAACGGCGACGCGAAATGCGACGCGAGTCCTTTGTACCCGGTGATTGACTTTTCCTTCCACGACGAAGGCGAGGACGAGTTGGATGAATTCGTGGAGGAGTGTGTGGAACGGTACCCCGCTCAAGAGGCGTCTGATGACGACTCGACACAGGACAAAGACACGGAAGAGGACGACCGTAGGTAGCTGTTCCTTCACGACTTGACTCAGGGCAAAGACACGGAACAGAACGACTGCGACTGCTCGTTGTTCGATAAAGTATCTCTTAATACACACCACGACGCGCGCTTCGTCATTCTGAATGCGTCGTCATTTCTCTCAATGACGGCCACATGACTACCTTCCAAACCCAGCTCATTTTACAGCTCATTTTTCATTCTCCGCAACGAGTGCGAGCCGGGCCCCGATTTCGCGAGGTTCGCTTTGTCCGCCTCGCTCATCTGCGCCCGGTCCCCCGCCTTCGCGTCGATGAACGCGATGAACTCATCAAAGTCGATAACGCCGTCGCCGTTGATGTCGATCTCTTCAATGAACTCCTCAATCTCTTCGTGGTTCATGGAACGTGGTAATTGAAACGCCGCGATCACGCGCGGGTGCTTCACCACGTGTTTCAGTTCTTGCAATTGGTAAAACAAAGTGTCAGTCTGAGTCTTTCGTGATTTGTATATCCGGGATTGGAAAGGGTAGGCCCTGTATTCCATACAGTGCAGACTGTATTCCATACAGAGCAGCAAACAGTCGGCGGGATTTGGGAAATAAACCGCGAACCTTCGATTGTGAGCGTGCCGCTTCCGTCGACGTCGAACTTTTCGAAAATCTTCCGCCGCGGATCGGGCGCGGGGCCGGTGTTCCACCCCCAGTGTTTCAAGTTTTCCATCCTGCGATCCGCCTTTTTCGTGGAAACAAAAGAAAAGTGTCAGTATTTCGTAACGCGTGGCCTGAGGAAACAGTCGGAGTAATCGGGCGGAACAGGGAGGCCGGGATTTTGTGAAAGCCCCGACACGTACCTTTTGCCCGTCCATCTGCGCTTTCAGCTCGCTGAGGTAGTCCTTCCGCGCATCCTGCGAAAAGTTCCCGGCGCTCTCCTCCGCGCGCTGCTCAAGAAACGCCATCCCCGTGCTTTGCAGTTTGTGCTTGTGGATTTTGTTGAAGTCGCTCGGGTGGATTTTTTCCTGGTTGGGTTTTAACGTGATATCGGGGTGCCGCGGCTCTAGGAAATCCGTGGCGTACGGGAGTGTACTCGGCGGGACGTGCCGCGGCGGTTTATCGGGGTGCTTCCAGCCGTTGCCAAAGAAACCGGGGGGAGGCACACCCGCGTCTTCCAAATCAGTCGCCCACGGCTCGGCGAAGTGCGTGTCGTTACGAGTAAAGTCACCCTTCCCGCGCCGCGAGTGGAACTGCACCCTGTCCACCATGTTGCTACCCGTGTCGTCTCTCGCCCACGGGGACGTGCTCGGGGGCATGGGGACGCGTTTGTGCGTGCTGGTTAGGGTTTTAGTGTTGGGGTGTTTTCGTGCGAGGTTAGTTTTTAGCGGATACGCAGTAGGATCCAGTGGGTACTTTCACAAGGATCCACCAGAGGATACGTACTAACACGCGGGGTACTAGTCACGAGGACACCAGAGGTGTTCCATGGAGACGTCTTCATTAGGCACTATGGAGACATCTTCATTAGGCACTGTGGAGACATCTCCATTAGGCACTATGGGGACATCTCCGTTGAAGACCATTGAAGACAGGACATCTCCGTTGCATGGCAAAAAAAGTCAAACTTCGTCCCGCGCCTCGAAAAACCGGGGGAACGAGATTCCATCTCGATTTGGGATGGGCCCCCGACGAGATGCGCGAAGGAACTCTTCGCGGTCTCGACACGAGCCCGGGCGAGTGTGACGTACTGTTCGCTCCACTGGCTTTCGTTGGGAAGCGGCGAGGGTTTGGGGGGGAAGTTCTGCGGGGCGTACTGCCCGACGCGTTTCCCTCCCCTAGGCTGGCCGTCCCGAATCAAATCGAGGCTGTGCCCCCCTTGCCGGAGTGACGCGCCGGGAAGCGAACGCTCGTTCGGATCCGCGCTGGGCATTTCACGAGTCGATTTCGGAAGTCAAGCGCAAACGACACAAGCACGGAAGCGAGGGGAACACCGACCGGGTGTGTACCGCACGCGGACGTCCAACCTCGCGCGCGAAGCTGTGGAAGGTGTCGCGCATCAATCAGAATGGTGCAATAAGGCTTTCCTTCCACCTTCGACAGATGCCAAATTCGTGTCCTCGTGAAATTTTATTACAATTCCCCACCCGCCTCGCCCTCCCCGCTCTTCTCCCCTTCCACTCGGTGTTTTCGGTTATGGACGCGCGCGTGCGTGTATATCGCCGGTGTTGATCGCGGTTTCATAAAAACCGGAAACACGTCACGCCACCTAACGATTTCCATCCCGGCGTACCCATCTGTAACGTCCACGACAATAAATCCATCCACAACCGGTTCGCGCGATAGCAAATAGTCAAACTCGTGGTTCGCGAAATCGAAACGGCGCAAACCCTCGGTCTTGGAGTAAAACCACCTTAAGGAGGTTTTCGAGTGCGCGTGTGTTGTTTCCTTGTCACCAACAAGCGAGGTGTCACCACGCACCCTCGCATCACCCACATCACTGCCCACACTACCCTCCCGGTCTGATCTTGAGTTATCAGCGTCGTCTGACTCGCTTGCTCTGCTAACCGAGGCATCGACGCTCCGAAACTCCCCGAAACGGCTCACGCCGGTCATCGCCGCGGCGGCGTCGACGTGCACGCGGAGTTCACTTTTCGTATGGCGCTCAGTCTCAGTCGTCGTCGTGAACTTGTGTGCGTTGGCGTGCAAAGCCGCGAACGCGACGCCCCCTGGGTAGTTCACCTGTGCGGCGGAGAGAAACAAGAGGTGCGCGGCGATTTGTAAAAAAAACCCGGCAGCGAAAACGACTCGCGCGAGGCGCGTTTTCAGAAGAAAGTTTTTCGAAATCGTCTTCCCCTTCGCTTTGGAAGAACCTGTGGAACTCCCTTTGGAACTACCTTTGGAACTACCGTTGGAACTACCTTTGGAACTACCTGTGGAAGTACTTCCCACCGGTACCTTACCTTTGGAACTACTTCCCACCGGTACCTTACTCTGCGTCACCACACACCGTTCCCACGCGAACACCACCCCGACCGCGGCGCACGCGTTGAACAAGGGAATCGCGGGAAAGATGAACCTCAGTTCTTTGTGCGGCAAGAACGAGTACACCGACACGAAGACCGTGGGGACCGCGAAAATCGGTGCGACTCGTCGTGCGTCGCAAAAGACACCAACAACCGCAAAGGGAAACGCGACCAGCAACGCCCTCGGCAGCGCGTTTCCGAAGTACCACCACCAAGGCGACACGCCGTACTCGCCGGATTTGTGGAGGAACGTGTTGAACCAGAAAACGGAACCCTCGGGCCAGAACGCGCCGGTTGGGCCGGGCCAGTGTGGTGATCGATTACGGGTCAGAGTCTCCTCGGGTTCCGGAAAAGCAACACCAGAAATACTTGCGATTGTGAAGGAAAAGTGTCAGTGTTGTATATCGCGATGTATG
>TARA_B110000238_G_scaffold61081_1_pt1 | contig 12220 bp, 11 predicted proteins | sample TARA_B110000238 | Tara Oceans TARA_B110000238 (sample SAMEA4397569) | marine metagenome | biome: Polar Biome; feature: [SRF] surface water layer (ENVO:00010504); material: water (ENVO:00002006), including particulate matter (ENVO:01000060) such as... | depth 5 m | reverse complement strand
AAAATGGCAGTATTAGATCCAAACGAAATATTTTTCACAGCATTTGAGCCAAAGGTAGCTAATAGATTTATCATGTACGTAGATGGATTTCCATCATACATTATTAAAGGTATTAGTGGATTAGGGTTCGCACAAGATGAAATTACATTAAATCATATCAACACTTATAGAAAAGTTAAAGGTAAGTTAAGATGGAATGACATTACGATGCAATTATTTGACCCAATAACACCTTCAGGAGCACAAGCTGTAATGGAATGGGTTAGATTACACCATGAATCAGTAACTGGTAGAGATGGTTACTCTGATTTCTATAAAAAAGATTTAACAATTGATGTGTTAGGTCCTGTAGGTGATGTTGTTTCTGAATGGATCATAAAAGGAGCATTTATCAAAGACGGATCGTTTGCTGATATGAATTGGGACACTGATGGTGAAGCTCAAAACATCGATTTAACAATTGGAATGGATTACTGCGTGTTGAATTTCTAATAAGAAATTATATATTTTTGAAAAATAGCTTGGCTTCGGTCAAGCTTTTTTTTATATTATATATGTATACATGATAATTAAGTTATAACAAATAAAATTTATATGGAAGAATTTAAACTACCTACTGAAAATGTAGAACTACCCTCAAAAGGATTATTATATCTCGAAGACAACCCACTATCTTCTGGTATGGTTGAAATAAAATATATGACTGCTAAAGAAGAAGATATTTTAACAAACCAATCATACATTAAAAAAGGAGTTGTGCTAGATAAACTACTACAATCACTTATAGTTAATAAATCCATTAAATATGATGATATTATCGTAGGGGATAAAAATGCACTACTTATTGCAGCACGTATCTTAGGGTATGGTGCAACATATGAATTTGAATACAATGGCGAGAAAGAATCAGTTGATTTATCTACATTAGAAAATATTCAGTTTAATGAAGATTTAATTACAAAAGGTAAAAATGAATTTGATTACACACTTCCAAAATTTAAAACTAATATATCTTTTAAAATATTAGATGGGAAAGATGAAAGAGCTATTGAAAGAGAACTTCAAGGACTTAAAAAGATTAACAAAGATGCTAATCCTGAAATGTCCACACGTTTAAAATACATTATAACAGCAATCGAGGGAAACCCCGATAGAAAATCCATTAGGGAATTTGTAGATAATTATCTGCTAGCCCAGGATTCCAGGGCATTAAGAAACTACATAAAATTAGTTCAACCAGATGTTGATCTAACTTTTTTTCCCGACGGAAGGACTGATGACGCAATCATCCCCATTGGACTTAACTTTTTTTGGCCTGACGCTCGATAATGCTCCCGGAGTTAGAGTAAATGTGTTTAATACAATACACGAAATTGTATTCAATGGTAAGGGTGGATATGATTGGAACACTGTGTATAACATGCCTATATGGCTACGTAAGTTTACTTTTAATAAGCTTAAAAGCCATTATGATGAAGTTGAAGCAAATAGACAAAAGGCTAATAAAGGAAAAGGCACACAAATAGATATTAACAACCCAACTAAATCCCAACCTCCAAAAACAATATCACCCCCCTCTTACGTTTCAAAAAGGACGCAAAAGTAGGTTTTTCTAATATTTATAATAAAACAAACCTAGAATGGCTGATAATAGTTTAGATCCTAAAAAATACCAACAGGTAGTTGAACTTCTTAAAGAAATAAGAAGAGGTTATGAATCTCTAGGCCAAGCTAATCCTTTTACGGGTCAAACAGCACGTGAGTTTATTGACGCTATGGAGGATGCTGATGATGCTATTATTAAACTAGTTGATGGTGTAGATGAATTAGATAAGCAATTAGATAATGTTGGGAAAAATGCAAAGGGTTACTTTGAAACTTTAATAGGTTTAAATGGTGCCATAAAAAAGCAAAATGAAAGTCTTAACATTACTAAAAGAGCAACTAACCAAATCCAGGGAATTGCTGAAAAGTTAAAAGATGATCAAGAGGGTATTAACAGACTAAACGCTAAAGAACTTGCCCAACTCCAACAAAAATACAAATCCCAACTTTCTAACTTTCAAATAGCTAATAAAGAAATACTTTTAGGAAAAGATGGTGAAAAATTAAATGAAGCTAATCTAAAAAAACGTTTAGCATCATTATTAGTAGCAGAAAAGATTACTGAGGGTCATGCTGATATGATAATGGAGATGCAAGCTGAATCTTCAGTTTTAACTGACATAAACCAAAAATTAGCAGATAGAACAGCAAAAGAAGAAAAGGTTGCCGGGTATAATGAATTAACTAATAAAGCACTAGACTCAGCTGGTGGGTTAATGAAAAGTTTAGGATTTGGTAAATATGCTGATATGTTTAAGGACATAAGTAAAGAAGCTAATGAATTAACTGAAGAACTTTACGACCAACAACAAGCAGCTAATGATTTTAATACGGAATTAAAAAAAGCCAAGGCAAACGGTGAAAGAACAGGTGAAGAGCTTAAAGATTTAAGTAAACTAGGTTTAGAGGATGCCGACATTGAGGCAAAAGTTTTAGGAGATACACTTGTAAAGGGAGCTACAAAGTTTAAGAAGGAAATGTTAGCTGCTTTAGATGTAGCTATACTTAAGGGTTTAAAAGATGGAATTAAAAAGTTTGGGGAAGAAAGAGAAGATTTAGCTAAAACATTTGCCCTAGGGAGAGATGATGCTAATAATTTAAAATCTTCATTAAATGTAGCTGCTAATTCTAGTGGAGAACTTCATTTTAATATTGCAGATGCTGTTAAAGGTATACAAGAATTCAACCAAGAAATAGGAGGTGCTGTTAAACTAACCCAAGATGAATTAAAAACATTTTCATTATTATCTAATGAATTTGGGTTAACCAATGAACAAGCAGCTCAATTTGTAAAATCAGCAAAATTAAGAGGTGAAAGTGCTGAAGATCTTACTGCAACCTTAAGAGGACAAGTAGCAATTTTAGCAGAACAAGAAGGAGTAGCAGTAAACCAACAACAAACATTTGCTGCCATTGGTAATATTAGTGCTGCTAATAGATTATCAATGGAAGGTCAAGGTAAATCATTAGCTAATGCAGCATTCCAAGCTGCTAAATTAGGAATGAGTCAATCCCAACTTGAAAAAACATCATCATCACTATTAGACTTTGAAAGTTCTATAGCAGCAGAAATGGAAGCTGAATTAATGACTGGTAAACAGTTAAATTTAGAAGATGCTAGAAGAGCTGCTTTAATGGGTGATCAAGAAGGATTAGCCAAAGCAATATCTAGAGAAATAGGAACAGCTAAAGATTTTAGTAAAATGAATGTTTTACAACAACAATCATTAGCCAAAGCCTTTGGAATGTCAAGGGAAGAATTAGCAGAAACTTTAGAAACCCAAGAGCTTTTAACAGGTGAAGCTAAAAGTATGACAGCTGCTTCTGATGCTTATAATAAAGCAATGGAAGATGGAGTTATAACAGCTGATGAACAAAGACAAATTGGATCTGATCAATTAACAGATCAACTACATGCTGAGGCTGCTAGTAAAAGATTTGCGGATGCTATGGTAAAGTTAAAAGACACCTTAACTCCTATTATGGAATCCATATCTAAGATATTAGATGGATTAATGGATATGGTTGAAGCTGCCCAAAGTGTAGGAGGTTTATTTACAAGTATAGGTAAATACATGGGAATTATATCTGGAATTAGGATATTTGCAAGAATGAAAGCAGGTTTAGGAGTACTAAAAAATATGTTTGGTTTTTTAACTAAAATAGGAGGAGCTGCATCATCTTTAGCAAGCACATTAGGGTTTGGTTCAACAGCCGCATCATCAACAGCATCAACAGCAGCTAATGTTAGTGGAGGAGTTGCAGGAGCATCTACTAAAGCAGCAGCATCAACTGTAGGACAAGCCGGAGCAACATCACTTGGAGCAGCTGGTGGGGGTGTTATGTCAAAAATTGGAGGATTTTTTTCAAAGTTAAATCCTATAAATGCTTTAAAAGATGCTATCAAACCTGTAATTGGTAAAGGTGCTTTAGGGGCAACATTAAAATCATTAACAAAAAGAATTCCTATAATAGGAAGTTTTATTGAAGGAGTATTTGCAAATTCAGATATTAAAGGAATGATTGCCGATGGTAAATCTAAAAAAGATATAGACGTAGCAATAGGAAAAAGAGTAAATGAGGGTATAGGAGCAGTTATTGGATCAGCTGGGGGAATGGCAGCTATTCAAGCTTTAAATATAGCTCCAGGTTTAGGATTAGCTTTAACCCCGGTTGCAGGTATAGCAGGAGATTGGTTAGGAAGAAGATTAGGAGGTATGATGCCTGGACAAGAAAGTGTAGGGGGTATTGTTAGAAATACATTCTATGACAAAGAATCAGAAGCTGCGGGTGTAGCAGAAGATTTTATTTCAAGACCAGGACAACCTATTCAAAAGTTTAGAGCTGATGATATTGTAATGGCGGGAACTAATCTTACAGGTGGGGGTGATAATTCTCAAGTAGTAACTCTATTAAAAGAATTAATATCAGCAGTAAAAAGTGGTGGTGATGTTTATATTGATGGAGCTAAAGCAGGTAAAGCAATGGTTATGGCGACTTCCAATATTTAATAATATTTATAACAAAACAACAAATTAAACACATACAATTATGGCAAATTCAATTCAAAAAATGTTTGATACTAATGGATCACCTTTAGGTGTTCCGGTATCACCAGCAAGTCCACAAGCTCCAGATGCAATTAGTATTGTAGGTAATTCATTACTTCACAATCAATATTCAAATATTGGAGATCCGACATTAACAAATCCGGCATATGATAATTTTGGAGCCGGTGCTATGGGATATACTAATCCAAGTACTTCTCAATTAGGTGAACAAACACAAGCATATCAGGAACCTGTAAATAGGTACTCAAATAACTTACCTGAAGGAGCAGCAGGAATTTAAATTTAAAATATGCCTTTAATTAATTTCCAAACAGATTTCACAAGTCTGCCTTGGGGGAGAGACAGACGTAATAGTGATGATAGTCGTCAACCTTATATTACTAAAGATATTCCTCAAGGTGATGATAATCTCCCTGTAAGATCAGGACCGGATTTTATCGTTAGGGGAGGATTAAAGGCAGTTTCAAATGCGTTAGATGATGTAGGTAGATTAGCTCAAATGTTTGTGGATACTAAAAATCCATCAGCAGGTTTAGGGTTTATAGCTAAACAAAACATCTTATCAAGAACGTCAGTCAAAACCCCAGCTTCATTTGGTTTAGGGTATGCCGGTTTTACACCTTATGTTTGGGGTGTAAATGAAAATGGACTAATAGCTGAAGGTGGTGGTAATATAAATCAAGGAGTTTATACTCCTATAGGTACTATAGCAACAGCTTTAGGAAATGGGTTAGGATTTCATGCAAATTTATTAGGTTTAGACCCTTTTTCCCCAATGAGTGGTGTAGTAGAAGGGGGTTTATTTCAGGGTGATTTACCTCCAGGGATGAGTTTATTAGGTTTAAATACCTATGAAGCAGCTACTAAACAATTAAATGAAACAGCTGAAAATAATAGATTAGTAACATTCTTAACTAGAGCTAAAGAAGTAGGAAACAAAAACGACCAAAATATTTTCGCATATAGTGGAGGACCTGGTTCTATTTTAGGAATAGGTAAAACAAATATTAGATTTGCAGATCAAAGAACCGGGGTAGCAAATCCTCAATCAATATCAAATCCCGGACAATTTTATTTAGGAGGAGTTACTAGAAGATCATACCAGACCGATGATTTATCAAAATTCCAATACCAACTAACCCTTCAAAATAGTGCTACAGCTAAATATGGTCAATTATATTTAACATCAAATGAAAAATTTAAATATCAAAAAAACCGAGAATTTTTATTTAACGATGTTAATGGCCCTGCGATATTAAAAGGAATAAATGGTCCTTACCAAACCTTTAATTATAAAGTAGATGGATTAGTAAATGAGATAAATTCATTTACTGATGACGAAACTGGAGAAGTAACAACATATAATACTCAAAAATTTATAGTAAATAATGATGTATTATATAAAAATAACTCAAGAACATACTCACAACCACAATTAATAGGTAAAGAAAATGTAATTGAAGGAGGAGCTGCGGGTTTATATCCTACAGATTTTAGAAAAGAACTATATGATGTAGATGGGGTTAATTTAGAAGAAACAAAAGTATCATCTGTAATAGGTTTATCTCCTAGCTATAGAGTTAAAAATATAGATGAAAGACTTAATATGGGTGCGCCTGGGAGAGAAGGTGGTGAATATAGAGCAACTTACTCCGGAAATAAAAATGTATGGAATTATGGAATACCAGCAACTGAATTAGAAGCATTAGATAAGATTACAGCTATGCCCATGTATGATGGTACGGGGCCTGACACAAACCAACCAATTAATGATTTAGTTAAGTTTAGAATAGCAGCTATAAATAATGATGGTACAAATGGTGAATCTGTTTATATGCATTTTAGAGCATTTTTAGATAATATGTCAGATAATTATGAAGCTAATTGGAATAGTATTAAATATGTTGGAAGAGGAGAACCATTATATAACTATGAAGGATTTGGTAGAACTATATCATTAGGTTTTACAGTTGCGGCACAATCAAAAGCTGAACTTATTCCTATGTACAAAAAATTAAATTACTTAGCATCAACTTTAGCTCCGGATTACACCGCAGCGGGATTTATGAGAGGAAATTTAGTTAGATTAACAGTAGGGGGGTATTTATATGAACAGCCTGGTTTTATCACATCACTAACATATGATATACCTGATACTTCAACTTGGGAAATAGCTATTGATGCAGATGGAGGATCAGATGGTAGTGTTAAAGAACTTCCCCATGTTATTAAAGTAAGCGGGTTTTCATTTACTCCAATTCATACATTCCTACCAGAAAAACCAAACAATGCAAATAATCCAAATAGTAAATTTATTGCATTAAGTAATGGAGTTAATACTAATTATAGTGATGTATATGAAACATACCAACCAACTGCAGGTAGTGGAGGGGATAACCAAAGTCAAACATAATGAATAGGTACTCTAACGTAAAAGAAATAAGAAATACAAATGAATTTGTAGGCACTATTGGTACTAGATATTATACTAATAATACTTACCCCGAAGTTCTCCCAAATGAAAATGATATATGGGTTGAAACAGAATTTGGTGATAGATTAGATTCATTAGCATTTCAATTTTATAATGATGTTACCTTATATTGGGTAATATCTATAGCAAACCCAAATAAGATTAATATGGGCTCCTTATTTTTAGACCCAGGTACCCAAATAAGAATCCCAACAAATATAGTCCAAATAGTAGATAGTTATAATATATTAAATAGGTAAAAGTTATGGGTCAATCATTTACAGGAACCCCTTTTGATCAAGGTGTAAAAACTCAAATAGAAACAAGACAAAAATCTTTAGGAAAATATACTAATATTCCTTCTAAAGATCTTCAATACTATAGTACAAAAACCCCATTTTTAAGATTAGCAAGTTCCGTTGATTTAGAATTTTATAACCCCCTAAAAGGAGTACCTAAACAGTTAAAAAATTTAGGATATCCTGTAGATACATGGGATGGGTATTACTTAGCAAAAAATATAATACTTCAAGGGGGAGTAATGTCAGCAGATTTTAATGAAGGAGACGATCCCGGAAAACTAAAATTTGGATTAAATGATGGTAATAGTGTTTTTAATGGTGCTTATGGGTGGGGAGGCACATCAGAAAGAGGATATGTTCCCATGCCCGGTATTACAACAGCCGATGTAACATATTACAGTAATGGAGCTTTAGCTAAGTGTAATATTAATATAAAATGCTTTAGTAAGGCTCAATTTCAGTTAATTGATATACTTTATTTAAGACCAGGATATACTTTATTAATGGAATTTGGACATTCTGTATGGTTGGATAATGAACAAAATCTTAAATCTATGGATAGTTTCTTAACAGAACCTATGTCTAAATTTCTTTCACCTGATGAGGGAACAAACCAATATGAAATCTATCAATCTATTAAAACGGCTAGAGAAACATATGATTATAACTATGAAGCTTTCTTTGGTCAAATAAGCAATTTTAATTGGCAGTTTAATAGTGATGGTAGTTATGATTGCCAAGTCCAATTAACATCCTTAGGAGATGTTATCTCAGCCTTAAAATGTAATATTACAGACCCTTCTTTAATAGAAATTAAAACAGATACAAGGGGATGGTGGAAAAAATTATGGACATCAGATCCAGATCCAACACAACAACCCCCATTAGTAGCAAATGCAAATAAAACAATAGTAAATAGAGAATTATATGGTATATACCAAGCTGCTCAAGTTTCAGATCCTCAATTACAACTTTTAGATTATGAGCTTGTAGAATATAGAGGTATAGATGAAGATGGAAAACCTGAAACCCCATCATCAGTAATATTCTCTAAAGGACTACTAACAATCCCGGGAACAACTGCAGATATAGAAGAAAACCAATCACCCCAAGTTTATATAAAATATGGAGCTTTTTTAGCTTACCTACAATCAAAAATTCTATTATATGATAATAGTACTGATACGCCTTTGGTTGTTTTTGATATGGATTTTAAAAACCTCGATAAAGATGAAAATGTAATATTCAAAGTACCTGGACAATTTTCAGCAGATCCTAGAATATGTATAATTCCTTATTCAAATACTAACATAGGAGATGGTGTATCTCTACCCCAAACAAAAATAAATGAAGTTGTCTCGGCAACAGCTTGGGAATATCAAACTTATTTAGGTAGAGTAGGTAATATCATGATAAATGTTAATTTTTTAGCTACTTGTTTAGTAGATGCCTCTGATGAAAAAGGTAATATTAATGTTATTAATTATCTTAAAAGTATTAATAATGGGTTAATAACAGCATTGGGAGATATAAATGAATTTAAAATTAAATTATCGGATGATGGTTTAAAGTTAATATTTAATGAAAATATTCCTCAAAGAAGAACACCAGATACCCCAACAAGTGAATATACTAGATTTAATGTGTATGGTGTAAAACCTGGAATTGAGGGAAGTTTTATTAGAAATGTAAGTTTAAATGCTTCAATTCCTTCAAATTTTGCTACTATGATATCTATTGGGGCCCAAAGTAATGGAAATCAATTATCTGAAAATGCAACTTCGTTTTCAAATTATAATACGGGATTAACAGATAGGATTATAAAAGTAAAAGAAAGTATTTACCCTAAAAAGACTACAACTAATGAAGATACAGTAGATGAAGTAACAATAAAAACTAACTTTGATGATAATATAAATGCAACTAATGAAGAAGGTGCAAGTTTATTTTTAAAAATTTACGGAGATACAAGTTTGAAATTTCTAAATGATAACATAGGTTCTTTAGTAAGCCACAATAAAACTCATGCTTCTTTATTAGTAGGAAAATTAACTAAAGATAACCAAATACAAGCACCTTTCTTTCTACCATTTAACTTCCAACTTGAAATGGATGGACTCTCAGGTATGAAATTATATCAGAAATTTTTAATGACTGATGATATTTTACCACCTACATATACTAATGATGGGGTTGATTTACAAATTACAGGTATAAACCATAAAATAGATACATCAGCTTGGATTACAGAGTTAACCACTCAAAGTGTAGCAGCCGAAACCTTAGGAGCACCTGCAAGACCCAGTCAATTAGTATCAACAGCAACAACCCAACAACAATCATCTCAAGGTAATTCATTACCTTTATCAACAAATGAGGCACCAGCATCTGATGATCCAGAATCAGTTGAAAGATTTAATGCTATGCAATCCTCTTACAATTATGTATTTGGTAGAGATGGAGAAGTAAGTGGGATGTGTGCTAGATATTCTTATAATTTAGCTTTAAATTACATGAGATATTTACGTAGTAATGCACCAGAAAAAAGACAATTAGCAGCAGGTGGTAATGCTAACAATAACCAAGAATATTATAATAACTTAACAGCTTTAGGATATACTAAAACACAATCTATTGTTACTAAAACTCAACTATTATCGGATTTATCTACTCGTACTTGGGGTTATGGAGACGTAGTAGCATATTATTGTAATAATGGTCCTGCACAAGAATCCCATGTAAAATATGGTCACACACAAGTTTATGTTGGGACTATTAACTCTGTTGGGTGGACAACATCTAAAAAAACAAACTACAACACAGACTTCCCATATAGATCTAGGGTAGGAGATAATTGGACATATTTAATATTTACAGCACCCGCAGAATAATTATGTATATACCAAAAAGTAGAATATTAACCAACCAATATAGTAATGATAACTCATTAATATATAAATCAAATAAAGAAGTTTATACGGGATTTTACTACAAAACCTTTGAAGGTAAATACTTTACAGGTAAAACCCAAAATGACCCACCTAATGAAGAATTAGAATTAGTAGAAGATATAAATTCAATTCCTATTGTTGAGCAACCTCAAAATTCAATAGCTTATAGTGATGCACCTACTATATTTGAAGATATTAACACACCAGGATACTCAGAAAGTATGGTAGTAAAATATGCTACTTTACAAAAAGTAGATTTATCAAAATCAACCTTAATAAATATGCCTACACAGGAATATCCTCCCCCAACAGAAGAAGACTACAGTATTGGTAGTTTTACTAGATACTTCTGTGTTAAAGCCAACCAACCAGTTTGGCTTGAAATATCCTCAGATACATTTGATAAACTTGAAAGTAGAAGTGGAGAGTGGTTATGGCAACCTTACAAATTAGTAACTTTACAATGGACTTTAGTAGGAAGTGAAAATTACGTAGCTACTACTAATAAAAATATTATAACATTAGCAGAAAGAAGAAATAAAGTAATAGGGTTAAATGAATTTTTAAGAGGTAATTGGTTAAAATATTATAGAACTCCACTTGCAAATGCTTTAATAGGATAATGATGTATAAAAAAATTACAACTTATTTTTCTAAAATTAAAAAAGCCTTAATCTATTATGATTTTGAACCCCTTTTATTTATGTGGGTTGTAAGCGATATATTAAATAATATGGCATTATGGACATCATTATCATATTGGGAAGCTGAGGGTCAACCAAACACATATTGGTTGTATTTTGCGTATTTAGTTGGGAGTGTAGGCATGTTAATATTTTTACACAACAAAAAATGGCTAGCTAGATTTATTACCTACTATTTAATTATATATTTATTTTCGACCATAAGATATTTAGTAAATATTTTTGGCGTGGGTGATGAATCTTTTACAATTATGGATATAAAAAATATACTAGTTACATGCTGGTATGCTTCCATGTGGGTTTGGATTTTATTTAAAGTTAAAAAAGAAATACTACATAAATCATTATAATGAGTGAGAATTTAACAACAATAATAATTACTACAATTTCAGTCCTTTTTGGGGCTGGAGGTTGGAAATTTTATGAGTTTCTTATTCGTAATAAAAGAGACAAACAAAAGGAAGATAGATCTGAACAAACTATTTATAGAGATGATTTAATTTCAAGAGTAGAGAGATTAGAAAAAGTAAATGAAAGTAAAACAGATGAACTAATGGTGGTAAAAGCAAAGGCAGCAGCATTAGAAGTAAAAGTAGAATTTTTAGAACGTGAACTAGATAGGATAAAATCAAGATGACAAAACCATCCCAAACAATAATATTTCGCTTTTCAATAGTAATACTAATAATAGTTGTTATAGCTATGGTTTATAGTATATCAACACAATCAAATTTAACACACATAGAAAAAACTATAAAAAAACACAATAGTGTTAAATCATCTCTTCAAAATCCAAAACACCCAACAATAGCAAAACCCCCAAGTAGTCAAATTGGAGTTATTGGGGCAGATAGTGTTAGAGTTTCTCAATAAACTTTAATTTTAATTTGGCTAAACCCAAATTTTTTCTTATATTACGTTAAAATAAAGTTATGTTTTGGTTAATAGAATCTGAGGATCAAATAAAAAGGTTTTTTCAAAGTAGTTATAAGGAAGCATTTGTAGAAATAATTCCATATAATGACACCGTACACCCTACACAAAACCAAGTTTGTGCCGTTTATATTCGCCCGTTAGTATCCACAAAAGGATTCATGTTGCCCATTACGCATAG
>TARA_B110000238_G_scaffold183359_1_pt1 | contig 12228 bp, 18 predicted proteins | sample TARA_B110000238 | Tara Oceans TARA_B110000238 (sample SAMEA4397569) | marine metagenome | biome: Polar Biome; feature: [SRF] surface water layer (ENVO:00010504); material: water (ENVO:00002006), including particulate matter (ENVO:01000060) such as... | depth 5 m | reverse complement strand
ACAGTTAAATGGCGGAACTAACTGGAAGTAAACTACTAACTTAATGACCTAAAAGAGATAAATATATGCGTAGTTAATTAAAAGGAACGCATATGAGTAGACCCAAACCTACGATAATATTAGAACATGTTAATAAAAAAACTTATCGTAGTGAGCAAGTGTTAGTAGCAGAAGCAATATGGTCAGTCTTTTATAAGAACGAACCATTCAACCTTAAAAGCTCTAACATGCTCACAAATTATCCAGGACCTAAATATAAAAAAGTTTCATTCTCAAATCCAGGACATGCACACAATCTTGCTAAGAAGTTAAATGATATGTTTGACTCTAAAGAGTTTGCTGTACATAAGCTAACTTCAGGCGAAGTTGTGACTGAAGAATGAACTGGAAAGCCACATATACTAAAATTTTCTTAAAACAATTAAACATTGCTATTAGTGAAGCAACTTTAAAAGAATATACTCCAGTCTGGTGGCAAAATAATAGAGCAAAAGAAACCGGTGGACTACGTCTAACCGATGAAGGCATACGTGTAGTAACTGACGAAGTGCAGTTATCTACATATGATGTACCATTTCCTAAAGACTTTGAACTTACAACTAATACTATTATTTGGTTAGATCAATTTATTGATTGTCCTTGGTGGCTTGGTAGACACGGTATTGTTGTAACGGACGAACGAAAGGCAGTCGAACTAAGTCTTTTTTCCGGAGATGTTCGTAAGTACGGAATAACAAAAGCATTGAATAGGCAAAAGAAGGATGAGAATTGATCTTCACGGATATTATGTTCACAATGGTTGGCAATACTTTAATCAACAAGTAACTGAAGCATACTTTAGAGGTTATAAGAAATGTCATGTAATAACAGGACAAGGTATTATGATGCGTGAATTTGAAACTTGGGCAAGCAATCATCCATATATAAAAGAGTGTATACAAAATCCACGCAATCTTGGAAGTTTTAATATAAAATTAAAGAAAAAAGGTTGACCTTTGTTAATAGTGGTGTTATTATATATGTATAGTTAGAAATAGGCACTGTAACTTAATAAGGGATACACAACATGGAAAATTTAGTAGTACGACAAGTTAGCCCAAATGGGGCAAAGAAGAGCATTAAACGTGCTTTTAAGAAGAAACGTCCAATCTTTTTATGGGGACCTCCAGGTATTGGTAAGTCAGAAGTAATTGAACAAATTACAGACGAACTTAGCAATAGTAAACTAATTGATATTCGACTATCACTATGGGATCCTACAGACATTAAAGGTATGCCGTATTATAGTGCAAACGATAATACAATGAAATGGGCACCGCCAGCAGAACTTCCTACAGAAGAAGAAGCGGCAAAATACAAATGGATTGTAGTTTTCTTAGACGAAATGAACTCTGCGGCTCCAGCAGTACAAGCGGCGGCGTATCAGTTAATTCTTAATCGTCGCGTAGGACAATACAAACTTCCAGATAATGTGTTACTTGTAGCGGCAGGTAACAGAGATGCTGACAAAGGTGTTACTTATAGAATGCCTGCACCGTTAGCTAATCGATTTGTTCACTTAGAATTACGTGTTGATTTTGACGACTGGTTCCAGTGGGCAGTAACTAATAATATACACAGAGACGTTGTAGGTTACTTAACTTTTGCTAAGAAAGACTTATACGACTTTGATCCGCGTTCACCGAGTCGAGCTTTTGCTACACCCCGTTCATGGACCTTTGCGTCTGATTTGATCGAGGACGACGACGATGAAACTACTACTGATTTACTCAGTGGTACAGTTGGAGAAGGTTTGGCTGTCAAGTTCATGGCTCATCGTAAAGTAGCGGCGAGTATGCCTAATCCAACTGACATACTAGCAGGTAAAGTAAAAGAGATGAAATCCAAAGAAATCAGTGCCATGTATTCCTTAACGGTTTCACTCTGTTATGAATTAAAAGAAGCATCAGATAAAGGCGATAAAAAGTTTGATGACAAAGTTAATAACTTCCTGCGATTTGCAATGGACAACTTTGAAACAGAACTAGTTGTAATGGGCATACGCCTTGCTATTACCCAATACCAACTTCCAATCGATCCAGATGAAGTTGGATGTTTTGATGAATTCCATGAGCGATATGGTAAGTACATACAGGCCGCAAACGGTCAGTAAGTACAAAGGTAGAGTGTTCTTTTACACTCTACCTACCATTTTAGGTTGACTTATAGTATAAAGGTGCTATACTGTATAAGTAATAAGGAGAACATGGCAATGACAATTGAAACTAAAGGCTTTACACCCGTAGAACTTAGTGACGAACAACTTGCAATAATGCGAGAAGACGTTCACGATCGTGTAATTGTAGCCCGTGTAGGATTACTACTTAGACATCCATTCTTTGGTAATATGGCAACACGTATGGCAGTTAAGTCCTGCGATGATTGGTGTCCTACTGCCGCAACAGACGGTAAGAATCTTTACTACAATACACAATTTTTTAATATACTTACAAACAAACAGATTGAGTTTGTTATTGCACACGAAATATTGCATTGTGTATTTGATCATATTATAAGACGTTTAGATCGTGACCCACAAATTTATAATATTGCATGTGATTACCTTGTTAACAACTGTCTTGTAAGAGATAAGATTGGTGAACGTGTAGATCAAATACAAATCTTCCAAGACTTTAAATACGACAAATGGTCTTCCGAACAAGTATATGATGATATCTTTGACAAATATGACGAAGAAGAACTCCAACAACTTGGGCAACTACTTGACGAACATATTGACTGGGAAAAACCAGGAGATGAAGGTAAAGAAAAAGAAAGTAACTCTCCAGGCACAGACGGCAATAAAAAAGGCAAGGGACGTCCGACTTATTCTAAAAAAGAACTAAAAAAGATACGTGACGAAATTAAAGAAAGTATGATTTCGTCAGCACAGGCCGCTGGTGCAGGAAACTTACCAGGCGAAGTAGCACGTATGATTAAAGACCTTACAGAACCTAAAATGAACTGGCGTGAACTTATACGTCAGCAGATACAAACAACTATACGTAATGACTTTACATTCCAACGTGTTTCACGTAAAGGTTGGCATACTAATGCAATTATTCCAGGTATGAACTTTATGGAAACAATTGATATTTGTATTGCTATAGATATGTCAGGTTCAATTGGTGACATACAAGGTAGAGACTTCTTAAGTGAAATTAATGGCATTATGGAAGAGTATCCAGACTACAATATTAAGGTATGGTGTTTTGATACTAAAGTATATAACGAACAAGACTTTAGTCCTGCTACAGGAGAAGACTTACGTGACTACGAAATTATGGGTGGCGGCGGCACTGACTTTATGTGCAACTGGACTTATATGAAAGAAGAAAACATTCAACCTAAGAAGTTCATTATGTTTACAGATGGATATGCTTGGGACTCATGGGGTGATGCAGATTATTGTGATACACTATTTGTTATTCACTCTAATAGAGATAAAGGACTTGAAAGTCCTTTTGGAATGTCAGTACATTACGACGAGGCGGCATAATTGCTAAAAGAACCTAATCCTTTAAATGTTTATAAACTAAGAACGCTAAAGGTTCCACCGCCGCATTTCGAATATTGTACTATGCCTATGACATATAACTTAACTGAAGCAATGTCAAATTGGGTAAACGATAACCTTAAAGGAAGGTTTTATATAGGATCAACTATTGATACTAATTACAAATCAACACTAAAGATAGGATTTGAAGAGCCAAAAGAATTAAGTTATTTCATGTTGGCGTGTCCACTTTTGAAGTACAAATAAATAAAGTACGCATATATAATGTATAGGAGTAAAATATGAACGACAAAACCGAAACTACAGAAGAAGTAAAAACTGATGTACCAGCTACAGAAGAAGCGCCTGCTGAAGGAAAGCAAGCTGGAGCAGATCTTTCAGTACAAGACCTACAAGCACTAAAGATGATCATTGATATTGCTAGTTCTCGTGGTGCATTTAAGCCAAATGAAATGGTTCAGATTGGCCAAACTTATAATAAATTAGATGGATTCTTAGCGGCAGTAGCCGCCCAGCAACAGAACCAAGAAGGAGCGTAGTATGGCGACAAATATGAAACACGTTGGCCGATTAAAGTCCAACAATAGAAAAGCAATCGTAGCATTTAGAGTTATTCCAAATGATCCATTAAATTGCTTAGTAGTAATGACTGAAAGTCTTGAAGCAGGCGATCATGATGCATTAATTAATTTAGTTGATAGTACAACTGGTCAATCAGAGTATGAATTAGGATCAGCTATGATGAGAACTAAACTACCTGATGGTTCTAATATGCTTGCCCGATTTAATCAAACTGGTAAACTAATGAAGTTACCAACTGATAATATTGAGATGACCCCTAACTTTCAAACTAGTGTAAATCTTGCAGAACTTAATCAAATTATGGCTGACAATCAAGGTGTAACTATTTCAGACCTTGCAGTTAAAGATCCTAATGTTAAAGAACCTGCAAAGGATGCTCCAGTAGTAGCTAATGTTGCTCCTGAAATGACTGCAATGGACGAAGCATTTAATACTGCTGAAGAAGTAATAACTGATGAAGTAATGGCGGCTAATTTAAGAAGTCAAGCTGATGCAATGTTTAAAGAGGCTAAATCTTTACGCGAGCAAGCCGAAGAACTTGTTCCGACTAAGCGTAAAACGAAATCTAAAGAAAGTGCCTAAAGACGGAAAGTTACACCCCGACCTTATTAAACATTGGCCAGAAATATTTAAAGATATTGATGTAAAAACAATACCCATTGAATACCTACATGCAGTATATGTTACATTTACAGACGGTAAAGTATGGGCTATTGAATTAGACAAAGCCACTAACAAAGACGCTAGTCCGGAAGAAATTGAATACGGACTAGAAGAACTATTAGATCAGTACGAAGATACTATTGAAAATGTTGATTTTAGAATAAACACTAAAAAAATTAAATATGATATGCAACGTCGTACAAAACACTTTCTAAAGAAAGGAAAGTAATTCTTTACGAAAAGATAAATACTGTTACTAATAGATTATCAGGAGTTACCAAATGAGTTTACGCATTAGAAGAGGCACAGACAGTCAGCGCCAAGGAATTACTCCTTTAGAAGGCGAGCTGATCTACGCAACAGACACCAAAAAGCTATATGTAGGAGACGGGTCCACAGGTGGTGGTATTGTTGTTGATTCTTCTGCAGGCACATCAGTATTAAACGACTTAGCTAATGTTACAGCACCAAGCCCAAACGTTAACGATATTATTAAATGGAGCGGTAGTGCATGGGTTACAGCGGCGCAAAATTCGGGCTCAGTACTTAACGATCTAAGCGATGTTAGTGCAAGTGCTAAAGACGTAGGCGATGTTTTAAAATGGAATGGAACACAATATATATCGGCTCCAGAGCTTTACCAAGAAAGTGCTACACTAAAAAATAGTATCGTAGCTGACGATAGCACTTTGCTTGTAGACACATTTAGGGCTGAACTAAGAGGAAAATTTAGAGGTATAGGAGAGGGAGACTGGGAAGGAAACTTTAAAGGTTCCGTGTTTGCTGAAAATTCATCAATGATAATTGATGGAGTTGCGGGCAGAGTAGTTGGCGAAACACATGGTAATCATTTCGGAGATGTTTTTGCTAGTGACCTTACTAATAGAGTGCTTGATAACGGAACTAACGGCAAAGACGCAATATTTTTCGGCAACACCGAAGGCGTACACACAGGTGATATGACAGGTAGTGTATTTGCAGATGACTCAACATTACTAGTAGATGGTGTGAATGGTAAGATCGTTGGTGAGATCAATACTACATCAAAAATTTACCAAACTATGGACGGAAATGATTCCGGTATTGAGATAAAAGGTATTTCAACTGGAAGTCCGGGACCGGATCTTAAATATTCAGCTTCAAGAGGCACTATTGCTTCACCTGCAACATTACAAGCCGCTGATACTATTCTTGATGTAATTGCTAACGGATATGATGGTACTGACCATCTTACTCCAGCTGTTATAATGAAACTAGGAGTTGATAAGTATACTTCATCTGTTGCATCAAATGTTATGCCAGGACGTTTTGTTGTATTAACATATAACGAAAGTGGTACTACAAGTTTAGATAATGCTTTAGTTTTTAATAGATTTGGTAGACTATGTGTTGGTGATGATAATCCAACTGAAAAATTAGATGTACGTGGTAACATTAAAGCAACTGGTGGTTATATAGGTGGTGTACAAGCAATCAGTGGACCAGGCGCAATTGATATTACAACACTACATACAGAAATAACAACAACTGGTGCAGACGCATTTACACTAGCAAACGGACAAGCTGGTCAACTTAAGATTATTAGTATGAAGGTTGATGGAGGAAATGCAACTCTTACCCCAACCACACTAGCAAATGGAACAACTATTACATTTGATGATGTTAACGATAGTGTGACTATGATTTACAGTGGATTAGGTTGGTTACCGATTGCTGTACAAGGCGCTACTGTAGCGTAATTAAAACTTTATCTTTCAAAGGATCACCAATCACCATTCCTGGTCTTTGATACTCTTTAACTACATGTTGAATAATTTTTTTATCACTAGATATTATTTTATCTAGTACCTCTACAAACTTATTTTTACTAATACTATATTCAATTTCATCTATTTGTAATTCTACAGTGTTATGAAAAGAAGGTTTACTTATTTTACTTAAAAACCTATCTCTGTCCTTCTTTGAATTATATGCTTGGTATAATATTACAGCATCATCTGTTATAACTTTTGCCCTTAATATCAGTTTGCCATTATCACGTACCTCCTTGTAAGCATGCACATAAGATTTCCACCAATCCTCACCTACTATACTAGCATCACCAGTCTGTATTCTTTTTTTAGGATTTGTAATGTAATCACCGTAGTAATTTTTTTTACTAAACTTAGTTTCTGTTAACCAGTAAGTTGCCAAGGTTGTAGTAATGTCTTTCTCCATAATATTCTTTCTTGTTCGTAATTTTGACTGCCTATGTAGTGTAAACTTACCCAATTATCCATAAGTGCTAGGTCTTTTTGTTTCCATTGATGACCATAAAGATATCTATCTGTCATCATACTACTAAACCAACTTTCAATTTCAGGAGTTTGTATTAGTTCTCTATTGTCTTTTTGTATTGCCATTGTGTAGCTAAAGTGCGGTCCCCACATACCTTCATCAGCAGTTAAGCCAAACACTTTGCTATCTAATGCCATAGCACCCCAATTAAAACTTTCTTTATGTGTAATAGGATGTACTTTAACAAAATCACTCCAATAAGGATCACACCCTCCTTTGTAGTCTTGTACTAAAACTTTAAGTGTTCTAAAATATTCTTTGGTTGAATTGTCTTGATCTTCAAACCATTTAGTTATATTTAAATAATAAATTATATCTTTTTCACTAGCAATTTTTTCGGCCCAAAAAGGTCTGAGAGGATATTTGTATTCTTTATGCCAAGGATTATCAGCATGCCAAGGTAGACTATGTCCCTTAAATCTTGTTTTATTCGACCAGGTTACAATGTTGCTATCGTCAAATGTTTCTGTATGCATATTATGTATTTCTTTAGTCCATGGTGTACTCAAACTACTACACCATGCTAGAAACTCTTGTCTAGTCATATCTACGTTACGTCTAACATAGTAGCCTTGTTCTCTGGCTTCTTCTATAACTTGCTGTGGACTATCCATGTTTTTTTTGATTTGGTATTATTTTACGCTGTTGCCAAGGTACAGTAAAGTCCCACATATTTGTAACTTCGTCGCCTTCATATGCTTGCACCAACTTCTGCCAAGGAACAATTAATAAATGTGATTTAAGTATCATACGCTCACTATCAGTATCATTTACAATACCATGATATCTATTTACGTTTAAAAAATTAGGATTAAAATATTCGTGTGTTTCTAATTTTTGTCCTACTTTATTATCATCTGTATGTTCGAAGAAGCTTATTTTAGTTTTTCCACGAAGAGGTGTATTGAAGGCACTTAATGCTCTAAAATAATTTGCGGTATGAGGAACTAAATCTCCTCCTGGAGGCATCCAAATAAATGTAAAACGCATACAATGTTTGATTTCATCCCAATTAAGTTTTACACCACTACTATTGCCGATGTTTACTACACGCTGAAATATTTCATTCCATAAAGGAATATTACAATCATAACAAACATTGTAAATTTTTTGTTTAGTACTGTCTACACCCACAGTATTATGATCGCCTAGTTTGTCTTTAACTTTTAGATCGAAAAAATTATTTAGCTCGTCCTTATCTGCACTAAATCCATCATAGCCTTTTGTTTCAGCAAATCTATCTTCAAAAATATATCTAAAATCATTCATTAAAACTTCCTTCATAATCAAAACTTATTCTGTAAAGAAATCTATCTCCTTCAACTTCATTACGCTTATGTATACTATGGAATTGATCCATAAAAATAAAATCACCTGGTTGCCAATCTGCGTGATGATAAATGTATTTGTCTTGAAATACGTGATCAAGTAAGTACTGTTTTAACCAAACTTGATCTAATTCCTTACTACTACGTCTCCACATATCTCTAATGTAATGAAACGTAAAATATAGTCCTTTGCCATTATCGTATGGATGATTATATACTAATGGCTTTGTAACACCGTCAGGATATATACGCTTATTCTCAAACATAATAAGCTCTTTATCACCTTCTTCTAGTTTATAAAACGTATTATTTTTAAACTGAAATGTACAATCTACATCGTCAACTATTTCTTTAATATCATCTGGTAGCTCATTATATGCTCGACGGGTGTCACAAAAACTAGTAACACTATTTTCGCCAGGCTTAATACAATATAATGCTACACAACTTTCATTACCGCTTGGGCGTCCATTTCCATTACTATGCCAATCAAGTTCTTTATCTGCGAAGATACCAATTTTTTCTCCGTCTTTACGTTCATTAGTAACACGAAAGAGCCCTGGATAATCTGGATGCATAAAAAACTGTTTGGGCTTTAGCACGTTGCCAATAGTTTCACATATATGTAAAATTCTAGATTCATCAAGTTCTTGATTGCGTACTACTACTATATTATCTCTTACAATATTTCTACCAAATTCTTTAATTTCTTTGTCTGTTACATTATTAAAGTCAATACTAGTTTCAACGTGTACACTCAATTTTTTTCTCCTACTAGTATCTTACTTGGAGTTTCTCTGTTGCCGTTAACATAATCTCTCCAAAGAGTTGCATTTTCAAGTTCTTGTTCATATGCTTCTTGTGAAAATTTTCCTATGCTAAAATTACCATCTAAGTCCCATACATCAGCAACAAAGTGCCATCTATCAGCACTACTTTTGTTTAATACCATATGATAAGGATGCACATATGCAAGATAGCTGTTCCCTTCTTCTAATATGTATTGTTCTTGGCCATGTATAAAATCTGTTCCTTCGGTAGTGATAATAGGTATATGGAATCTATAGAAGTTACCATCAGTATGCTTTTTAATTTCTCCGTCAGGCTCAATATATGATAGCCTAGCTCTTCTTGGATTCATATTTTTCTTATGTAAAAAATCCATTATTTCCTTAAAGTATCCAGTACATGCACTTGTTTCAATTTCATAGTCCAGCATATGATATACTTTATTCTCTCTTGCATATTTCAAGTTAAAGTATACTCTTGGATCTTCAACTGTCATGTCTTGTTCTTGATACATTGGCGATTGTATTTTTACATTAAAGTTAAATCCACTCTGTAATGACCCGTCTTGACTAGATAATGCTACGCCATGTAGGCCGCCCTCTCTAGTTTCATTAATTCCGTGTTTTTCTAATACATTATAAAGTTCTGACTTTAGTCTATCTTTATCAAACTTCCATTCATTCTGCACTACATATGTCATGTAAGTAACCTTTCTTTATTAGGCAAGTTATCATAGTCTATACCAAATATTAAAACAATACGTGTACTATCTGCTGGATTTATTACCCTATGCAACCATCCTGTATTCACAAAATATGCTTCGCCTAGTTGCATATCTAAGCTAACTTCTTCAGTTTTAGTTTTCCATTGAAATAAACTTCCAGTCGTTTTTGCTGGTATTTGTACACGACATAGTACACTAGTGTCAGTATCAATATGGTAGTTTAGTTCGTTACCGCCATGCATGACGCTTATACGTGCTCTATAAGGCTTTATAAAGGCCTTTGTAAGGTATTCTTCAATAGCAGTAGTGTCTATATCTTTTCGCCAGTACATATAATTTGTTTCGTTGATGGTATCTTCAGCAGTGCATTCCTGAAGTAAAATTTGCTTATATGTTTCACTTGATGTGAACACACTCTTAACATCACAGTGTTGAGAGATTTGATAATTATCACCTCCTAGATCGTTACCTGTGTAGCTAGTTGCAATTTGTAATATTGATTCGATTACATTTTGAGGAACGTCAGTAGTAATAGTACCGTGTGTTTGCATTTGATGTCGGCGTGGACCATTATTTCCAGAAACTCTTCTTTTTTTAGTAGCTTTAATTACACAAGAATTAGCCATAATAATCTCTCCATTTATTAACTGGCATGCTCTTTAACGGAAGTTTACTAGAGCCGTTTCTTACACACACTGATTGCCAACTATTTTTATCTTCATCGTTTGGATAGGTTTGATACAAATCATCAAGCACTCTCCAGTCACTAAAATATATATCATTTAATTTAATAGATAGCTTTGTTATTGAGCTTTTCCTTCTAAGATACTCTACACTAAAAAATACATTACTAATATTTTGTTTATCAATCCATTCTAACTGTTTTTCTAACATAAACATAGCTGGAGTTTTTTGTTTTTCGTATGCTAAATGATGCCTTCTGTAATTAGGATGATAATACGTTCTTGTTAACACTCTTGCACAACTATCTGGAAAGAAGTGTGTTTGTATACAACTCATTGCTATTAAATCTTCCTTGTCGTCTACTAGAAATGTCCAATAAGGATACAAGTGATATCTATTTACTACACTATATGCTAAGTTAGGATTGAACCATTCTCTATTTCTGTCGGCAGAATTATAAAACTGTTTGCAGTAATTAAGGAATTTATCTTCGTATTGATTAAGCTCTAATATTTTCATCTGTAGTCTTATACTTAAAAAAAGGATCTACCCATTTAGGATCTATTACAGTTGGCCTACTTACCTTTATACTATAATTACTATTTTTAACTAGGTTACTGTACAATTTGTTATCTTCGCCATGCCAAGGGGCACCTACACACAATGTAATTTTTTCTTCATTTGCAGGATCTATACTATGGGGATGACTTCCGTCTAATACATATGAATTATATTCATTGGGCATAAATACCTTTTTATTATTCTCATCAATAAAAAATAATTTATCTATTTCACCATTAAGCACTAGTCTATATTTGTGTTGACGTGTTCCTATTTCATTCTCAAGAGTGTCCAAATGTACATTAAGTCCGCTTCCTGCTCTTGTCCTAAGTATAGTAACTCTACCTATTGGATTCATAAACGGAAATATCTTTTCTACTAAAACTGATTGTATTGTTGGGCATCTTTCACCAGCAGTAGTATATTTAAATTGTCCCTTTGACGTACTACGTCCTTTAACCGGACCTCCTAGTTGGCCGCCACCGTTGTAAATTCCTAACATTCGACATCCTCTAAACCCATTTTCATGATAAAGGTCATCTGGTATATCTAACACTTCAGCAAGCATTAATTGTTTTTCTAAATTAGTGACATTAACATTAATTGCACAGAATGTAAAGTCCATTAGTTTATCCTAATTGCTTTGATAAACCATGCAGTAGGATCAAGCTCCCACCATTTCTGTCCTATCTTATAGTTACCTGCTCGATTATGATGATTCTCATGCCATCCTTCACCAGCTGTTAAAATATTTCCTATAATAGTATTATTAGGTTTACCGCCTTTGTGGCCTAGAACATTAAGTAACCCATAGCCGTGAAACGCTAATACAACTGGTACTGCATACCCAAATATCATAAGTAATGGATCAATAATAGTAAGAACTACTATTATAGCTATATTAAGTTTAAAGTAATGAACATGGAACCATCTTAGTAACCGATCCTTTAATAACCGTTTAATAAACTTACGTTTAATTTTAAAATCGTATCCCCAAGTATTAA
>TARA_B110000238_G_scaffold67898_2_pt1 | contig 12265 bp, 12 predicted proteins | sample TARA_B110000238 | Tara Oceans TARA_B110000238 (sample SAMEA4397569) | marine metagenome | biome: Polar Biome; feature: [SRF] surface water layer (ENVO:00010504); material: water (ENVO:00002006), including particulate matter (ENVO:01000060) such as... | depth 5 m | reverse complement strand
TAGAAATGTAAATGAATTTTTACGTTTAGTTGATGCGTATGCGCATGTGCAAACTCATGGAGAGGTTTGTCCTGCAAATTGGGAAGAAGGTAAAGAAGCAATGGCGCCCAATGCCAAAGGAACTGCTGAATATTTAGCGTCTCATTTAAACTAACTATTAGATATGGTACAAGAATTAACAGAAGATAATTTACAAGCAATTGTAGATGGTAATGAAAAAGTTGTAGTGCAATACTCTGCATCTTGGTGTGGTAATTGTAGAATTATGAAACCAAAATTTAAAAAATTGGCTTCAGAATTAGAGACGATTAAGTTTGTTATTGTTGATGCTGAAAAATTTCCTGAAAGCAGAAAATTAGCAGATGTTAGTAATTTACCAACATTTGCAACGTTTGTAGGGGGTGAAAAGAAAAATCAAACGCAAACAAACAAGTTTGATGTTTTCAAGGAATTGGTAAACGCAATAGTGTAAGTATGAAATTACCTATAATAAAACACTTAACAAACTTTATCGAACAAAACGATCAGGATTATATTTTAGAAACTATTGAAACTCTTGAGGCATTAACAGAGGTGCCGTCTTTAAAAGACGAAGAATTAGATGTTATTGGTGAGTTGATTTCTAACATGTACGGTGCTGTTGAGGTTGATAAAATGATTAAGGATGGCACTCCAAAAAAGGAAGCGCTAAATATTTTCATGAAACGTGTATTAGGTTCTATAGATCAGTAAAGAGTACTTTGTAGCAAAAATAGGAAAAGATAAAATCTCAAGTGAAAGCTTGAGATTTTTTTGGTTAGAAAGGTAATTTAATATTCGTACGATGCTGTTCAAGCGCAGTCGAAACTCATTAAATCTCTCGACTGCGTTCGAGGAGACCTCCTTTACGATAGGCTGTAATTTAATAATTTATAAAAATCTATTTCTCAATTGCTCTGAAATCTGATTTCCTCTATAAATTGCGCCTTCCATATAGCCTCCATAGCTTGGGGAAGTTTCTGAACCAGCAACAATAAGTTTACCGTTTAAAAATTCTTGCTGATAGATTGAATGGCCATTATTAAAATGCGGATTTAAGAATTTACCATTCTCAAAAATTAAAAGTGCTTCTTTACTCCAAACTTTTTCTTCGTAAGAGAGGTAATCTTTTCCTTCTTCTCCAAAGAATTTAAATAGTTGTTCCTGTATTATTTCCTCTCGATATTCTTTGGTTTCGTTTGATAAACTTCCCGTTAGAAAACCCATGAGTGCAAAATGATTGTTTTCGAAATCTGAATGCTCGTAGATTTCTGTAAACGGCCCAACATTGCTAAACCCAACTCCAGACAATTCTTTTTCTCTCCAAAAAGGAGTTTTATAAACGATTGCAAATTTGATAGAATCTTTCATCCATGTGTGGGTATTATTCGCAATTTGAAATAGGTTTTCATCTATTTTAGGGTTGAATTGAACCGTATTCACTAAAAGTTGAGGAGGAATTGCAGACACCATAAAATCCGCAGTAAAATGTGAGTTTTCTGTATAAACGCTTATTGAAGTTTCATCAGCATTAATTTTTATAACTTTTTGATTCAGTTCTAATTCATTCTCTGAAAAATATTTCGTTAATCCTTCTAAAATAGTTGTTGTCCCGCCAACAATTCGAAAACTAATTTTTTGGTTTTTTGGCATTTGAAAACGGTCAGGTAAACTTGAACTTGTTGCTTCAAATAAAGCATCACCTTTCATGTTTTGCTCAAACAAAGAAATTTCTAAATCTTCACAAAGTTTTAATAATTCAGGATTATACTTCCAAAGCCAAGCGGCACCTAATTCAACTTTTGTGTTATGTACCTTTTTGGTGTAAATTCTTCCTCCGATTCTATCATTTGCTTCCAAAATTTTTATGGAGAAACCTTCTTTTTTAAGAAGATAGCCTACATAGATTCCAGAAATTCCGCCACCAATAATTAGTATTTTTTTCTTCATTTTAACAATGTTGCACAATGAAATGTTGTCGCTTCAGAATCTAAATTTTTATGCTATTGATGTGTTAATTGTGCAATAATTTTTGAGTGTTGAGGAAACTCTTTTGATAATTGTTCACAACTTGGCAATACAAAATCTCTAAAATCAAAACCAGGCGAAACAGTGCAGCCTGAAAAAGAAAAAGCGTCTTTTTCTAAAACTTCGGCTGCAAAATAATATTGTGCAGAAACTGTAAATTGAGGAATTTCATCATTTATAAAATCATTTCCAATCATTACAAAAGAATAATTTCCTTCAGGAGAAATCATGTGTAATTTTAAAGTTGATCCTGTATAAAAGTGCCAAATTTCGTCTTGACTTATTTTATGAAAAGCAGAAAACTTATTCGAAGTTAATAAAAAATAAATACTGGTACAATAGTTCCTATTTCCATCAAACTCATTGCCTAAATTCTCTGATGAAATTTCACCTTTGCTTCTATAAGTTTCTTTGTAATACCCGCCTTCTGGATGTTTTGTTAAGTTAAAAAAAGTAATTATTTCTTGTCCGTTCATTGTTTAAAACTTTTTGTCTTCATAATAAAAGTAGCCATATCCTTTCCCCAAATTTGGTATGTTAATTTAGAAGGGTGCACGCCATCACTAAAAAAAGTAGTACTATAACCTTTTATTTTATACCTTTCTTTCCATGTTTCGATGCTAATAATTTCGTTATTAAAATGCACATTTTTGTTGTTTTTAACTTTTTTATAAAGCCTTTTTCCTAAAATTTCAACCAAGTTACCTATTAAGAATTTTATAATCTTTGTAAAAGCAGGAAACTCTTTTATTGGTGGCATATTTGTGAAATAAATAGGCGTTTTAGGAAATTTTCTTTTCAAATCTTTAATTAAAAGATTAATGTTGACCATCCATATTTCTGGAGAATTTAATTTGAATGCATCATTACCCCCCAAACCAATGACAATAATGTCGGCATTAGAATCCTCAATTTCAGGAACAATTTTTTTGCGCACCATTTTAGCGGTATAACCGCTTTTTGCATATACGCGCCATAAAATTGAACTGTTTGTTTTTTCTGATATTTCTTTGGCTAGAGATCCAATAAAGCCGTTTTCATGAAAGTCTACACCAATCCCGGCAATGGTGCTTTCACCAATTGCTAAGATTTTAAGCGTTTTTTCAGCTGCTGTTTTTATATATCCTTGAGGGTTTCTGGCTTCAGAAAGTTTTGGTGTATTTTTACGTATTTTTTTTCCTTGTAAATACATGATGGGTAAAAGAGGCAAAGAAACAACGAAACCTAGGTAGTATTTTAAATTCATTTTATAGATCCTTCTGTTCGTTGGCTTTTTTAATAATTGCCTTTAAACGCTCTTTAGTTAGTTGTTTTTCTGATTTTACTTTATTCATCTTTTGATGTATCAACCTTGTATGCTTGGCCTTATTCACTGTGTTTTTTGCTTTTCCTTTTTTCGGCACTTTGTTTAATTTACGGACGAATATAAGAAATTTTAGAATTAAAATATAGAAAGCTTGGGTAATAATATTTTAAGATAAAATTACCATTTTGATTGAGAAATCATCAGGTAAAATACGCTGTAAAACCACTATTTTTTTTATCTTTAAGCCTCCATAAGATTGATAATGAATTTACAGAAATATAAAGGTTCGGGTAGCATTAAACTTGACAGGGTAGCTACTAAAGAAGTTCAAGAAGATCCGAAAAAAAAACTTAAAAAGGTTCGAAGAAAGTTAAGTGATTTGCAAGATACGATGCATGCAGAAGGTAAATATGGAGTACTTATTTGTTTGCAAGGTATGGATACTTCTGGCAAAGACAGTTTAATTAGAGAGGTCCTTAAAGATATAAATGCAACAGGAGTTGAGGTGCATAGTTTTAAAGTGCCTAAAGCGCTAGAGTTGCAGCACGATTTTATGTGGAGGCATTATATTGCGTTACCACCAAAAGGAAAAATAGGTGTTTTTAACAGAACTCATTATGAAAATTTGTTGGTTACAAGAGTGCATCCTGAATATATTTTTGATGAGAATATACCGAATGTAGACAGTTTAGCCGATTTGAATGATGATTTTGAAAATCATTTTGCTAAAAATGGAACCATCATTCTAAAATTTTTCTTAAATTTATCTAAAGATGAACAAAAAAGGAGATTATTAAGAAGGTTAAACATTCAAGAAAAGAACTGGAAGTTTTCTATGGCAGATTTAAAAGAACGTGGAGTATGGTACAAATATATGTGGTGTTATCAAGATTTATTAAATCGAACATCCAAAGAAAATACTCCTTGGTTTATGATTCCTGCGGATGATAAACCAACGGCTCGTTTAATTCTATCAAAAATTTTATTAGAGGAATTATTAAAGTATAACTTTAAAGAGCCCAGTTTGCCAGCAAAAGTGCAGGCTCAAGTGGAAGAATTTAAAGCACAATTAAAGAACGAATAAACTAGAATAAGTTCAGAATTTTGAATTTAAAACTCAAGACTGAACTCGAACCTTAAATATTAAATTTTGAATTTAAAACTGACTAAACCAATCGTATTTTTCGATTTAGAAACAACAGGAGTAAACATTGCAAAAGATAGAATTGTAGAAATGGCAATTTTAAAAGTATTCCCGAATGGCAATAAAGAAAGCAAAACGTGGTTGGTAAACCCTGAAATTGAAATTCCTGAACAATCTATTGCTGTGCACGGCATTACTAATGAAAAAGTTGCAGCAGAACCAACGTTTAAAGAGTTGGCAACCAAAGTAAATGATATGATTGCAGGTTGCGATTTGGCTGGTTTTAATTCCAACAGATTCGATATTCCTTTATTGGCAGAAGAATTAATGCGGGTAGGAATTGATTTTGATATGAAAGATAGAAAGGCAATTGATGTGCAAGTTATTTTTCATAAAAAAGAACAAAGAACTTTAGGCGCTGGGTATCAATTTTATTGCGATAAAGAATTAGAGGGTGCGCATGGAGCGGAAGTAGATACGAATGCAACCTATGAAATTCTTTTAGCGCAAGTAGAAAAGTATGGTGATATTGGCAACACAGTTGATGCCTTAAGCGAATATTCAACACATGGTGAAAGAGCAGATTTTGCTGGTTTTATTTTGATGAATGATGAAAAACAAGAAGTGTTCTCTTTCGGAAAATATAAAGGAAGAACTGTAGAAGAGGTATTTAAAGAAAATCCGGGTTATAATAATTGGATTCAGAATGCAGATTTTCCATTGTACACAAAAAAAGTATTAAAAGGAATTAAAGAAAGAATGTCTGCGCCAAAAAATAAAATGTCTGATGCAGAAAAATTGCAAGCTTTGCAACAGAAATTTAATTTGCGATAGTGCATAATGGTATTTCTAGTGAAATCTTTTTTTCAAGAATTTTGTATCGATAAGTTTTATAAATTATGATGATTAAATGAAAAACATACTCTTTTTTTTATTTATTTCTATACAACTGTTTTCTCAAAAAATAGAGTTCAAAGGAAAACTAGTAGATTCAAAAACACAAGACCCTGTGGTGTATGCAAACATCAGTTTTTTGAATTCTAACAAAGGAATTTCGTCAAATGAAGAAGGAACTTTTTCAATGAATTTAAATGAAAAATATTTAGAATTTAAGGTGCATGTTTCTTGTTTAAATTATAAAGACACACTTGTTTTTGCAAAAGATTTGTACAAGAAAACGTTGTTTTTAAAGTCTTTAAATATCGTTTTAGATGAAATTACATTGACTAAAAGAATTGAGAAATCAGTTGTTTTAGGAGAAGTAAAAAGTAGTGTAGAAGGCGTGCATACCTCTGGAATGAGAATGCTAGCAAAATATTTCCCGAGGGATAAAAGAGTAAGTTGTTGCAGTTATTTAGAAACGTTAGAAATTCATTTTTCTAAACGAAATGCTCATAGAAAAAAGGCAAAATTTAGAATACGGGTTTTTACTAAAGACAATGAAACAGGGTTGCCAAAAGAAGATATTTTAAATATAAATCTACCAGTAGAAATTAAGGAGGGACAGAAAATAACCACAATTGATATTTCTAATTATAATTTAGAAATGCCAGAAAATGGAGTTTTTATAGCATTTGAAAAACTATTCATCCCTTTTAATGAATATGGGGAAAACAACAAGGCAACTGAAAATGAATTTTATTATGCGCCTATTATTGGTTATGCAAAATATAGTAAGAAAGATAGAAATGATAATTTCTATTTACATACGAAAGGAAAATGGCAATTATCACCATTAAATAGAATTAAGGAAATGAAAAAATATGCTCCAGCAATTTCGTTAACTTTATCTAATTAAACAAAAATATAGTTAAACAATTAAACATTTTTAAAATATGTTTACAGAATATAAAAATTTACCGAGTAATTCTCGTGTTTGGATTTATCAATCTGATAGAGAGTTCACCCACCAAGAAATAGAGTTTGTTTCAACAAAAGCAATTGAGTTTATCAATACTTGGACGCGTCATGGAGATAATTTAAAAGGTTCTTTTACTGTCAAATACAATCAGTTTTTAGTGTTGGCTGTGGATGAAAGCTTTACCAATGTTTCTGGTTGTTCGATTGATTCTTCTGTTCGTTTTATACAAGAAATAGAAAAAGAACTGCACTTAGATTTAATGGATAAAATGAACGTCACTTATAAAGATGGCGGATCTGTAAATGTGTTAAAATTATCTGATTTTCAGCATTTTGCAAAAGAGAAAAAAATCACTTCAGAAACCATTGTTTTTAACAATATGGTCCATACCAAAGAAGATTTCGAAAATAATTGGGAGATTCCTGCAGACCAAAGTTGGCACAAACGCTTTTTGGTGTAATTATGGGTTTTAGAGGTGAACGTTAAGATAATTGAAAGGTTGCGTTCAATATAGAGCCTTTCGCCAAGCTCAAGATATGCTAATTGTTTGAGCTCTTCTTTAGATATCACTTTGAATGGTTCCGCTTTTTTTCGGAATTGTATCGAGAACAAACAAAAAAAAAGCGAGGGGTAGAAGCCTGTTAAAACACAAAAAAAATATTCACAAAAGAGCATGAGAAAAGAGTTACTATTTATATTGTTAGTCATTTTTAGTTATAATTTAAGCGCACAAACTATAGATCCTCTAAGAACTAAAGATTTTGAAGCCCAAGAAATTTGGGTCGATAGTTTGATGAATTCTATGACGATTGACGAAAAAATTGGCCAGTTATTTATGGTGCAAGCCTATTCTAATTTAGGTCAGGAACACGAAAATTTTATATCAGAAATGATTCGCAAATATCATGTCGGGAATTTAATTTTTATGCAAGGAACTCCGCAAAAACAAGCAGTTTTAAATAATAGGTATCAAGCTCTTTCCAAAGTGCCCTTGATGATTGGTTTTGATGGTGAATGGGGTTTAGATATGCGTTTACAAAATACTTACAAATTTCCTTGGAATATGACTTTAGGTGCAATTCAAAATGATTCTTTGGTGAAAAGATTCGGCGAACATCTAGGAAAACATTGCAAGCGTTTAGGAATTCATATCAATTTTGCCCCTGTTGTAGACATCAATACAAATCCAGAAAACCCGATTATTGGGAATCGTTCTTTTGGCGAAAGTAAAGAAAATGTTACTCAAAAAGCAATTGCTTTTACAAAAGGTTTGCAGAAATTTGGAGTTATGGCAAATGCAAAACATTTTCCAGGTCATGGAGATACAGCTTCAGATTCTCATCATACTTTGCCTTTGTTGAATTTTGACAGAGCACGTTTAGATTCTATCGAATTATATCCTTATACAAAAGTTTTTGATGCAGGTATTGGTAGCGTAATGACCGCACATTTAAACATACCAAGTTTAGAACCAAATACGAACTTGCCTACATCATTGTCAAAAAGTGTGGTTACAGATTTATTGCAAAAAGAGTTGGGCTTTAATGGTTTGATTATTACGGATGGTTTAAATATGAAAGCTGCTGCTAATTATGCAACATCTGCAGAAATAGATTTGGCAGCTTTAATGGCAGGGAATGACCTTTTGTTAATTCCGCAAGATGTGCCAGCTAGCGTTCGTTTAATTAAACAAGCTATTGTTTTAAAAACTTTGTCTGAAGAGCGTTTAAATTTTTCTGTTCGTAAAATTTTAAAAGCAAAATACTGGATGGGTTTGCATTACAATACACCAGTTGAATTAGAAAATTTACAAGAAGATTTAAACACTATTGAAGATGAATTGTTACATAGAGAACTTGTAAAGAACTCTATCACTTTAGTGAAAGATGCAAAGCAAAATGTTCCCATAGCTAATTTAGACTATAAGAAAATAGCGTATGTGAAATTGGGTGATGATTCAGGAAATCATTTTGTAAATATGCTCAAGAATTATACAAAAGTAGATGTGATTTCTGATGATAATTTGGCCAGTTTATTAAAGAAGTTAAAACCCTATAACCAAGTAATTATTGGTTTTCACAAATCAAATGATCATCCCTGGAAAAGTTATAAATTTAAAAGTAAAGAGCTAGTTTGGTTGCAAGAAATTGCAAGAGAAAAAAACGTGATTTTAGATGTTTTTACGAGTCCGTATAGTTTGTTGCAGATAAAAAGTTTCACCAATATTGATGCCATACTTGTTTCTTATCAAAATAGTAAATTGGCGCAAGAAATTTCTGCTCAAATTATCTTTGGAGCTTTTAAAGCACAAGGGAAATTACCAGTCTCTATTGGTAACGGATTTAAAGTAGGTCATGGAATACAGACGTATAGCTTAAGCAGATTAGAATATACAATACCAGAAGCAGTAAAATTATCCTCTAAAAAATTATCTTTAATAGATACTGTGGCAACGAATATTTTAAGGGAGAAAATGGCGCCTGGTTTTCAGGTTTTAGTGGCTAGAAAAGGAAAAGTAGTTTTTAAAAAAAGTTATGGATATCATACAGAAAAAAAAACGAGACCTGTAAAAAACTCTGATATTTACGATTTGGCTTCTTTAACAAAAATGTTAGCTTCTTTGCCTTTAATAATGAAAGCAGAAGAAGATCAAAAAATCCCCTTAAGGGCAACTGTACAAGATATTTTACCAAGTTTTGCAGGAACAAATAAAGCATTAGTTTCTGTAAAAGAAATTTTGTCACATTCGGGGAGATTAAAAGCCTGGATTCCTTTTTATTTAAAAACGCAAGATAGTATTACCCATAAAAATTTGCCCATATTTTACAGAGAAAAAAGAAGCCATAGATACAACGTAAAAGTTGCCGAAGATCTTTATATCAGAAAATCATATAAAGACAGTATCTATAAATACATTAGAGAAGTAGATCAAAGAGAAGACGAAGGTTATAAGTACAGTGATTTGGGCTATTATTTATTTAAAGAAGCATTAGAATACAACTATAAAAAGCCGCTAAATAAATTAGCAGACCAGCAATTTTATAGCTCTTTAGGTGCCGATAGAATGACGTATTTACCGCTTAAAAAATTCAGCAAATCAGAAATTGTACCTTCAGAAATAGATGATTATTTTCGAAACCAATTGTTGCATGGTCACGTACACGATATGGGTGCTGCAATGTTGGGTGGTGTAGCAGGTCATGCAGGTTTATTTGCCAATGCAAATGATGTTGCAAAAATGATGCAAATGTATTTACAGAAAGGCTTTTATGGCGGTAGACGTTATCTTAAATCAGAAACGATCAATAAATTTAACACGCGTTATTATGCAGCTAAAAAAGTGCGAAGAGGTTTAGGTTTTGATAAACCACAACTAAATCCCAAGGTAGAGGCAACTTGTGGTTGTGTCTCTGATGAAAGTTTTGGGCATTCTGGTTTTACCGGTACTTATGCTTGGGCAGATCCAAAAAGCGAAATTGTGTATGTTTTCCTATCCAACAGAACTTATCCTACTATGAATAATAGAGGTTTGGTGAGACAGAATATTCGAACAGAAATTCAGCAAATTATTCAAGATGCTATTATCGATTAGAAGTTACTTATGGTTTTCACTACTCGCTTTTTTTATTCAGAAAAAGAATAAAAAAGAGCTCAAACAAACCGTTCAATCTAGGCTAAACTTGTCTGACGTATACCTTCTCAAGAATTATTTTCAGTATTCGTAATAGAAAGTTTGGTATAGAGGAAAACCAATAAAAAAGAAAGCCACCAATAAATACCTGCTATTTTCCATCCGAAAAATAAATTTAGCACAACAGCCTGTAAACTATAAAAAACAGGAAAACTAATTACATTTATAGCATATTTCATGGTGTCAATAAATTCAACTGCACCAATGCGTTTAGACGTTTTTTTCCAAATTAAATACGGAAAAACACTATTTAGAATAATAATATAAAATAAAGGTTTTAAAAAATTGATTGGCTTTTTAACGGTCTCAGGGAAATTGTTTTCAGCAATCATTTTATTGACGAACTTAACGTTTGTAAAATCAACATTTGCTCTATTTAACTTCGATAAAGTCGAAATGTAATTGGCATCATCAGGAATGTGAACTGTTAGTTTTTTTAGTTGGTCACTCACTTCATTTTTTAAAATATTGATCGCTTTTGCTTTTATATTTAAGCTAAAAATTTCTCTAGAATTGATGGCTTTGCCAAAATGGACACAAACTTTAGAGGGAAAAGAGGATGAATTTTGATAGGTAATACCAACTGGAATTACTGTGATATCTAACGTAGGGTTTTTTTCTAAAGCGCCAAAAACAATTCTTGTAAATCCTTTGCTTAAAGGTTTTATATTTCTATCTCTGGAGTGGCCTCCTTGCGGAAAAATAATTAAAGTTTCTTCTTTTTTAAGAATATCAAAACATTTTTCAAAGACTTGTTCATTGTTAGAAAGTTGTCTTATGCCATCTTTAATTCTGTAAATAGGCATCAAATTTAAAGAAGCTAGCACTTTTTGAACCAAAGGTTTTTTAAAAACATCTGCTCTAACTAAATAATGATTTTCTCTTTTACTGTTTGAAGTAACAAACAACGGATCCATCAGCGCATTCGGATGATTAATAGCAAATAAAACTGCTCCTTTTTTTGGAATATTATTTTTACCATAAACTTTTATTCTTTTTACATAAAATTGCAAACTAACTTTTATAAAAAGTCGGACACTCTCATACCAAATTTTTTTAACACCCATTTTCTATCTGTAATTTATTTCTTTTTCTACCCCATAAAGTAGCCAAAGCCATTCCTGAAAATACATCCCAAATACCCCAAAAAGCAGCCAATAAGGCCATTCCACCAAGACCATCAAAGAAGCCGAAAATTAGTAAAAGTCCTAAACCACCATTCTGGATTCCTGTTTCCATAGAAATTGTTTTACAATCTCTTTTATTTAATCCGAAGCTTTTTGCGGTGTAAAAACCGAGTATAAAGGCAAAGATATTATGAAAAATCACCAAGAATATAACATGGTGAATGTAGCTTATAAAAATGTCTAAATTTTGAGAAAAAGCCACAAAAATTAAAATAATAAAAACAGTCATAGAAATAGGCTTTAACACCTTCTCAATTTTGATTGCCATTTTTGAGTGGTAATGCTTGATGAGCATTCCTGCTATTAGCGGAATTCCTAAAATTAAAGAAACGAGTTTTAGGATATCAATCCAATTGAGTTCTACCGTTTTTAGAATGATGTTTGTGGGTTCGTACATACTTCCCCAAAACTGCAAATTAAAAGGGGTCATAAAAATGCAAATCAATGTTGCAAACGCTGTTAAGCTAACAGAGAGTGCTGCGTTTCCGCCAGCCATTTTACTGAAAAAGTTAGAAACATTGCCACCAGGACAAGCCGCAATCATCATCATTCCTAGAGCAAAACTAGGGTGAGGCTCAATCAATATAATTGCTAAAAAAGTTGCTGCCGGTAATAAAATAAACTGTGATAAAACACCTATAAAAACTATTTTAGGATTTTTAAAAAGGCGTTGAAAATCATTTACTGTAATTGCCAAGGCAACACCAAACATTATAATCGCAATGGCAATATTTAAAACCCATAAACCGCTAGAATCAAAGTTTATTTTTATGGAATCTATATCTATTTGATTTTGCATTGTTTTAGGTTCAAGGTTTAGGATTTAAAGTTCAACGTGAAGAGTTTAATATTTTAACTATTTTTTATATAATCATTTAAATTAAGTTTTACGTCTCAAGTCTGTTTTTTGGTCTTTCAATTAAAATCTAAATTCAAGTATTTTCTTTAATTTCTTGGCTCTTGGTTGTTTTCTGTTAGTTCTTGTCTCTTGTTCCAACTTATTTGTTGTTTCAAAAATAAAAATCAGTTC
>TARA_B110000238_G_scaffold195026_1_pt1 | contig 12280 bp, 6 predicted proteins | sample TARA_B110000238 | Tara Oceans TARA_B110000238 (sample SAMEA4397569) | marine metagenome | biome: Polar Biome; feature: [SRF] surface water layer (ENVO:00010504); material: water (ENVO:00002006), including particulate matter (ENVO:01000060) such as... | depth 5 m | reverse complement strand
GACTCATAATCAGGTGGTCCATGGTTCGAGTCCATGTGGGACCACAATTAAGCAGTTTAATTAATTGATATTCAATTTTTTAAACTGTTTTTTATTTTTAAATAGTTACCAACTATTAATTTACTTACTTTTTTAATTTTTCTAAAGAATCTAAAAGTTCTTCTTTTTTGTAATAAACTCTCCCTCTAATTCCGTAAGAAATTATTCTTTGTTTCTTCGCCCACGCATTTAATGTTGGTGAAGATATCTCCTCTTGCTGCATCTAATAAGTTTTTAATGGATGCTTTAGGATCTGTCATTTCTTTAATAAGTTCTTACTCTGATATTTTGTTTACTAACTCCTCCATGGGATCTAGAACTAGAACCCCATCCTTCAGAATAGCTTATATAGTAGCTTAGAAAAGTTTTGAAACCGTCAATTTTTAATTCATTAATTCATTCTTCTAAAAGTTCTTTATTGCTTTCTCTAAAGTTTAAACAATACTCTTCAATCGATAAAATTTTATCTCTCGTATAATAACCTTTTGCCAATTGTGCTATATTTTCTTGAATGGCATCTTTTAGGTTTTCGTAATCTGCACCAACTTGCAGTCTATTAATTATATCATTATTTGTCGGATGCGTAGCAAAATAAGGATAACTGTTATTACTCATATAATTTAATTTTTATTGAGATGAATACATACAAATATGTGCAACATTTGGGGGCTACTCCTGTATTATATAGAGAATAAATTCCACACACAACTGTCGACATCAATGATATATACGGTCTTGAGGATTTACCCGCTGTTTTGGGGTTTACCTAGAGTATAAACGTACGAAGTGAAAAAAGTGAGAATTTAATGGCATAGGTGAGGGGAATGAGTAATTATTTATTCCCAATTCTAGTATCTTACCCTGTCTGTTGTAGTTTTATTTCTCTTTGCTCCCTCATAAAATATTTTGTACTAACTTTTTTGAATTAAATAAGCACTTATATATGGGGGTTGTTATACTGGTAAAGCCCTTAAAGCCAAACAATATGAAGTGCTATAGTGTTATTTTATTGGTAATAAATTGGCAAGGTGGTAAACAATTTTTAAATTGCCTCTTTAGAATTACTCATTAAATAAGTGGCTCAATTTTAAAAAAATAATTAAACCTTTTCTTATAGTTCTCTTTTTATTCTTTAATCGAATGAAAAACTCTTTCTTGTTTAATTTTATACAGAATACCCACTCGAGTCATTTAGAGACAGATTCGTAAAAGTATGCTTTACTAAAAAAACGTAATTCTTAATCATTTAATCTATTTTATGCTTTAATAAACTTCAGAAGTGTACCAGTTGGGATTTTGTACTATTTTCAATGCCATTTTCACATAAATTCATATAATTACTCTACTTAAAGTTTTTATTTCGACATTTTTTTACATTAATTCATGGGGAAATGTCTTTTTAATTGATCGCTCAACTTAGAATTTTTTTTTATTAAATATCCAAATTTAATCCACAGAGCTTATATCAGGCTATAGAGACTAAGCAAATTAATGAAATTAATCAAAATTTAATCCTTCATTAACCGATAATTAATTTCAAACTTAATTTAACAAAAGTATATTTACATTATAAAATAAAGTATCGTTTAAAAGTTTTCAATGAATCCTTATAAAGTTAAACCATTATAATTTAACTAACCTTTTTAACATATGAAGAATGTTTTAATTTCAGTACATAAAGAGTGTAAGTACAAACAAGTAATAAATGGTTTTAAAAGTATAATTAGTGTTTTTGCAATTCTCTTTTTACTTTTTGTAACAACTGCTAGTTTCTCTCAAGCTAAAAAAAGTCCTCTTTCTGGTGTGATTACTTACCCAGACGGAGAGCCAATAGCAGGAGCCAGTATTATGATTAAAGGAACAACTGCAGGTGTTAGTGCAGATTTAGATGGGTCTTACACCATTTATGTAGAGAAGGGTCAAACACTTGTTTTTTCGTCTTTGGGCATGGAATCAATAGAGATTTTATATAATAGGCAAACAGAATTGAATGTTACATTACAAGATAAAGCGAATGAGTTAGATGAAATAACTCTTGTTGCTTTTGGTAAACAAAAAAAAGAGAGTGTTATTGGTTCTGTATCAACTATAAAGCCATCTGATCTTAAAATAGCAAGCAGTAATCTTACAACCGCTTTAGCTGGTCGGTTATCAGGAGTAATTGCCTATCAAAGAAGTGGAGAACCTGGACGCGATAACGCAGAATTTTTTATTAGAGGTGTTACTACTTTTGGATATAATAGATCGCCGCTTATTTTAATTGATAATATAGAGCTTACAACCACAGATTTAGCACGTTTACAGCCAGATGACATAGCTAGTTTCTCAATAATGAAAGATGCAACAGCAACAGCATTATATGGTGCTAGGGGAGCAAATGGAGTGATTCTAGTGAGTACTAAAGAAGGAAAAGAAGGACCTGCAAAGTTAAATGTAAGGTATGAGCGTTCATTATCAATGCCTACAAGATCATTAGATATTGCGGATCCAATAACGTATATGAAACTCCATAATGAGGCTGTCTCTACACGAGATCCATTAGGTGGTCGTGCTTATTCATTAGAAAGAATAAAAATTACACAGCAAGCAAATCGTAATCAAAATGTGTATCCAGCTGTTAATTGGTTTGATGAATTATTTGAAGAAAACACTTTTAATGATAGATTCAACTTTAATTTAAGTGGTGGTGGTAAGGTTGCTCGTTATTATTTAGCAAGTACTGTTAATTCTGATACTGGAATGTTAAAAGTTGATAACCGAAATAACTTTAATAATAACATAAAGTTTAAACGTATTTCTTTACGTTCAAATATAAATATAGATATTACAAAGACGACAGAAATTTCTGTAAGGTTTAATGGTAATTTTGATGATTATAATGGGCCGATTGATAGTGGAGAAGACCTTTACAGAAAAGCATTAAAAACAAATCCAGTTTTATATCCTAAATTTTTTGAGCCGGATCTTACATATGCTAATTCGCAGCATATTCTTTTTGGAAATGCAGGTCAAAACGGAGATTATTTAAATCCGTATGCAGATATGGTAAGAGGTTATAAAGATGAAAGCAGAAGTATGATTCTTGCTAGTATTCAATTAGAACAAGATTTGAGTTTTGTTACTGAAGGTTTAAATCTTCGTGTTTTGGGAAATACAACAAGAGAATCATTCTTCAATTTAAATAGATTTTATAATCCTTATTACTACTCTATTGGAAGTTATGACGCAGGTATTGATCAATATTCGTTATTTGAATTAAATCCCAATTCAGGAACAGAGTTTTTAAATTATAATGAGGGAAACAAAGTCATAACAACATCTTTTTACGGAGAAGCAGCTATAAACTACAATCGTACTTTTGATGATGAGCATGCCGTTACTGGATTGCTAGTAGGTATTATGAGAGAACAAAAATTCGCAAATGCAGGAAATCTTCAAAAATCATTACCGTTTAGAAACATAGGAGTTTCGGGCAGATTTACTTATGCGTATAAGAATAGATATTTCTCAGAATTTAATTTTGGCTATAATGGTACTGAACGTTTTGCTAAAAACGAACGTTTTGGATTCTTTCCATCTGCTGGTTTAGGATGGATTATATCTAATGAGAAGTTTTGGGAACCTTTTAAAGATAAAATTAGCAAACTAAAATTAAAAGCAACATTCGGTATTGTAGGTAATGACGCTATTGGTAGTGAAGCAGATCGTTTTTTCTATATTTCTCAGGTAAATACAAATAGCGGAGCAAACGCTACTTCTTTTGGTGTAAATTATCAAAACTTTATTCCAGGTATCGGTATAGATCGTTATTCTAACGAACAAATTACTTGGGAAACATCAAAACAAACAAATATAGGTCTTGAAATAGGCTTATTCAAAAAAATAGATATTCAAGCAGATTTCTTCAGACAATATAGATCTAATATATTGATGGATCGCTCACAAGTTCCAGCTACATTGGGGCTTCAAGCTCCTTTACGAGCAAACATAGGTGAAGCTTCTTCTGAAGGGTTTGAAATTTCAGTTGAATATAATGATAGTTTTTCTAATGGCTTATGGGTTTCCACTAGAAGTAATTTTACGTATGTAACGAATAAATTTGAGGTTTATGAAGAATTAGATTATGTAGGTGCAGGTTTAGATTGGAAATCTAGGCTAGGTCAAAACATAAATCAACCTTATGGTTTAATTGCTGAAAGGCTTTTTGTCGATGAAGCAGATATTGCAAATTCACCTTTACAAACTTTTGGAGACTATCTTGCAGGAGATATTAAGTATAAAGATATCAATAATGATGGACGAATTGATTCTAATGACGAAGTTGCCATAGGGCATTCAACAACCCCAGAAATTATTTATGGTTTTGGAGCCTCGGCAGGTTTTAAAGATTTCGACTTCTCTTTCTTTTTCCAGGGATCAGCAAGATCATCTTTTTTTATAGATGCATTTAATACGGCTCCTTTTATTGATACAAGTCCAGATAAAATTGGAAACAATGCTCTATTGCAAGTTTGGGCTGATAATCATTGGTCTGAAGACAATAGAGATTTATATGCCGCGTGGCCTAGGTTGTCTGATCAAGTAGTAGATAATAACAATAGACCAAGTACTTGGTTTTTAAAAAATGGAGCTTTTTTAAGATTAAAATCAATTGAATTAGGATATACATTATCAGAGAAAGGACTATTAAAAAAAGCAAGTATAAAAAACATGAGATTTTATTTAAGCGGCACAAACTTATTAACTTTTAGTTCTTTTAAATTATGGGATATAGAAATGGGAGGAAATGGATTGGGTTATCCTATTCAGAGAGGGTTTAACATAGGTGCAAGTATTAATTTCTAAATAAATCAGAATGAAAAAATATATAACAATTGTATTTGTAGTTATATTGTCAAGTTGTAGTGACTATTTAGATGTAGTTCCAGATAATTTAGCGAGTATTGATATTGTCTTTAACAACAGGGCTACCGCTGAACAGTTTTTATCCACATGTTATAGCTATGTGCCAGAGCATGCGAATATTGAACAAAATTTTGCAATGCTTGCTGGAGATGAAGTTTGGTATTACACAGAGAATGATTTTTATGTAAATAACGTAACCAGTTTCCGTTTGGCTAAAGGTTTACAAAATGCTACAGACCCTTATATGAATTATTGGGAAGGAGGCAGAGGTGCTTCTAACATGTTTGTGGCAATTAGAGATTGTAACATCTTTCTTGAAAACTTAACCGATATACCTGGATTAACTTTAAACGAAAAGAATCGATGGATTGCTGAGGTTAAAACTTTGAAAGCGTTTTATCATTTTTGGTTATTACGCATGTATGGTCCAATTCCAATTACAGATGTTAATATTCCCGTTGATGCTTCATCTGAGGAAACGCACGTAAAACGTGATCCAGTAGACGATGTTGTAAATTATATTGTAGAACTTCTTGATGAAGTAATTGCAAGTAATGCCTTATTTGAAAATATATCGTTCATTAATACAGATTATGGGCGTTTAACATTACCTGCTGCTAAGGCTATTAAAGCTAAAGTATTAATGTTATCTGCTAGCCCATTATTCAATGGTAATTCAGATTTTGCTGGCTTTGTTGATGCTGATGGGAATAATCTAATAAATCAATCATATGATGCACAAAAATGGATTGCAGCTAAAGATGCCTGTCTTGATGCTATTCAAACTGCCGTAGCATCTGGACATAGACTCTATACTTTTACAGACTTGTTGCCAATTGGTGAAATAAATGATATTGTACGCACTGAGTTAACACAGCGAGCAACTATAACAGATCGTTTTAACGAAGAGCAAATTTGGGGAGTTGATCGAAGTTGGACAGGAGATTTACAAGCATGGTGTCAACCAAGATGGACAAGCGAACATTCATCACTCTTTAATTTTACAAAAAAATCTCATGCGCCAACACTTAACATGGTAGAAGACTATTATACTGCAAATGGCGTCCCAATTAATGAAGATTCAACTTGGGATTATAATCAACGCTATAGTGTCGTTTCAATAACTGATCAAATAGCTGATGATCATAAATATTATATTGAAAGCGATGTTACAACTGCAAAATTACATACCTATAGAGAACCTCGTTTTTATGCTACGGTAGGATTTGATGGAGGAAAATGGTTTTCATTAGAAAGTGACGATTTAGAGGACTTACCATATATTAATGCAAAAGCAGGTCAAATTTCTGGTAAAGTTGGTTTTGAAATTTACTCCATTACGGGTTATTTTACTAAGAAATTAGTCAATTATGAAAATGTAATTACTGTAAATAACTCGGCTGTAATAGGATATACTTTCCCTATAATAAGATTAAGTGATTTATACCTAATGCATGCAGAAGCTGCTAATGAGGTTAAAGGTGCTCCAGATGCTGAAGTCTATGAATATATTCAAAAAGTGAGGCATAAGGCAGGTTTAGATGTTGGATCTGATTTAGTAACTACCTGGTCTATGTACTCTAATATACCAAGTAAACCTTTAACTAAAGAAGGAATGCGAGATATTATTAGGCAAGAAAGACGTATCGAACTCTCTTTTGAAGGACAAAGGTATTGGGATTTGAGAAGAATGAAATTAGCAGGAGATTATTTTAGTAGACCAATAAGAGGTTGGAATATAAATGGTTCTGATACAGAAGGATTTTATCAAGTTAAAGACATCTTTTTTAGAGATTTTCTTATTAAAGATTATTTGTGGCCAATCAGTCAAAATGAAATACTTAGAAATCCTAATCTAGTGCAAAGCCCAGGTTGGTAAAAATTTATTACGTATTAAAAATTAAACATATGAAAAACTATATTAATTTAACAATTTTTTCTGTAGGAATAGTACTGTTTATTTTTGGCTGTCAAGTCGAAGATACACAAGGTCCTTATGGTTCAGATGGAGAAGCACCTGGTCCTGTTGCATTAGAATATGTAATAAATAAACCTGGAGGTGCTGTTATCTATTATACACCACCAACTGATGTTGATGTATTGTATATTAAGGCAAGTTTTAACGATGATAGAGGACGCGCTAGAGAGGTAAAAGTATCTCAAGTAATAGATTCTATCGTTATTGAAGGATTCGGGAAAATTGGAGATTATAAGATAACTCTTAATGCCGTTGATCGAGGAGAAAACATATCGGAACCAACAGTTGTTGACATATCTCCATTAACACCTCCCTTGCAATTAATTTTCCCAACTTTAGCTGGTGAAGTAGATTTTGGAGGCATAAAGGTGTCATATGAAAACCCATTACAATCAGAAGTATCTTTAAACGTAGTGGTGTTTGATGAATCTCGCGATGATTTTGTATATAGAGAATCATTTTTTACAAGTCAAGCATCAGGAACTTATTCGTTTAGAGGCTATGACGCTGTGAAAACACAATTTGGAGTTTATGTAGAAGACCGTTGGGAAAATGTTTCTGATACTATTTATTTTGAAGTGACACCAATACCTGACGAATTTTTAGATAAATCACTATTTTCTGTTTTTAAAATCCAAAGTGATAAAGATTTTAATGATTATGGTTTTAACGAAGCCCAAATGTGGGATAGCAGATGGAGTGACCAATGGAATTGTGGCCATACCAATTTTCTAACAAACTTACCACATTATTTAACTTTCAACTTAGGCACAGCTGCAAAATTAAGTCGTTTTAAAATGTATCAAAGAGGCGGTAGTGAACTATACAAACACGGCAATCCAAAACGTTTTAATGTATACGGAGTCCTAGATGTTAATGATCTTCCACCATACGATTCAAACAACCCAAATGCTGGCTGGATATTGTTAAGGGAATGTGAATCTTTTAAACCTTCTGGTTTACCTATTGGTCAAACTAATGCTGAAGACTATGAGTTTCAAAACAAAGGAGAAGATTTTGATTTTGATGTTGATAATCTTGTTGAAATAAAATATATCCGAATTGAGGTGCTTGAAAATTGGGGAGGAATTAACGGTACAGTAATAGGTGAATTGTCTTTTTGGGGCGAAATTTCTCAATAATAATTAATAAACAGAAAGTTATGCAAATAAAATTTTCAACACTATATATGCTTGCATTATTAATGGTTATTACTATTATTAGCTGTGATGATATGAATTCTATACACGAACAATATCTTAATGGAGAGCAAGTTTATGCAGGTAAACTAGATTCTCTTCGGGTTTTTAGTGGTTTTGAACGGCTAAAAATTGTTAGTAACACACAATTTTTAGGGAATGCTAAAGAAGCCACAGTTTCTTGGAGTGATCAAACAAGAATCTTTACAATCGATCAAATTATAGACGATGAGTTTGAAATGATTATTGACGGACTTCTTGAAAGAAATTATGAGTTTGATTTGTATACAACTGATGAAAATGGTAATCAATCAGTAATGCAAACACTGCGCGGAAGAGCTTTTGGTAACAACTTTATATCTGGACAAACGGCCAGAAGGCTTGTAAATTTTGAACTTGAACCAAGCGGGGATCAAATAATTTGGGCAGATAAAGCTGAATCTGAATATGTAGTATATACGACTGTTCGTTACGAAAATAATAATAAAACAATGACTGAGGTTATAGTGCTTCCTGACGACACAACTACATTGCTATTAGATTGGAAACACGGTGGGCAAATAGAAATAGTGTCTACTATAATTTCTGGAGATAATGGATTTGATACAACTGATTTAGATGTAATTCAACAAATAATGCCTGTACCACCTTCTGGATTAAATAAAGATTGGACGCTCGCAGCTAAGATTAAAGTTAGTAAAGATTTCCCTGATGGTCCAGTTGGAGCTGAGGGTTCATTAAAAGTAATTGATGGAGATATTAATTCTAAATTTTTGATTTTTGATTACCCAACAGATTTCTGGATGCAACAAGAACTTCCTAATGAAGGGATTGTAAATTTATACACGCTAACTTCAGGAAATGATGCTCCTGGGAGGGACCCTAAGAATTGGGTATTGGCTGGATCTAATGATGAAGCAACCTGGGAAACTTTAGATACTAGAGCTGATGAATCTTTTGCTGGGAGAAACGAAACTAAAGAATATAGTTTCAATTCGACTACGCCATATAGATATTATCGAATGTCTATTACTGCAAATAATGGTGACGCTCTTTTTCAATTAAGTGAATGGAGATTGTTTGAGATAAATTTACCGCAAATAGATTTAACAGGGTATCTACTGAGTGCATTAACCGTTAGTAAAGATTTTCCTGATGGTCCGGGTGCATCCGAAGGTTCATTAAAAGTAGTTGATGGAGATATTAATTCTAAATTTTTGATTTTTGATTACCCAACAGATTTTTGGATGCAACAAGAACTTTTAAGTGAAACGTTTGTAAATCAATACACATTAACTTCAGGAAATGATGCTCCTAGTAGAGATCCTAAAAATTGGATATTGGCTGGATCAAATGATGAAGCAACCTGGGTAAGTCTGGATACAAGAAATAATGAATCTTTTGCTGGTAGAAATGAAACTAAAGAATTTAATTTTAGTTCAACTACACCCTATAAATACTACCGTTTATATATTACAGCTAACAACGGAGATGGACTCTTCCAGTTAAGTGAATGGAGATTATTAATAGTTGACTAATTGATATTATAATAACCAAAGATTCACCACAATTTTACAAAAAGAATTGTAGTGAATTATGTAGAACTATCTGGAAAGAAAATAATCTTTTGGCCTTATAAAATTTGTTTTAAAACAAGTATTTAAACATTTTTAAAAAAACAATAATGAGAATTTTAAATTTAAACTTTGTATTTACTCTACTATTTATGTGTTGCGCAAATTTAAATTCTCAAAGTTTAGTAAAATTTGTAGATACCAAAATAGGAAGCGAAGGCGGCGGATTAGGTTGTGGTTACAATTATATAGGAGCTAGTTATCCGTTCGGAATGGTGCAGTTTACGCCTAGTTTTTTTTCGCCTCAAAAAGGATTTGTTATAAATCAATTAAGTGGCGCAGGTTGCCCACATATGGGCAATGTACCTGTATTACCGTTAGCAGGTAATATTGAAAAATCTCCAGATAATATGGAAGGTTTTGATGCATACAAAATCATTAACGAAGCCCACGCTGGTTTTTTATCGGTTAGTATGAAAGATAAAACCAAAGCATCTTTAACGGTAAATAAACGCTCAGGCATTGCTAAGTTTAAATTTGATAAAAACAATAAAACCGGCTCTGTAATTATAGGAGCTGGTATTAGTTCTACGTTTACAGAAAATGCGATGATAAAAATAACCTCTAACAAAACCTGCGAAGGTTTTGCAGATGGAGGCGATTTTTGTGGGACTAAAACACCGTATAGAATTTATTTTGCAGTTGATTTTGATAGAGAATCTTCAACAAAAGGCACATGGATTGGTAATGCACTTTTAAAAGAATCGCTTCAGGGTTATGGTAAAAATTCAGGTGCTTACTTTACGTTCGATACTATGGAAAATGAAGAAGTTCAATATAGAATTTCGGTGTCCTTTGTATCTATTAAAAATGCGAGAGAAAACCTAGAAGCTAGTAAGATCCAAGGTGGTTTCGAGGCCTATAAAAGCAATGCAGAAAAAGTTTGGAACGAAAACTTATCCAAAATTGCTGTTGAAAGCCTAAACCATGATAGAAAAGTTCAATTCTACACGCATTTATATCACGCTTTAATTCATCCAAATATTGTAAGCGATGTTAATGGTGATTATATGGGCGCTGATTTTCAAGTTCATAAAACTATAAACGAAGCTCAATATAGTTCGTTTAGTGTTTGGGATACATACAGAACACAAGCTCAATTATTAGCTATGTTATATCCAAAAGAAAGTAGCGATATGATGCAGTCTTTGGTAGATTTTGCAGATCAGAGTGGTGGATACGGACGCTGGATTTTAGCGAATATAGAAACGGGGATTATGCAAGGTGATCCAACTTCTATTCTCATTGCAAATTCTTATGCTTTTGGGGCTACAAATTTTGATGTAAAGCATGCATATAAGCATATGAAACGTGGGGCCACCATTCCTTTGTTGCGATCTCAAAACCAAGAAATCCGTCCACATTTAACCGAGTATATAAGAGATGGCTACACCTTTGCTTCTATGATGTTAGAATATACCTCGGCAGATTTTGCTGTAGGCCAGTTTGCGCTTCAAGCATTAGATAATAAAAGTGATGGAGATTATTTTATAAAAAGGGCTCAAAACTGGAAAAATATTTATAATCCAAAGATCAACTGGTTAAACTCAAAGCACCCAAACGGAGAGTGGAAAGATATCGAACACGATTGGAGAGAAGCTACCTATAAAAATTATTTCTGGATGGTACCTTATAATTTAAAAGGTCTTATAGACACCATTGGCGGAAAACAAGTAGCAGAAAAAAGGTTAAATACGCTTTTTAAAAGGCTAGATGCATCTTATGAAGAGGATTGGTTTGCAGCAGGAAATGAACCAGATTTTCAAGTACCTTGGATTTATAATTGGACAAGTACACCTTATAAAACATCGGAAGTTATTCATAGAATATTTAATGACATTTATAATAGTAAACCTAGTGGTTTGCCAGGGAATGACGATTTAGGAACTATGGGAGCTTGGTATGTTTATGCATCTATTGGATTATATCCTATGATACCTGGTATCGGTGGATTTTCAATAAATGCGCCTCAGTTTAAAAAAGTAACTATATCATTTCCTGAAGGACAATTAGTTATTAATGGCGGATCTGCTAAATCACATTACATTCAATCATTAAAATGGAATAATAAAAACTATACGAATACTTGGTTAGATTGGGAAACCATAAAAAAAGGAGGCTTATTAGATTTTAAAACATCTAATAAGCCTCAAAAAAATTGGGGTAAAAACCAAATACCCCCAAGTTATAATTAAAAGAAATGATTAACTAAATACTGTAAGAAAATGAAATTAAATAATTTACATAAAACCTTTTTCCTAGCATTAAGTTTTACAATTACATTAATGTCATGTCAATCAAATGATACTAAAAAAAACAAAAAAGGGAAGTATAAATTAACGCAATTTGTCGATCCATTCATTGGCTCTGGTGGTCATGGTCACGTTTTTGTTGGAGCAAACGTTCCATTTGGAGGTGTTCAACTTGGTCCGAGTAATTTCTATAAAGGCTGGGATTGGTCATCTTCTTATCACCATACAGATAGTATAATTAAAGGGTTTACGCATTTAAATTTAAGCGGAACA
>TARA_B110000238_G_scaffold18763_1_pt1 | contig 12314 bp, 7 predicted proteins | sample TARA_B110000238 | Tara Oceans TARA_B110000238 (sample SAMEA4397569) | marine metagenome | biome: Polar Biome; feature: [SRF] surface water layer (ENVO:00010504); material: water (ENVO:00002006), including particulate matter (ENVO:01000060) such as... | depth 5 m | reverse complement strand
GACGCAGAAATTGCCAATGCTGTGGTTAGTTTACCTTCATAAGCCCAAACAAAAAAGAAGAGAAATAACGCCAAGACAAAGCCATTTAAAGCCGCTAAAAGCATTTCTTTTAACAATCTTCTGTAGATACTACCTTTTATATCGTCGTTGGCTAAACCTTGCACAATAATTGCGGATGATTGCACACCAACATTTCCAGCCATGGCAGCAATTAACGGCGTAAAAAAGAATAAAATTGCATTTTCTTCAAAAGTATTTTCGAAAAGACCCATGATTAAAAAAGCACCAACGCCACCAAGTAAACCTAAAAATAACCAGGGTAAGCGTGCCTTTGTAAGTTCTAAAATACTATCATCAGAATCTACATCTTGTGTTAAACCAGCAGCCATTTGGTAATCTTTTTCGGCTTCTTCTTTTAAAACATCTACAATATCATCAATGGTAATTCTACCCAATAAAACGTTTTGGTCATTTACAACGGGGATGGCTTCTAAATCGTATTTTGCCATGATTCTTGCAACTTCATAATCATTTTCATAGACGTTTACAGCATCTACGGTTGCTTTAGAAATATCTGCAATTTGTTGGTCGGATTTGGCGATAATCAAATCTTTTAAAGACAAACGCCCAACTAATTTATCTTCTTTATCTACGACATAAATAGAGTGTACTCTAGTTACCTCTTTTGCTTGGCCTCTAATTCTGCGCATACAGCCAGCAACCGTCCAAGTTTCATATACTTTTACGAGTTCTTTTGCCATTAAAGCGCCTGCGGTATTATCTTCATAAGACAGCAATTCTTTAATATCTGCAGCTAATTCAAGATCGTCAAGTGCGTTAATAACACGTATTTGTCTTTCTTCAGAAAGTTCACCAATAATATCTGCAGCATCATCAGAATCCATTTCACCAACCTCGTTTGCAATTTCTTTTGCAGATAAGTTTTCAAGGATTTTTTCACGCGTAACTTCATCTAATTCTGTTAAAATTTCAGATGTTTTTTCGCTGTCTAAAAGCTTTATAATATAAATTGCTTCGTCAAAATTTACTTCATCTAAAAGCTCTGCAATATCTGCAAAGTGTACTTCAGAAAATAAGGAGGTAATTTCTGTATCATTTTTAGAAACGATTAATTCTGAAAGGAGCTCTAAAAACTTATTGTTAATTTCAAATTCCATTCGTTGCTAATTTTTGAGTGAGTATAATAAACTCCTGAACAGACAATTGTTCTGGTCTTTTCGAAAAGATAGGTTCGTCTTTCAAAGAATCTGAAAGGTTAAAAGATTTTAAACTAGAACGCAACATTTTTCTACGTTGATTAAAAGCGGTTTTAACGACTCTAAAAAATAACTTTTCATCTACAGGAAGCGAATAGTCTTTTTTTCTTATGAATCTTATCACGCCAGAATCTACTTTCGGTGGCGGATCAAAAACGTTTGGAGGCACTGTAAACAAATACTCAACATCAAAAAAAGCTTGTGTTAAAACAGATAGAATTCCATAGACTTTGGAGCCTTCTTTTTCAGCAATTCTTTTGGCAACTTCTTTTTGAAACATACCTGCAAATTCAGGAACAAATTCTCTATTTTCTATGGCTTTAAAAACAATTTGAGTAGATATATTATACGGAAAATTACCAATAATTGCTACTTGCTTTTTTGGGAAAATTTTTTGAATTTCTTTCTTTAAAAAATCACCTTCTATAATTTCAAATTTTTCTTTGGATGTGTTTAGGGTGAGGTGCTCTATCGGGAAAACGTCTTTTAAATACGCGACAGATTCTCGATCTAATTCCATGACCGTAATTCTAGGCTTTTTCTGCAATAAATACTTGGTTAAAATCCCCATTCCTGGACCAATTTCCAAGACATCATCGTATCCTGTTTCGGTTAAGGCATCTGCAATATCCTTTGCAATGCTTTCATCTTTTAAAAAATGCTGACCTAAATGTTTTTTTGCTCTTACAGACACACGTGTTTTTTTTATTCTCCCGAAACAAATATACAGGTATTGTCGGCATAATTATTGGTGAATAGACTTTTAAATCAACCAAAATGCATAAAAAAATTCTTTTAATTACGCTCTTTTTATTCAGTTTTAGCAATATTTCGTTTTCACAAGAAGGAAAATTAGACAAAGGAAAAAAGAGTTTAAAAGACCAAAAATCAATTGGAAATAAAGGAAAAAGAACTTCTAAAACTTCAAGTTCTACTCATAATGATCCTCCAATAGAAAATCCTCTTGCAAGAATTCTATGGTTTGCTTTTGCCTATACTGCTTATGGGGTGGCTATAGAAACTCCTTGGGAGTTTAATGGGAGCATGCATGAGGCAGAAATTTCTAATTATCCTTATAAAGAGCATCGCTATGGTAATTTTATCTATACAGATTCTACAAATTATAACATTACAAGGTTTGATGTTACAAACAATTTTGTAAGAGAAAATGACAATTTATATGGCAATAATTTGGGCGTGAATTTTCGTTTTTTAAAACGTTTTGCTTTGGAGTTAGAGCATCTGTATTTATCAGAAAAAGTAAATAATACAACCGATAATTTTTCAATGTACTCGGCTTTATTAAAATATTATCGAATAAGAACCCAAAGGTTTGACGCTTGGTTTGGTTTAGGAGTGATGCATGTTGGCAATGATGTTGATAAAACTGGTTTTGGTTTGGGGTTTGGTGCAGAATTATTTATAGCAAAACCAATCAGTATCGATTTTTCTCATAAATGGACGAGCATTAATCAGCAAGAAGTGCATAAAACCAAACTCCTCTTAAAATATTATAGAAATAACTATCATATTTCATCTGGTTATGAACATTTTAAAATTGGTGTTTCTAAAATAAAGGCTTTTTCTATTGGGGTAGGTGCTAGTTTTTAGTCTATTTTAGAATCGAAAGAACTGCGATATGTCAGTTTTTACATTTAGATTCATTTTTGTCCGATAAAAGTCTCAAGATTGCTCCGCTTTTAGAACCAGGAACCAAGATTTGATTCTAACTATCCGATAAACAAACACGGCTTTCAATAAAATTGTCTACTTTATCTTCACGAAATTATTTTCAAAAAAGCAAGGTGTTATTTAAAAAATTCGTGGAATCCTTTATTTTAGCCGGGTTTATCAAACTAAAAATATTTTTAATCTGACACTAATGATTTAGATTCTAAACAGAGGTTCGTATGAATTGAAAAAGGTCTCCTAATTTTAATTAAAGAAATGTTTTCAGTTTGAGCTTGTCGCAAACTAACTTTTTATCTAAAAGTAGAGAGGTATCATTCCAAAACTGAATTCAAAAGGAAAATTAAGAATAGTTTCTTGTGGTTCTATTCCTAAGTATATCTACCTCATAATTAAACCTGTAAGAATTAACAAAATTCCTAAAGCCAAAATTATAGTGCGATTTCGATAAAAGAATTTTTTTATTTTAATTGCTCACATTTGTAGGATAAAACTCTTTTATTAACTTTAATTCTGTTCTAAAAGCTAACATTTTATCACCGAATTTTTTGAGACTTTCTGCTTGTAATTTATCAGCATCTTCTCTGTAATACGTGTCTAAATCTTTTTTAGAATTTGCAGTATATTGAACGGAATACGTTTTGCCGCCCATGTCTTCTTCAACCAAAACTTCTGTAAATTTTGCCGATGAAAATTTGCCTGTGTTTAACACACTGGGAATGTGTGTTTCCATCCAAGTTAACCATTCTTTATGAACAGTTTCATCAATATTTATGGTTACATTGTATATGTACATTTTTTTGTTGTTAGTGGTTTGATTTTAGTTGATAGTTGCAATACTGATTTTAATCTCTTTGGATAAACAGACAACCAAAAATTACAAACTATATAGTATCTCCTCTCAATTTTCTAAACTTTTTTCTGGCTTCTACCAAATAGATACTAGAAGGATGTTCAAAAATTATTTTCTGATAATACTCTTGTGCTTTTTCGATATTTTTTAAATCGTAATGATACATTTCTGCCATCATAAAATATACATCATCCGTTAAAAAACCTTGATTATCAGCAGCAACAATTTTTGCTAAACTTAAAATAGCTTCCTCATATTTTTTTTGTTTGATATATAGTTTTGCTTCTAAAAACAAGACATCATCATAAATTACTTCACCCGGAATTAAGCCATTGAGAAAGATGTCTTTGGATGAAAATAGGTTTGAAATTTCCTGTAAAGCCTCGTCGTTTTTATTTTGATAGGAAAGTAATTCAGCTCTTGCTAACTGTTTTAAACCTGAAGCAATAGAGTCTACAGGTTCATTGTCTGTAATTTTTAAAAATAGATCTACAGCATCATTTGCAATGAGCTGTGTTGTTGAACCTTTCAGCACTTTTAGTTGTGCTTTTGCCCAAGTAAAATCGCCTTTAAAATAACTAGTTTGGGCAACTTTAAAACGTGCTTGTTGCGCTAATTCATGGTTTTTTAATTGTGTTTGAATTTGAGAAAAGTAAATTAATGCTTTGTTAAACTTTCCTCTAAAAACCAACACATCCCCTAGTTTTAATTTGATTCTTGCTTTGTCAAATTTAGAGTTTGCATAGGTTAATGCTTCTTCTAAAACAGTCGTTGATTTTTCAGGCTCATTTTTAGTGAACGTTAAAAAATCTGCATATTCAACGAGTATTTCTATGGTTTGTGTGTTTTTTCCAAATTGCGTAAATAAAAATTGAAATAAGCTTTCAGTTTCTGGGTTTTTAGTAGTGACTGCAATTTTTGTGAGATACAAATTAGCCTCAATTTTTTCTTCTTTTAAGAACGATTTTTCAGTAATAAAGTTAAAACACTTTTTAGCAGGCTCATATGCTTTGCTTTCAAAAGCTACTTTGCCCAAACTAAAAATTTCAGATAACTTTGAAGGATTCCTTTGATACAATGCTTTTTCTTGAATCAATGCTTTTTCGTATTCTTTTTGCTGGGCAAACAACCAACTTAATAGGATGTTCCATTCGTTTTTTGGATTGTTTGACGCTTTTCTTAAAAGTGTTTTTCTGAATAAAATGTTGGTTTCATTTTCTGAATCATCCGAAATATATTTGCTTGCATATCTTTGCACTACGTTTAAATATTTTTCATTTTTATCAACCAAATCTATATACGATTCAAACATTTTTTTAAACTCACCCTTTTCACCATAAATCTCTGCTATTTGAAAATTGTAGTTAGCGTTTGGATTGCTTTTCATTGTTTTTTGATATGCTAAAATCGCATTGTCTAACAAGTTGTACTCTTTAAAAAGACGTCCAATAATAGCGCCGTACGAATCATTTTTATCCAAAGAATTAATGGCTTTATCGTAGTAAATTTTGGCTTGTTTTTTTAACTGTTGACGCTCGTAATTATACCCTAAAAAAACATTTAAATACGTTTGATTAGGATTTTTTTGAATTTTTATTTTCAGTAAATCTTCAGCAATTTTAAACTTATCTGTTTCTTGATAGCAGCTAATTAATCGATTTAAATAAGAAGTATTAAAAGGACTTTTATCATATAACTTCTTATAAATTTGAGTCGCTTTTTCGTGTTCTCCCTGCCTATAATAGGTTTCTGCCAAGAAAAAATTATTTTGATCTTCTTTTTGACCGAAAGTAAAAGTGCTAATGAACAGGAAAGTGAATAAAAAAAGTTTTTGCATATGACTCAAAGATAATCAAGATAAATGTTAAAATTTTATTAAACAAGTCTTATTTGAAGCATTTCTTTGTAACATTTTGGCAGGGATGCTGTCTATACTATAAATAACCAATCAAAATCATATAATGACAGATCTAACGAGCAAATACGAAAACGCAAAACAAAATTCAATTGAGTTGATGCAAAACGGACAAATAAGTGCTTATTTTAATGCACTTTTAGAAATGAATAAATACAAAAGATTAATGGTTGCGGTGGTGTTAAACTAGTTTGTAGTTATCGTATAAACTACAAACTAGCGGCTAAAAACCAGCAACTAAATGGTGTCAAACCCACAATACGGAATGAGAACATCTGGTATTTGAATGCCTTCTGCGGTTTGATAGTTTTCTAAAATTCCCGCCAAAACTCTTGGTAAAGCTAGAGAACTTCCGTTTAAAGTGTGCGCAAATTCACTTTTTCCTTCTTTATTTTTAAAACGAAGTTTTAATCTATTGGCTTGAAACGTTTCAAAGTTGGATGCAGAACTAATTTCTAACCAACGATCTTGCGCGGTAGAAAATAATTCAAAGTCGAATGTTAACGCTGCTGTAAAACCAGTATCTCCTCCGCACAGCCTTAAAATTCTATATGGTAATTTTAATTCTCTTAAAATGTTTTTGATGTGTTCTACCATTCCGTCTAAAGCTTCATAAGAAGTATTAGGATGCTCAAGTCTTACAATTTCAACTTTATCAAACTGATGCAATCTATTTAAACCACGCACATGAGCGCCATAACTTCCTGCTTCTCTTCTAAAACATGGCGTATAGCCCGTGCAGCAAATAGGAAATTCTGATTCTTGCATTAAATTGCCACGAAACATATTTGTAATGGGCACTTCTGCAGTGGGTATTAAATATAAATCATCTTCATTAGAATGATACATTTGCCCTTCTTTGTCTGGCAATTGTCCAGTTGCAGTGGCAGATTCTGCATTTACTAAATGAGGAACTTGTACTTCTGTATAACCCGCTTCAATATTCTTATCTAAAAAATAATTGATTAACGCACGTTGTAATCTTGCTCCTTTTCCTTTATAAACGGGAAAACCGGCACCCGCAATTTTAGTCCCTAATTCGAAATCTATAATGTCGTATTTTTTTGCTAATTCCCAGTGAGGAAGCGCACTTTCTCCTAAATCAGGAATGGCTCCTTCGCTAAAAATGGTTTCATTATCTTCTGCAGAGTTTCCTGCTTTTACAGAAGCATGCGGAATATTCGGAATCTGATATAAAAGTGTTTGTAGTTCATCAGCAAAAACAACCAAATCTTCAGAAAGGGCTTTAGATTTTTCTTTTAATTGACCCGTTTTTTCTTTTAGAATATTGGCTTTTTGTATTTCTCCCGATTTGAAAAACCCTCCAATTTCTTTAGACATTTTATTAGATTCAGCCAAGGTAGTATCTAGCTCAACTTGAGTAGCTCTCCTGTTTTCATCAGCTGTTAAAGCTTGTTCAATAATCGTTTCAGCATTTGCAAAATTACGTTTTGCCAATCCTTCTAAAACGGTGCTTTTATTTTCTCTAATAAACTGTATTTGTAACATTTTCTGTAAGAATTATGAAATGCAAATATATAATTTGTGAAATAATTCCGACATGAATTCACGAATTAAATAAACCCATCTTAATCTTCCCAAAGGGAAGAAACACTCTTGTGTACTTCATCTTCGTGAAAAAATTATTTTACACATAAATAATTGGGTAAAACTACAAATTTAATTCTGTTAAATGTAAAGGAAAAAATTAGCCTAAAAGCTACCTCAAGAGTATTTTCCACGAGTTTATCTTGAGCGTATTCGAAATAAGGAATTCAAGGGGCTTTTATTGGGCGTTACCCAAAGGGTCAGGCTTTCACACTCGTTTTTTTGTAGAAAAAACAAAAAAGAACTCAAACAGTTGCTCAATCTTTAACGTAGATTGCGACATTAATTGAAGAAGTTATTTATGACACACAGACCTCACAGGTTTTTAAAACCTGTGAGGTCTGTTTTAGATCGTTAAATTGGTGGTAAAGATTATAAATTTCTTTGGATATAATTTCGTGCCGTTTCTTCATCTTTTTTAAGCTGATGCACCAAGGAATCGATCGAATCAAATTTATGCTCGTCACGTAAAAAGTACATAAGCTCGATGGTTAAGTTTTGGTTGTATAGATCTTGGTTAAAATCAAAAAAATGAACTTCAATAGTTTGGTGATTTCCATCTACAGTCGGTCTGCTTCCAATGTTCATCATTCCAAAAACTATTTTTTTATCAAGAGTAGATTTTACAACGTAAACACCCGTTTTAGGAATTAGTTTGTAGGTTTCTTTTACATCAATATTTGCTGTCGGATAGCCAATTGTACCGCCTAATTTTTTACCATTTACAACAGTACCATTGAGCATAAAATTATATCCTAAATAGTTGTTCGCCGTTTTAAGGCTACCAGCATGCAAAGCGCGTCTAACTTTTGTAGAACTTATAGAAACACTATCGATGTCTTGTGCGGGTATTTCTTCAACGATAAAATCATATACGTGGCTATACTCTGAAAGCTGTGTAATATTTCCTTCTCTATTTTTGCCAAAATGATGATCATAGCCAATAATTAATTTGGAGATATTTAATTGATTTACTAAAATATCTCTCACAAATTCGAGTGCAGACATTTTAGAAAATTCTTTGCTAAAAGGATGTATAATTAAATAATCTAAACCTGTTTTTTCTAGCAAAGTGGCGCGTTCATCAATGGTATTGATCAATTCTAAAGAATTATCTTTTTGAAGTACCATCCTAGGGTGCGGGAAAAAAGTAAGCACCACTGACTTTTTATTCGCTTTTTTAGCTTCAGAAACTAACTTTTCTATAATTTGTTGATGCCCATAATGGACGCCATCAAAAGTACCTATGGTCACAAATGTTTGCTCTGAAGATGAAAAATTAGAACTATTTTTTATTATTTCCAAAAAAAATAAATTTTAGAGTACAAATGTACAATTTGTTCGTTTTAAATAATGTTTAAAAGTGTTGTAAATTTAAGAAGGAAAAGCAACAGATACGTCAAAAAAGAGGGCTAATTTAAAAGCAATTCGGAAAATTAAAACTTATATAAAAAAATAAAATCACTAAAAAAACAGCCCGAAATACTATAAATAGTGTATTCTGTGAAATTTTTTTTAAATGAAAAAAACAATATTTTATACACTCTTAATTGTCGCTATATTTATTGTGGGTGGTGTTTGGTATGCATCCAATAGCAAGAACTAGAAAAGAGAAGGGAGTTTTAAAATTTCTAAAAATAAACATCCAATTCAAATTCATAGAGATGAAAACGGAATTGCGTATGTACTTGCTGAAAATAAAGAGGACGTAATTAGAGGACAAGCTTTTGTGCTGGCGCAAGATCGTCTTTTTCAGGTAGAATTATATTGTGCTTTAATAGAAAATGAAGAAACAAAAGAATTGGCAACTATTTTATTAGCATGGATTTCTAAAGAAAAGGTTTTAGAATATGCAGAATATGAACGGTTAAAAAGTTCCTTATAAGAGGGTTTTTTTATGAAAATGTACAATAACTCATACTTAATATGAAGTTTTAAGAATAGGTTCTAAGGTGTATATACAATAATTAAATTAACTTAATTTTATTAAAGTCATAAATTTTCAAATGAATTATTCAGAAATTCAAAAAAAATTGTATTTTGCGTTCTAGTTAATAAAAAATTCAAATTATGATAAAACAATTATTATTAGTTGCATTTATAGCTTTTAGTGTTACAACAATAGTGGCTCAAACCACGGTTACTGGTACGGTTAAAGATGCAAAAACGGGAGAAACGCTCCCTGGCGCCAATATTAAAGTTTCGAAAAAAGCTGTAGGGACAACAACAGATTTTGATGGAAACTTTGTACTAGAAGTTACTGACAAGCCACCCTTTACGATTGAGGTCTCTATGCTAGGGTTTAAAATAGAGAATGTAGAAATTACAAAAAACAATCAAAAAGTTGAAGTTCTTTTAACAGAAAATGAAACTTTTTTAGACGAAATTGTAGTTTCTGCATCTAGAACTCCAGAACGTATCATGGAATCTCCGGTAACCATTGAAAGGATGGATTCTAGAGCAATTAAAAACACTTCGTCACCTTCTTTTTATGACGGTTTAGAAAATTTAAAAGGAGTAGATGTAAATACCAACAGTTTAACATTTAAATCTGTAAACACAAGGGGTTTTGCAACGTTTTCAAATACTCGTTTTATGCAATTGGTAGATGGTATGGACAATTCTTCTCCGGCCTTAAACTTTGCCTTGGGTAATTTACTCGGAATGTCTGAACTAGATGTTAAAACAGTTGAATTATTACCAGGAGCATCTTCTGCCTTATACGGAGCAAACGCCTTTAATGGTATTATGTTTATGACGAGTAAAAATCCTTTTGATTCTCAAGGAATAAGTGTCTCTGTTAAAGGAGGTATTACAAGTCAAGAAGCAGCAGGTAATAATGAGTTTACAGATTTTAATTTTAGAGTAGCACATGTTTTTTCTAACAAGTTTGCAGCAAAAGCAACGGTTTCTTATTTAGAAGGTACTGATTGGCATGCAACAGATTATAGAAATACAAATGGTGGTGGGTATGTCGAAGGAACTAGAGAGTCTGATAGAAATTATAATGGTGTAAACGTTTACGGAGATGTCGTTTCTACAAACATTCGTGGTGTTGCGCAAACCCTTGAAACTTTAGGACGTATTCCAAATGGTGCAGCAGCGCTTATACCTAGTGAAAGTATAAGTAGAACAGGTTATAATGAAAGAGATTTGATGGATTATGGTGTGTCTAGTTTTAAATTTGGAGGTTCTTTAAATTATCGTCCTTATGGCGATGATCGTTTAGAGATAATTTGGAACTCTAAAGTAGGTACTGGTGATACGCAATATCTAGGAGGTCAAAAATATAGCATCCAAAACTTCTTGATGCAGCAGCATAAACTAGAGGTTAGAGGTAAAAACTTTTTTGTAAGAGGATATACAACTGCAGAAAACGCAGGAGACTCTTACAATACACTATTTGCAGCTTTAAACATCAACAGAGCATGGAAGGGTGATAACCAGTGGTTTGGTGAGTACACAGGTGCATATCTACAAGGTACATTAGGTGGTTTGCCTTCAGAGCAGGCACATGCGTTAGCAAGACAAACTGCAGAAACAGGAAGATACGAGCCAGGATCACCAGAATTTCAAGAAGCTTTTAATAGAATTACTTCAGATGCAGATTTATTAACAGGTGCAAAATTTAGAGACGAAACTAAATTATACCATGCAGATGCTAATTATAATTTTCAAGATCAAATAGATTTTGCAGAAATTCAGGTAGGTGCTTCTTACAGAAGATATTCTTTAAATTCTTTTGGAAATATTTTTACAGATGCAGATGGCCCAATTAATTATGATGAATATGGTCTGTACACGCAGGCTCAAAAGAAATTTTTAGAAGAAGATCGTTTAAAGGTAACCGCATCTTTACGATACGATAAAGCACAAAATTTTGATGGTAATTTTTCACCAAGAGTTTCATTTGCATATGCTGGTGGAGAAAATAAAAATCAAAACTTTAGAGCTTCTTTTCAAACAGGATTTAGAAACCCAACAACACAAGATCAATATATTGGTTTAGATGTAGGAAACGCTATTTTATTAGGAGGTGTTGAAGAAAATTTAGATCGTTATTCCTTAACGACTCAAAATGCAGCAGGAACGACCTATACTATTACCGGTAGAGATGCCTATGAAAACTCTTATACTTTAGCAAGTGGAGGAACTCAAAAAGCAAATGTAGATTTTGTGAAGCCAGAAAAAGTTACGGCTTACGAAGTAGGTTACAGAGGGCTAATGAATGCAGGAACAAAGAAATTTACTGTAGATTTAAATGTATATTATAATCAATATGAAGATTTCATTGCCAATCAAACTGTTATTGCTTTTGATGCAACCAATCAAAATAGCCGAGTTTTTCAATTGTACAGTAACTCAACTGTAGATATTAGTTCGTATGGGGCAAGTATTGGTATAAATACGAAAGTTTTAAATGGCTTTGATTTAGCATTGAGCTATACATATGCTAAATTTGAGTTTGATCAGGCAGCAAATCCAGATTTTGAAGCTGGCTTTAATACACCAGAAAATAAAGTTAAAATACAATTTGGTAAAACAGATTTATTTAAAAACTTTGGTTTCAATTTTAACGCAAGATGGCAAGATGAGTACAGATGGGAATCTACTTTTATAGATGGTACCATTACAGAAAGAGTAGTTTTAGATGCACAAATTAACTATACTATTCCTACTTGGAAATCTATTTTTAAATTAGGAGGCGCAAATTTAACAGGTCAAGAGTACTTAAGTGCTCCCGGAATTGGTGCCATTGGTTCTCAATATTACCTTTCTTGGACAATTAATAATTAAAAAAATAAAATACATGAAAACTTATAAATATATAGGATTGTTTCTTTTATCATTAAGCATTGTTTCTTGTGATGATAATAGTGATTTTGATCCAATTCCTGCAGAAGAAGTAGCTGAAGTAGCACTGGATACAAATGGTTTAGATTTTTCTACATACATTTCTATAGGAACTTCT
>TARA_B110000238_G_scaffold55047_1_pt1 | contig 12344 bp, 10 predicted proteins | sample TARA_B110000238 | Tara Oceans TARA_B110000238 (sample SAMEA4397569) | marine metagenome | biome: Polar Biome; feature: [SRF] surface water layer (ENVO:00010504); material: water (ENVO:00002006), including particulate matter (ENVO:01000060) such as... | depth 5 m | reverse complement strand
AGAAAAAAACAATTTTGCCGGCTACACCACAGAAGGTGACCGAAGAGGTTTCTGGCTTCAGGAAAATACGGATCCCTTGAATTTTAAAGCGGGTATGAATCGAAGTAATTATTTTACCGATTTCAGTAACATCGCTCAGGGCGACGTGATGAATCCAATGTTGTCGGCGCTGCTCAGTTCAAACGAACAAAAAGAGGCTGATCGATATCTGAGAAGTTTTTTTGGGCCGGCTCTGCAGCGCCAAAACCTGCTCTTTTACGCAATTATTGATGCAGAGACACTTGAACAAGTCGCCTGCCGAAAATCGATTTTTTCAAGGCGCTACAATCCGTGTTCGTCAATTTACGACACGACCTATCTTGATAAAGGATCTCGGTTTGAGCTCTATGAGACGATGGCCTCAGCGAACCAACCGTGGTCAGGTTATATGGTTCACTATACGCCCGAGGAAGAACACACCAACCTGGTGACAGCCTTTCCCGTCACAGTTAATCAAGAATCCCGGTTAATCGTCTTGCTCGGAAAATCGCTTGATCGTATCGTCGAAGAGTTCCAGCAAGAGATGAGCATTGAAGCCAAGATTGCGAATCTTGCTGACAAGCCTCGCGACACCGAGAATCTTCCGTTACAAGCTGAAGCGATGAATCTTGTTGGTCTCAAAACCATGAAAGAAGTTCTGTTGCCGGAGGAAGGGCTTTCCTTAATCGCCTTGCCCCTGGGGGACGAGGCATCATTGACCCATCAGATGGCCGTTGTGTTGCAGCGGGATGTTACTGAATTGCTCGCCACAGAAAAGCAGTTCAATCGGTTTATGATCTATTCAATTGTTGCAGCGGTCTTAATTATTGTACTGGTGCTTTTGGGCGTTCAGAGGTCTGTCTTTTCAGGTTTGAGCTACGCCATTCAAGTGTTACAGCAATTAACGGCAGGTGAACATCTCGAGGCGATTAAGCGACCACGGGGAATACTGACCAGTGCGAAGGATGAAGTAGGGCAATTGATCTCGGCGCTTGGCCAATACAAGGAAAAGCTTGATGAATTGAGTTCGTTGAGAGGACAGCAACGGCAAAATAGAATCGATAGAGACCGGTTAATTATCTCGAAAATGCGCGCTCTGTCGGCCCAACTGGAGGGTGAGGCTAAAGAATTGCTCCTGGGTGATATCGCCCGTATGGAAGAGATGGGTGTCGCGATAGAGCGAAGCGTCGCACAAGGTGATTTGGCGCAGCGTCGACAAGCAGAAGAAGAATCCAATCAGCTGATCGCGGTAGCGTTTGAGCGGATGTCGGACCAGGTAACCGCACTGATTGAGGCTCGAACGTCGGAAATGGAGGGCGCTCGAGACGAAGCAAGAGAAGCCAACCAAGCGAAAAGTAAATTCTTAGCGAATATGAGCCATGAACTCCGGACACCGCTCAACGCGATTATCGGTTATAGCGAATTGCTGCTAGAAGAAGCAGAAGATGATGGCATGGAGTCTATGTCACAAGACTTGAGGCGAATTACCGATTCCGGTGCTCACTTGCTGAACCTCATCAACGACATCCTCGATTTGTCAAAAATTGAGGCCGGTAGACTAGAGCTCTATATTTCTGAATTTTCAGTGAGCACGGTGATGGATGTTTTGCAAAGCGTTGCCAAGCCATTGGGCGATAAGAACCGTAATCAGGTTGTGTTCGAGGTGCCTGAGGATATCGGCAACATGCGCTCTGATGAAACCCGATTGCGGCAGAGTTTGCTTAACCTCATCAGTAATGCCTGTAAATTTACTGAAGACGGCAGTGTGACGTTAAAGGCTGAGGCCTATGAGGCGCTCGGCGTGTCCTGGTTACAATACGCCGTTCGAGACAGCGGCATTGGCATGACAGAAGGACAGATGGCTAAAATCTTCGATGATTTTACGCAGGCAGAGGCAGAAACAACGGCAAAGTTCGGCGGCACGGGGCTCGGGTTGTCCATTACGAAGCAACTCATTGAAATGATGGGCGGAAGGCTATCGGTTGCGAGTGAAATTGGATCAGGGTCCACGTTTACCATCCAAGTGCCAAGACAGGTGGTTACCGAGGAAGCGCCTGTCGATCAGCCTGAAATAAGCGACGAGGTTGTCGCGTTCGATACGGCGAATTTAACCCTATTGGTGATTGATGATGACCCGACTGCTCATGATCTGGTAAAGCGCAAGCTTGCCAGTGAGTCGTTTAATATTGTTTCGGCTCTCGACGGCGCCGATGGTTTGAGCAAAGCGCGCTCGGCCAACCCCGACCTGATTTTGCTCGATATCCTAATGCCGGGAAAAGACGGGTGGACCGTTCTGGCTGAGTTGAAAGCGGATCAAGCGCTGAATGAAATACCGATTATTATCATTAGTATGTTGGATGATGATCAATCCGCTCAATCTCTCGGCGCAGCCGCCTATATGACCAAGCCCGTCGATAAAGATCGGTTGGTCGGGAATATCCAAGCGATTTTTGGCGATGCCACAGAGGGCAAGCGCGCGTTAGTGGTGGATGATGACGCAGAAGCCAGAGACATCACCACAAGAATGCTATCAGCCCAAGGATTTGAGGTTGAAACCGCTGAAAATGGGGCCGTTGCTTTTTCGTTGGTGAGCGACGGCTTCGATTTGGTGGTGCTTGATTTGTCGATGCCCGTTATGGATGGGTTCGAATTTTTGTCCCGGCTTGATGATCTTGCGCTGGAGGCCGTGCCAAGAGTGATTGTGTATTCCGCGATGCATTTGGATGAAACCATGCGCGCAAGGTTATCAGGCGCATGTTTTCAGGTGATTGATAAGAACGATATCTCTTCTGAATTCGCCTTAGCCAATACCGTGAAATCAGCGCTGATTAAGAAGCTCACTTAGCATGTTTAAGCGACTTAATTATTACCTGTTTCTGTTTTCGACGACGAGTCGTGTTTTCCCCTACTTGCTGATACTAGGGTTGGCCTCGAGCGTTATTTTGGTCGGCATGGCGGCTTACTTTTTTGGTTTATTTTCAGCAGATGCTTTGCTCGCTGAAGGCATTGACGATGCCTTGGGTGGGGGTATTTTAGATACCCTCTGGTGGTCGATGAAACACATTTTGGACCCCGGGGCGCTGTCCGAGAATTATGGCGCGCCAGTCGGTGTGATTGTGTTTGCCTTGTTTAATTCCATTATGGGACTGATTATTACGGGCGCTTTGATTGGGTTTATTGTGAGTGCAATACAATCCGCAATGGAAGATGCGCGTCGAGGATCCGCAACGATCCGAGAATCAGGGCATTACCTCGTACTAGGCTGGAATCGTAAAGGTATTGTGATCCTGGAATTATTAGCGAAGTTGGGCGCGTCGAACAGAGTGGTGATATTGACCGACACCGATATCGAGCAAGTACGCACGGACATTCGACAAGGGCCTCGTTTGCTGAAGCAATTAAAGATACTCCCGATGCAAGGATCGATTTCGGTTAATAGCGAGTTGAGGCGGGTGGCAGCGCATAAATCGTCGCACATTATATTATTGTCTGAGCTCAAGTCAGGTGCCTCCGGAGACCTGACGACCATCAAGACCTTGACGCTCCTAAACAGCAATTTGTTTCAAGAAAATCACGATAAGCGACCTAATATTGTTGCGGAAATTGTTAATAAAGAAAATGCGGTTATTGCGGGTATTGCGTCAAAACATCAGCATCCGATTGTTTCCAGTAGCGATTTTATTAGTAAAACCATGGTGCAGTGCGCGCGGTACCCGGGTTACGCTGAAATTTATCGTGAATTGTTCGCGTCAGGCCTGTTTCAAATTGAGACCAGCAATATTCCTGATTTAGACGGCGTGCTATTCGGAAACCTTGCGATTTTAGTGAATAACGGGGTCGTTTTGGGTGTGAGCTGGTTGGATCAAAAGCCTGATCAGTTGGCTCGACGGGTGTCTGTTTTAAATCCCGAGCCCGATTATGATTTAACGGACGATGACCAGGTGATTGTTTTAAGGCGGGTTGACGAGCCGCTCGTGAAAGTCAGCCTCGATAGTTTTTCTTCCTGGGACGAGCCGCCTGAGCGAGAAATTCTTCGGCCCAACGTTAAAAAAGTCCTGATCCTCGCCTACAACGCAAACCTAGGACTCATTGTGACGGAGCTTGCGAAACACGCAACCTCTGATATCAGCGTGGTGGTTGCCTGTGCTGACGCAATGGCGGCTGAGGCGCAGGTTCGGTCCCGCTATGCCGAGCTTTTTACCGATAAGCTGACGCTAAGCTTTACGGAGTTTGATCTGGCAGAAACCTGGCGCCTTGAGGCGATACAACCCTGGGAATTTGATGTTATTTTCATTATCGCGGACGAAGCGGATAAGACCATCGACGCTGACAGTAAGACCATTATGTTGTTGTTACTGCTGAGCGAAATTAAATCCAAGAGAAAAATCGCTGAGTTTCCGCCCGTCGTTGCAGAATTACTGAATTCTGAATCTAGGCAGCTCTGTGTTGGCACGCCTTTAACCGATGCGATCGTCAGCACCGAAATTTTGAGCATTCAATTGGCACAACTGGTCCGAGACCCGTTTCTTGAAACCCTATACAAAGAGCTCTTGAATGCTGGCGGCATTGAAATCGGCTTACGAAGAATCGATCATTATGCGAAACTAGGCGAGCCGGTGAGTATGGCGGACATTGCGCGCTCTGCGTTACGATTTAATGAAGTGACGCTTGGTTATCGAGCAACCGATGCGGGCGTTGTGATTAACCCAAATAAAGATGACGTACTGGTTTTTAATGAAAACGATCGGTTGATCGTGCTGGCGCAGCAGATATACGCTTAATTTACGAGGCAGGAGTATTCCATGACGAAAAAGATACTCATTGTAGAAGACAATGAAATGAATCGAGACATGTTGTCGCGTCGTCTGATGCGTAAGGGTTATGAGATCGTTATTGCCGTGGATGGGGCCATCGGGCTTGAAATGATGAAATCAGAGCGGCCTGATCTGGTATTGATGGACATGGGGCTGCCGGTTATGGATGGCTGGACGGCAACCGCGAACGCTAAGGCGGATGCGGAATTGAAAGATATCCCAATCATTGCGCTGACCGCACATGCGCTTGAGGCCGATCGACTGCGAGCCCTTGAAGCAGGTGCTGATGATTTTGACACCAAACCTGTGAATTTAGCGGGTTTACTTGAAAAGATGGAAGCGTTGCTGCCTGCTTGAGCGGCACAGGCTGTGCAGGTTCTGCTGGTTTAGGGTTGTTTGACCTTAACTCGATTGGATTGAAGTAGACTCCCCGGTCGCAACCTTGAACGAGCGCTTAGGAAGAAAAATGAAACACTTATTGGTTGGTTTGGTTGGTTTGGTCAGTGCTGTTCTGATTTATTTTGGGTTGATTTATGCCGCTTCAGAATTGGGGGGCGAAGTGGTTACGCTGTTGCGTCCAAACGCTGAAGGCAACGTCGATGAGGTCCGAATATGGTTCACAGGCGATGACAATGATGCCTTTATTGAGCATGGCGGCGACGGTGATTGGTGGCTCGAGGGTCTTAAGGCGGGAGAACCCTTGTCCTTGCTGCGAGCGGGACTGAAAGTGGACTACCAAGCAAGCAGGGCGCCAGAAATGCACGCCCACTACCACGCATTGAGGCGTGCGAAGTACGGCATTGCCGATCAGATGATTGAGCAACTCACGTTCAGCTCAGTTGATGTCTGTGAAGGCGTCGTCGTTCGGCTGCAACCATTTGAGCGCGCCGGGCCCTGAGGGGTTCCAAGGCTTTTGTGCCGGCGATCCACGCAGAGCCGGGTCACTTAGCTCGGTAAATCCAGCTCGGTAAATCCACCAAAAAAGGAGGGGTCACCATGGCGCTTACAAAGGTTCATCATATCTCGCTCAATGTGACCGATGCTGTACGCGACACAACCTTTTATACAGAGGTTCTGGGCTTTAAAGCCATTCCCCGCCCAGATCTGGGTTTTAAGGGCGCCTGGCTCACGATGGGCGATCAACAGCTTCATCTGCTTGAGGTGCCTGGGTTTGAGGCCCCAAGGGGGCAGCACTTTGCCTTCGGCGTGCCCGATATTCAGGCCGCGCGAGCAGAGCTCATGAAACTTGGGGTCGAGGTCTCGGAGCCTTCAACCCTGGCAGCAGTTTGTTGGCAGTGTTTCTTTAAAGATCCGTCCGGTAACTTGCTGGAGCTGAACCAGCCGATGGATCCTCAAGCCGGGCGGGTTAGCACATGACGACCCGAGGAAACCAGTTTAAAACCGTCGCCCTTATTGGCTTGGGCTTGCTCGCGGTTGTTGGTGGGTTGGTTTTGGTTGCAGGGGATCAGCTCAAGCGGGCTGTGATGCAACAATTGACCACCGATATGTTTGTTGCAAGCGATCGCGATCGCTTTGATCCAGGGCTCTCCGTTGGCGCCCGCTTTCCGATGCTGTCGGCTCGATTGAACGAGATGCCGGTCACGGATATCAGTCGGTTGGCCGGTGATAAAGGAATGATTTTTATTGCCGTTCGGTCGGTAGATTGGTGACCCTATTGCCAGAAGCAGCTCGTGCAGCTGCAACGGATCCGTACTGATTTTGAACGCGCAGGGTTTTCTCTGGTGGCGCTGACCTATGATTCGCCGGCGCTGCAAGCGAGCTTCATCGACGCCCACGGGATCGAGTTCCCGATGTTGTCAGACTCGTTTGCGCAAAGTGTTCAAGCGCTGGGAATTTTAAATGTTGCGTATCAACCGGGGGACGACCATTACGGGATTCCTTATCCAGGGATCTTCATTCTGGATCGATCGATGACCATTCAAGGGAAGTTGTTTTTGGAAGCTTATCAGCAGAGAGTGGCTGCAGCGGACGTGTTAGCGCTCGCAAAATCCTTGAGCTTGTGAGGATTAAACGGCCCTTTGCTGGCGCTTGTCGTTGTCGATAAGCGCGTTGATCCGATTGATCTTGTTGCGTTTAAGTCGCGCTCAAATACCTGTGTATTTTTTCATCCTAGAAGTTACTTTCTTCACGTAATTTCTTGATTCTAAACGAATATGCCGATTAGTGAGAAACCAGTAAAACGCCTCGACGGTCATCGCATTGATCCGATCAATAGCGGCGCGTTTACCGCCGGAAGGCGCGAGGCTCTTGAACAGATTGCCCGCGCCGCCGTTGTAACTCGAGATGATGGCGTACTCCAGTTTTTGCGGATGGTAAATGCCGGCCAGGTACCGATCTGCCAGAATGCTTAAGTAACCGGTGCCCACTTCAACATTATTTTCTGGGTTGTACAGATACGAAGCGCTTGGCGTGTGCTGGTAGCCACTAATGATTGAAAAATAATCTCGGCCCGCCGTATCGGCTTTGATTTGCATCAGCCCGAGCGCATTAGAGCGCGAACGCGCCAAGGGGTTGAATGCGCTTTCGGTTTCGATAATGGCCATGATCAAAGCCGCAGGAATCATATGTTTAGCGCCTGCTGCCTTCGCAAAGTTGACGTATTTGCCGCCGGCAATGGCTTTGTGTTGCCCGATCATCGGGATGACCAGGCGGGTCGTGTTTGGCTTATTTTTTCGGCTCAACAAGTGGTCAACGTACCGCCCAGCCCGCCAGGCCGAGGCAATGGGCGCGGCATCCTGATCAACCACTTGTCCAAAAAGAAACGGCTTTTGGGTCTTTGCGTTCATTAACCCCAAATCGCTGGCGGTACGGGCATCGATAATCGATGGATCGATTTGGGTTAACAATATCTCGACCGCGGCTTGCTTGATCTCGCTCGGTCCCGGAGCCGTAATGCTGATGAGGCCGCGCTCAAAGTCGATGAGGGTTTCCGCATTGCTTTGGCCTTGGTAGGCTAAAATCGAGGGCAGCATGCTGCCGGCTGCATCGGACCCAGTATGATATTCTGCCAAAAGGGCCGCCACATCGGGGTCATAGTGATCAAAGTTGGGTCCGTCGTCGGCGCTGACAATCGTGGGTAGCGCAAGTAGGCACGCCGCGCAAAAGACGAAGCTTTGGGTCGGTGCGAGACCGCGAAAGTCGAGCCATCGTAGGCCTAGGGTGAGTCTTGAGGTGATCAGTCTTGTCATGAGCACAGTCTAATCAATGCGGGCCGCTGAACAAAGTCGAGTCCGGCGATTGAATCGATTCCGCAGTACCCCCGATCGCTGACGGCTCGAAAATGGGGCCGTTGTCGAGCGGCGCCCTGAGCGACACGCCGCAAACACAACGCAGAGCCATAACAAGGATCGCTTGTCGCGTCTTCCGGACCGAGGCTGGTCTGCAGGCACGTTTGAAAATGTAATGTTTAGCGTGACCGACCGGCCGCACCCTAAAACACTCAGCGCATCATGCGGGCAGCTGGGCTAAAATGTGCCGTCGTATAGATTATTGCCCGCAGGTCTTTTCACCAGGGGCTGGCCGTGATGCGAAGGAGTGGTTCATTGAGTGAAAGACAAACAACGGACGTGGTGGTGCTTGGCGGCGGCGCTGCGGGCATGATGTGTGCCTTAACGGCTGCCGGGCAGGGCCGGCAAGTAAGGGTGCTCGAGCGCAGTAATAAGCTCGGTAAAAAGATCCTGATGTCCGGCGGGGGGCGGTGTAACTTCACCAATCTGCACGTTGAGCCAGAACACTTTTTGTCCGAGAACACCCATTTCGTGAAAAGCGCTTTGATGCGCTATCCCGCGCATAGTTTTATCAACCTGGTTGAATCCTACGGGATCGAATTTGAAGAGCGAAAGCATGGGCAATTGTTTTGTGTTCACTCTGCCAAAGAAATCTTGGCCATGCTGGAAGCTGAGTGCCTTGCCCTGGGCGTGCAATTTCAAACCCACTGCGAATTGAGCCAGCTCGACGCTCTGCCCCCCGGCCCCACGTCGCCAGAACGGTTTGTTCTGCGTTATACCCAGCAAGGCCAACCCATCCAAGTTCAATGTCAATCGGTTGTGGTGGCAACGGGCGCGCTGTCGATCCCGACTTTAGGGGGAAGCGATCAGGGCTATCAACTTGCCGAGCAGTTCGGAATCAAGCTGGTGCCCAGGCGGGCCGGGTTGGTGCCATTTATGCTAACCGGCGAGCTGAAGGACTTTTGCATCGCCTTGGCGGGGGTTTCGATGCCGGTTACCGCACACTGTGGGTCGCAAGTGTTTGCCGAGGATATGTTGTTCACCCACCGCGGCTTGAGTGGGCCTGTGATCTTACAAATTTCCAGCTATTGGTTTCCAGGCGATACCTTAACGCTCGATGTCTGCCCAGCGCTCGACTTGTCGGATTGGCTGGTGACGAGAAAACGCCAAAAGCCCAGTCAAACGGTCGTGTCGGCTTTGGCAGAAGTTTTGCCCAGGTCCTTTGTAGATCAGTTCTTAGGGATCTACTACCCCAAGTTTATAAGCGTTAAATGCGCGGCGTTAAGAGATCAACAGCTCGCTCAATTGGGCCAAAATTTGAATCAGTGGCAGATTAAGCCTGCCGCAACCGAGGGCTATCGCACGGCGGAGGTGACCCTGGGCGGGGTTTCGACGGATGCACTCAGTAGTAAAACCCTAGAGGCCCGCGGGCAACCCGGCCTGTTCTTTATTGGGGAGGTGGTTGATGTCAGTGGTCACCTCGGGGGCTTCAATTTTCAATGGGCTTGGGCCTCTGGGTTTTGTGCCGGCCAAGTGGCTTGACCCAAATTGAATCAGGTTCTGAGTGTGATCGAGCGATTTTCGACATCCCCCAAATGAACGATATCCTGACCGCCCCGGAGCTTTAAGATCAGAACGTTTGCAGGAACCGCCTTGTTGGGACCGTCCATCGGGAGCCAGTCATAATAAGCTAACCAGTTCGCACTGTGGCGTCGCGGGAACAATTCGAAGATTGCAGGATTCCCTTTTCGTAACCCAGCGAACGCCCGGCAGCATGGCTTGCGCCGCTTTGGTCCCGGCCAGCCAAAATCCACATCTCGATTGCGGCGGCACCATTGGCTTTTTGGCGTCAGGTTACTTAGGCTTAACAAAGCGGTAAGCCAACGCCTGCGTCAGCAATAACTCGGGTTTGACGCAACCGCCTTCACCTTTAAAAGGAGCACGGGGTCATGACGGACATCGGGAAACAGATTTTTCGGGCAAGTGCGCTTTACCTCACCGTACTGTTGAGCCTGTCAACGACGGTTTCGGCCAACACGGTCTGGCTTACCGATCTGAATGCCGAGGTGACCAGTGGCCAGGTTGAGCGGCTTGTTCAGGACTTGGAGGCGGCTGAGCGCGCGAGCGCGGAACTCGTGATTCTGCGGATTGATACGCCTGGCGGGATGCTGGAACCCACTCGGGTACTCATTCAGGCAATCCTTGATTCGCCCGTCCCGGTTGTTGGCTATGTTGCGCCAGCCGGCGCTCGAGCCAGTAGCGCTGGGACCTACATTTTGGCGGCAACCCACGTCGCGGCGATGGCGCCGGCGACGAACGTTGGCTCGGCCAAACCGGTTTTTATAGGTTTTGGCGAGATCGATGAGGATTCAAAGTTAAAGGCGACCAACGATGCGTCAGCCCAGATGCGGGCTTTGGCCCAGCTTCGCAATCGCAATGCCGAATGGCTGGAGCAATCGGTTGTGGCTGCGAAAAACATTACGGCTGAAGAAGCGCTCGGACTCGGCGTGATTGATTTGATTGCGGTAAACCAAAACGATTTGCTCAAACAACTTCAGGGACGCCAGATTCAAATGGGCGAGGCTCAGGTTATTCTTGAAACTGAGGGTTTGGCGGTGAAAGAAAGCACCCCCTTTGAGTCCCTTTCCTGGGCCACGATTTGGTTGTTGTTTGGGATTGCGCTGATTGCTTTAGAATTAGCGCTGACCAGCTTTATTTCGCTGTTTTTTGGTTTGGGGGCGTTGATTACGGCAATTTGCCTGACCCTTGGACTGCCGCCAACCGGTTGGCCGGTGTGGACTGTGTTCCTGGGGTCATCGATCGTTTTGTTGTTCGGCGCGCGGGCGCGGTTCAAGCAGTATTTTGTGGGCGATGAGTTCGCTGAGGGTGATTCCGAGTTGGATGCGGGTTTACTTGGCCAACGGGTTCAATATGTGTCAGGGTTCACGTCTGAGGAGCCTGGTGAGGGCGTGGTGCAGTTTAGAGGATCAAACTGGCAAGCGCGGAGCGATGAGGTCGTTTTGTCTGCGGACGCTCAACTAGAAATTGTTAATTTTAAATCAAATACGCTTTGGATTAAGGAGATAACGCATGGGTGATATGTTCATTTACGCAATTGTGGCCGGGTTGATTCTTTGGATCTTCTTTCAAACGGTGCGCATTGTGCCGCAGCGCGAGCAGTTTGTGGTCGAGAATCTGGGCAAGTATCAAAAAACTTTGAGTGCTGGCTTTCACATCTTGATTCCGTTTGTGCAAAAGGTGGCCTACAAGCACACCTTGAAAGAGCAGACCATTGATGTGCCGTCACAAAGTTGTATCACCGCAGATAATATTGCAGTCGAGATCGATGGTATTTTATACCTGCAAGTTCAGGATCCGTATCTTGCGAGTTACGGTATTCAGGATTACCACTATGCGACGTCGCAATTAGCGCAAACAACTTTGCGATCTGAGATCGGCAAGATTGAACTTGATCGAACGTTTGAAGAACGCACCACCATTAACTCACAAGTAGTTGAAGCCGTGGATCTGGCCTCAAACCCGTGGGGCGTCAAGGTCTTGCGCTATGAAATCAAAGACATTAACCCGCCAGCTACGGTGCGTGATGCGCTTGAAAAGCAAATGCGCGCTGAACGGGAGCGACGTGCCGTTGTGGCAGAGTCTGAAGGCGAGCGCGAAGCGAGAATTAACGTCTCCGAGGGTCAGCAACAAGAAATGATTAACGTCTCGGAAGCCGAAAAACTGAAGCAAGTGAATGAAGCTGAAGGTAAGGCGAAAGAAATCGAATTGTTGGCGGAAGCAACCGCCGCAGGGATCCGAACCATCGCAAGCGCCATTAACGCCCCCGGGGGTATGGAGGCGGTGAACTTGCGCGTTGCGGAGCAGTATGTGAAAGAATTCGGCAAGCTTGCCAAGGAAACCAATACCTTAATTCTGCCAGCAGATGTGGGCAATATTGGTGCGTTTGTTGCGACGGTTACAACTGCCATGAAGACCATCAACTCTGAACCGGTCAAGCCTTCAGGCGAATCGCTCTAAGGCGAGTCTTAGCTTTTTCTAGCGGATATGGCTAACCAACCTCGGGCCATTGGGTTCGCGTTGATCACATTACTGATGTGGTCAACGGTTGCGACCGCGTTCAAGCTCACGTTGGCCTATGCCAGCGTGCTCCAGACCTTAGCCATTGCCAGCGTGGTGTCGAGCGTTGTGCTGCTCGTGATGGTGGCATTCAGCGGGCAGGGCGCAGCGCTTGCGCGGTCGTTTA
>TARA_B110000238_G_scaffold28434_1_pt1 | contig 12368 bp, 7 predicted proteins | sample TARA_B110000238 | Tara Oceans TARA_B110000238 (sample SAMEA4397569) | marine metagenome | biome: Polar Biome; feature: [SRF] surface water layer (ENVO:00010504); material: water (ENVO:00002006), including particulate matter (ENVO:01000060) such as... | depth 5 m | reverse complement strand
TTTTAAATTAGAATGAAACAAAAACTTCAAAATCTTGTTTTAATAGGCTTCGTATTTATTTTGTTTGCTTTTGGAACTGTTTTAAATGGTTTTAATCAGAAATCTAGATTATTTAAGACTTATGTTAAAAAGGATTTCACAGATACCAATTTGAAAAACCAAAATGAATGTGTTTTAGTAAAAACGTTAATGCTAAATAATTGGTTGAGTATTTCTGAAATACATAAAGGTTCTTATGAAACATTTTTCAATCGTTTGGTTTCTGAAATTGTTGATAGAACTGCAATTCCCAAAAATAAATTGCTCAAATTATCTGATGAAGAGCTGTCTTCAATAGCTTTAACGTATCGTTTTCTTTTAGATTCTAAAATTAAATCTATTGGAGCATTAAAATTGATGTCGCAACAAGGTCTATTGCAAATACTAATTAAAATAAATAAAGAGCAAATAATTAAAAATAATTTCGAATTTGAATTTTTATCAATGGATGAAAATTTAAAAATAGCTTACCAATGGTGGTTGCCTTTAAAAAATGCGCCATTAATATTGCAGATTAATGAGATTGATGTTAATAAATCTCATTTTCAAGTAAAAGACAACCATGGGTTCGCAACGGAAGTTCTAAGAATTGTAAAAGCAGACGAAGCAGATTATAAATACCTTGGTGTCTACCATAGCATGATATCTACAAATCATTTTGAATTGTATTTAGCAGGAAGCAATGATTTAAAAACATGGATGCGCATAACCAATCTTGGGAACAGATCACATCAAGGTGACATAAAAAAATGGGGAACTGGTTATGTACTTGTCAATGAGGAAGATAAAATAGAAGGAGCTAATAATATTAGAGTTCGGTATTATGCTTCGTATAATAAATTACGCATTAATGCTCCAGAGTATAGCACCGGATTGACAAGACAATTTTCTAAATATGCGGAAGGCACTCCTGATATCAGAGAAATTAAGGGAGATTTACCTGAAAATTCTCATTTACTTATCGGTTTCCATTATTTTAATAAAGGGGATGTCGATTATCAAGCAATAGGAATTTTGAAAAACTTTACAAATTGGAAAGCGTGGAAAGATGATATTTCGAATAAAAATATTATTGCAATGGGGTTTAAGGGAAATATTGGAGCACGCTCGAGTTTCAAAAGTTTTGATGAAACGTTTGTATTGCAGGAAGCACAATTGATAAAACACGATTTTAGTAAATGGCGACTTTTAATTGGCGATGGGGCTTTTTATACGCAAGTGAATTTAAAAACCCCAAAAGGAGCCACATCATTTGCAAACCCTGGAGTAACAGAAATAGGGGAAGAAGAATTTGTTATCACTTCCTTTTTACCTTCAGAAGGAAATAGAAGGCAAGAAAAAGGTCAATTGCTTTATATTTTCAAAATTAAAACAACAACACCGTAATTTATTTTAACTCATCTGGAATCTGTTTTTTTACATCTTTATAAGTGCACGGGTAGTGATCTCCCATTATTTTATTATATTCTAGTATAAAATAATTAAATTGTTTTTTTGCTTTAAAGGTCATCCCCATTTTAAGTAATGAGTGTATTCTATAATAAAATGCAATTTCGTTTAAAGAATCTACATTGAATAAAATTTCCGCAAGTAGAATGACAGCCGCATATTCCTCATTTTTATAAAAAAGTTTTAGTTGGCTAGGAATAATCTTTAAAATTTCATTTTCAAAATCTTTTTTAACTTGATCAAAACATTCATCATTAATTGATTGCAAGAAGTGTCCGGTTCTGATTATTTGAATAAGTGGAGACAAAGAATTACTATCAAATAAATCATTTTTTAAAGGCTCTAATTGCGTTAATAAATCAAAATAATCAAAATAAAAATCATCCCCAAATTGCATAAAGAAGTAGCCGTCCGAATAGATAACTTCAATGCCATCGATGTCTTTTAAGATGTTTCTTAATTGATTAATCGTTACATTTTTTAAATTTTTAGCCTTTTGAGAAGTGCTGTCTGGCCACAAAATGGTATGAATTTGTTCAGATTTTATGCCCACTAAATTTTTTTTCTTACTATTAAAGAGAAGTAGCAAAAAAAGCTGTCTAATTTTTGGGCTAAACAAGTAAGAAATGTCTTTCTCTTTTCGATCAATTACTTTAAAATTCCCGAATAACAATGTAGAATTAGCTCTTGGAGGCTGCTTTGTCTCTTTTAGATTGTATTTTTTAACAGTTTGAATTTGAGCATTTATAGCTTCCTTTTTTCTTTTTCTTTTTTTAATAAAAAAGAATACAGATATGAAAAGTATTGGAATTATGGTAAAAATAATTAATAATGAGATTGTGTTGGTATTTGACTTTTTAATAGGGTTATAAATGATTTCTTTTGAAACTGGTGGCGCATTTAAGGAATATATATTTATTTTATTAGATCCATCTAATTCAAATTCTTGGGTAGTGCAAAATAATTGGTTAGTATCTTTGTTAAAGTATAAGTTTGCATTTGTCCGAATCCTTTCTGAAACCATAGGAATAGCGTCTCCTAGAGTTTGGTAGTTGCCATTTTTTATTGAATATTCGTATAGCTGTAAATATGTAGAGGCAATGTATTCTGGGTAACTCAAGTTATAAAATGAAGAAGAATCTTTAGAAACAACTAGATTTCTTGATGATACCATTTTTACATCTCCTCGCTTAATATTCCAAAGTTTTTTTATTTTTCTAGTAGCTAGGTTTATTTTGTGACAATCATAATAATATGTTTTTCCAATGCTTGGGTCGCCAGTTTCGTTTCCTTCACCGCCAAATAATAAAAGTTCTTGTTTTCCTATTTTTGTTAATCCAGAAAAGTACCTAGGTGCAATAGTATCTCCTGTAAAGGAAAGAAGTTCCCATGTGTCAGATTCAATATTGTAAGTATTAAAATTATTAGTAAGACGTTGATTACCAAAGCCTCCAAAAATTATAAATTGACTATTTTTTGAATCGAAAAAAGCGTTGTGATGATGTCTTTGTTGTTCTAGTTCAATTAAGCTATTTGTTTCCCAGTATTCTGGAGTATTTAAATCAATAGAAGCAATTGTAGGTTTTCTTGGTAAAACATCATTTAATTCATATACGTAGAGCTTATTCTTTACAGGGTCTAAAAAGCTAGTTCCAAGCCTCATTGGAACGCCTAATTTATTTTTAAAACTATAAAAACTATTGGTTTCTTTATTAAAGTTGTAAAAATTTAAAGTGTCAGAATTCTGAAAGATAAACCTGCTATTATTCTCATCAAAAGTTACAGATGTAACTTGATTAAAAGAAGTACTATATCTTAATTTCCAATGATAAGATTCTGTAATTAACCAATTTGGATGTTTTACAAAACCATAGCGATTTCCATTTGAATCAAAAACATCCTCTCCTTCACTTTCATTAAAGTTAAAAGTATATTTATCTTTTTTGTTAGTAATAATCAATTTCTTAATAGCCATTAATGGAACATCTATCACATTTTCATGTTTGCCAAAATAAATTTCGGGGCTTATTTGACTGCTAAATTCATTACTATTTGAATAAAATGCCTTGTCATTAATTAAGAAGGTGATTTTTTTTTCAATTGAATTAAAATTTAAAGAAAGTTTAATCCATTTACGTGCTCCGAGTAAATCTTCATTTAAAGGTATGGATAGTAATGTTTTAACACCATCTAAATTGAGTTTTATTTCACCAGAACTTTCATTCTTATTTACGTAAACTACAGAATATGAAATTGGCTTATTTTTGTCTTTAATATGAAGAATGTATCCGAAACTTTGTGCATTTATAATAGATAAGTCAAACTCAATTTTGAAATTACTACCAAGCGTTGGTTGATTGTGTGCAAAAACGTTGTAGGATGTTCTATTAGTAATTAAATCATCATTTGAATTAAAACGAATTCCTTGCGCTAGTCCTGCAAAAGAAAGGAGTAGCACTATAATTACGATTAATAATTTAATTAAATTTTTAAACATTCTATAGGGGATTTTTTTTTTTCAAATTAAAACTCGTGATGAAGATAAAAAAAAAATATTACAAATTTACAAAAGGAGTTAAATTGTAAAACTGTTTTACAAAAAAAAGAGCCGAAATTGAATGGCTCCAAATAATTATTTAAAAAGAATTTTTAGTAATAGTTTTTTTATTTTTTTATAATTTTATAACTATTGATTTCACTAGTTTCTAGATCAGTCATTTGAATAATATAAACACCAATAGGTAAAGTATTCATATTAATAGTTTTTAATTGGGTACTCAAGAGTTGCTTTCCAAGAAAATCATAAACGATTGTTTTTAGTCTGCCGTCGTAGTCTATTTGTAATTGAGAAGTAACTGGGTTGGGATATAAATTTACACTAAATATTTTATTTATGGTTTCAATCAGCAATGAAGTAGATAAAGCAGAACCTGTTACGCCTGTAATTTTAATTGGGCTTGTAAAACTGTATTTTATTTGATGGTCTTTAGAACCTTCATCAGCATAGCTATTCCATAATCCGTTTTCATCCTTAACTTGAAGTGCAGCATCATTGTGAGTGTTGGTTCCCATATCGATATTATCATAATAATAATAAATATCGCCTATAAAATCGTTTGAAGCCGAAGTAAAATTAAATACTCTTGCCATACTTTGGTTAGGCGCAGATCCTAAGGCATCTAAAGATCTTGTTACAGTGTTATCGGCAATTAAAGTATGATCAATATTTGGTATTAACTTTAATCCTTTTAAATTAAGCGAAGCATTTGCTTTAATAGTAATTTGCCCGCCATTTTGTAATTGAATAATTTTAGGGTCTGTATTATCGCTTCCATTTCCTGGTGGGTTGTCAATAACTCCGTCTTCACTGCCGGAATTAGATGCGTTTAATTGGTTAACCACAGCCATAGCATCTCCAAGTTCGTAAAAGTCGACAGTTATAAAATTTGGAAATTTATTTTTTGATTGTTGACATTGTGTCACATGGTTTATAAAATAAGGATTTGAATTTACCGTTTGCGCTTCAGAGGCAGTTGCTGTGCCAGAACCTGAAGTTACAAAATGATTAAAAACAAATAAAGAATTTGATGCATTGCCTCTTCCATAATCACAATTAATACTTCCATAATTTATCTCAACAGCAAAATCCCAAATATGATGATACCATCCTTGGCTAGCCGAAGCATTATTTACTTCATTAAAAACAACCAGACGCTTATTTGTGTTAATCATGGTTTGTAATGTTGGCCACTGCGAAAATTTATTTTGAGTATGTAAATAATTTGTTAATCCGGCTTGATTAAAATCATTCTCAATAGCATTAGCACTTACGCCAGTATCATTTTGAAAAATGATTGTAATAATTTCATTAGGGTTGTTATCTAAAAATTTTTTAATATCATTCAAATAAGTTGATAAAGGTTCTGAACCCAAAAATGAAAAACCATGATACACAACTGTAGCGCCATTATTATCATAAACATCAATCATTAATCCTCGAATACCATCGTTAAGTTGCGTTGCAATATTGTTATTTTGGTTAGGAAAAGAAAAACCATCTTGCTCAGAATTAAACGCGTTGTGTGTGGTTAAATAAGCTACTTCATTGTACTTTTTGTCGCATGCGCCGCTAGACCCATTGCATTGGCCTAAAATTTCAGAGCTCCAAAATAAGATAACTACAAAAAACAGAAAGCCAGGATACTTAGAAATATTTTTGCGTGATGGCATTTTTTTAATTTTAAAAAAAATAATTTATGGTTTTGCTATAATTAAGCATGCTTTTATCTTGGTCTTATTTTTTAATTATTTTATAGCTATTTGTTTTATTAATCGCTTTATCTATAATTTTAATAATATAAACACCAGCTGGCATCGCACTAATATCAATAGATTTTGAATTGGTTGATAAAAGTTCTCTACCTAAAAAATCGTAAACTTTGGCATTTATATGGCCTTGATATTTAATTTGAAGTACTGAATTTACTGGATTAGGAAAAATAGCAATCTTCATTTCTTCTGTAAGTGTTTGAATGCTTAAAGTTGTAGCTGATCCTGACGCAGTAACCGATTTAATTTTAATAGGATTCGTAAAAGTATAAGTGACTTTATTGTTGTTTGCGTCTTCATCTGCATAAGATATCCACATATCGGCATCGTCTTTTACTTGTATAACAGCATCACCATGTGCAATGCTCCCCATATCTAAATCGTCATAATAATAAATAATTTTACCAGTAAAGTCGGCTGTTGCCGAAGCAAAATTAAATACTCTAGACATACTTTCATTCGGTGTAGATCCTAATGCGGTTAAAGATCTGGTTGCTGTATTATCGGCTATAAGAATATGATCAGTGTTTGGTGTTAATTTTAAGCCTTTCAAATTTAAAGAACCGTTGGCTTTAATTGTGATTTGCCCACCGTTTTCTAATTGAATAATTTTAGGATTGGTATTATCGCTGCCATTTCCAGGAGGATTTCCGGTATCTGGTGGGTTACCGTTATCTGATAAATCTTGGATAGGAAAGAAACTAAAGTTTATCAATTCTAAATCATTAGAATTAGTAATATTTAATAAATTATTTGTATTTCTTCCTATATATGATATTGAAGACGATCTGCCAAACCCTGGATAAGCAGAAAGTGTGAAAATAATTTTATTACCAGAAATTTGAACTGCAGTAATAGTAGCAGACCCAACGTTGGTTAGTAGATAATCCTGCTGTAAAATCCCTAGATTTGTAGTCGTAATTTGTAAAGGAGAATCAGTTTCTATTTCTAATGAAGTAGGACTCATTAATTTTGCCGATGTAATCATTGGAGCATCAAAAGTCGATGCAATAGTTTCTTCGTAAATATGACGTTTTACTAAAGGATAAATTCTTGTTGCAAATTTCTCGTAACCATCAACAAATGGGAAATGACAATTATCGTTATGTAGTGTCATTCCTGTTGTTGGCATAATAGTAATATCAGGATCATTTTGAGCTAATTGGCGTTGTGCCTCTTTAATTTTTAGACGACCAGTAGCAGTTGTGCCACAATCGCAATCTCTGGTTTGAAACACATAAAAATGTTCAATATTAGGGTAATCGTTTAACCAAGCAGTTTTTAAATCATTAAATAAGTTCATATAGCTTTGAGTTGCTAAACCCGAACCAAATGAATTTGCTTCTCCTTGAGACCATAATATACCTCGAACACTAGCTTTTAAACCTGTTTCATTTAAACGATAATACATACGACCATAATTAGAGCTTGTAGATGTTGCGTAATTTCCAGGTGCTTGAAAAAATTCAATTGGCTGACCACCATGAGCTCCATTAAAAATAGCTATTGGTATGTTTAAATCATCTTGTAGCATTTTTGCTAATTTTAAACCCCATTGACCTGCATTTCCGTCCGTTTCTTTATGTCCGTCACCTTGTGCAACATACCAATTGTGGTTGTTTTGCAAATTGGTGCCGTTTTCTGTTCCGCTAGCATAAACACGAATAAAATTACTATTATTCGCACCAGCACTTCCACTACGCTCGTTGGCTTCAGCGTTAGATTGTCCCTGTACTATAAATACATCACCAGCTACAACTTCAGTTGCTTGCATGATTTGAGTTGTGTTTGCTCCATTTAATCCGTTTATGATGATGGTGTAATTAGTTAATTCTGAATTTATAGTTATATAGATATTAAAAGTCGCCATATTGACGCTAAAACTTAAACTTTCTTGAACTCTGCTATATTCAATGATCCCTCCTTTAATAACAACGACTTCAATAGCATCATAATTAACGCCAGAATTATTAACTGTTCCTGAAATATTAACAGTTCCTAAGTTTGTATTAATATTTCTTGCAACTAATTGTTTGTTTTGTGGTGCGTTGGTAAATGTTACTTGTCCAAAAGAACTGAGACAAATCAGTAGCAATAACGTGGTCAATATATTTTTCATTTGTTTGTTTTTTTCTAGAGAAATGTCTGAAATTGGATTAGCATTTAGTAAAGATAATAGAAATGTGGTTTGTTTTATTAAAGCAAATAACCCCACCAAAATAGGAGGTGGAGTTATTTTTTTAAGATCAAAATTTGATTAGGATTAGTTTTTTTTAATCAATCTTTTTAATTCATTAATTTCTGCTTGTTGCTCTTTAATTGCATTAATAAGTACGGGAATTAAACCTTGATAATTAACAGAAAGTGTTCCTTCTTCGTTATTTGCTTCTTTTACTAATTCAGGATAAACAGCTTGAACATCTTGTGCTAATAAACCTATTTTTTGTTTAGAATCATCCGTTTTCATAACATAACTTTTACCATCAATTTGTAAAAGTTTAGCTAGCGTGCTACCTAAAGATATGATATTTGCTTTTAAACGCATATCAGAATTTACGGTTACATCTCCAGAAAATACAGCAGATCCGTCTGTATTTACTACAAAAGCATCTGATTGGTTACCAGAATCAGCTCCATTTCCAACTACAAAAGCTGCATCAGTTGTTACGTTGTGTTTTCCAACTGCGAAACCACCTTCAGCAGCAGCTGTAGTGCCGATACCAAAAGCAACTGCTCCATTACCAGATGCAGTCGTAGTATTTCCAGCTGCAAATGCCCATGCTCCCGAAGCTGTTGTAATATGACCCATAGCAGACGACCCATTTCCTGTAGCAAGTGTTCTCCATCCAAAGGCAGTTTGCCCAGCATTATCACCACTTAAACCAAAATCTCCTGGGCCGGTTAATGGCCCTGCGTGGGCTAAAATACCCACAGCTATAGAACCACCTCCTGAAGCTCTACAACGTTCGCCTGCAGCAAATGACCCCCAGGCTAAAGCACCATAGCCATCGCTTACAACTCTTGGTTGTCCACCACGATCTCCTACAGCACTACCAGGAGCATCTGCAAAGGTTAAATCTACTGTACGATCTCCAATATTACCAAAATAATCATTAGAGTTTCCGTTTCCACTTCTTGAACCTTGAGAGGTATGTGATTTATAAATACGACTACCAAATGGTTGTTGCGCTCCGTTATCCCATACATATCTAATTACACCAGCATCGTATTGGTTTCTATTATTATTCACGGTAACATTACCTTGACCGTCATCAGTTGCAGTAATATCAGTTCCAGCAACTATGCTGTTAACTTGGCCATATGTAGCACCCATAACAAAAAATGATGCCAATAAAATTGTTAAAGTAAGTTTTTTCATTGTTTAATTATTTTAAAGTTGTTAGTATTATTATTGTTTAGATTGCGGACTTTTAATATGTAAACACCGTTTGAGTAAGAGGATAAATCAATCCTTTTCTCCTGAGTTGTTAAGACATGTTGCCCAAGTTGATTAAAAACTGTAGCCTCAATACGCTCGTTGTGAGCAATATTAATTTGAGAAACTACAGGGTTAGGATAAACATTAAGTAATTGGTTATCCGAAACAGATTCAACAGTTAAAGTCGCCGCTGATGACGAGGCTGTTACTGATGAAATTTGAACTGCACTAGAAAATGCATGAGTAACACTGTTATCCACGCCATCACTATCTGCATAGTTTTGCCATTGATCAGCTACATTTACTTCCAATACCGCATCAGCATCTAAAATAGAATTTTGATCGGCATCCTCGTACTGATAAATAATAGTTCCAAGAAAATCTGCAGAAGGGGAAGCGTAATTATAGACGCGCGACATACTTGCATTACCATTCGATGTTATTGGAGTTGTAGACATGGTAATTGAATTATTGTTCCCAATAACATGATCTGTAGTTGGATTTAAAACCAATCCGTTTACATTCATCGATGCACCGCTTTTAATTGTCACAGTTCCATTCGTTGTAGAGAGTTGCTGCGCAGACATAAAAGAAGCAGATAAAAAAGCAATAAAGATTATTTTTTTCATAAGCTTTATGAGTTTAGATTAATAATTAGTATGAATTTAAATTAAATGTATGACTTAACGATTAATATTTGACTTAATTGACAATTAATCCAGACTTAATTTTTAAAATTACTTATTAATCGGAACTTATTTATTCAAAGGAAGATGCCTTTAACATATAAATTGAATGACAGGATGCATTCAATTTTATCCTAGAAAGTATGCTGTTTTTAAAAAGTTTAACGTATTATTTTTATGTGCATTATTGATAATGATATCTACTCAATTGTAATGCTTATTTTTTTAGAAATATTATTGGAAGCATTACCAATATAAATAGTGTAGTCTCCTTTTTCTAAATTCCAATTGGAAATAGACGCATCATAAAAAGATAATGAAGCAACATTAATAGGAATGTTGACGATTGAATGTTCACTTTTTTTCAAGAATATTTTCTTAAAACCTTTCAGTTCTTTTAAAGCTCTTGTTACTTTTGACTCTGGTTTGCCAATATATACTTGTACAACTTCAGAACCGTCCATGTTTCCAATATTAGTAAGTTTGAACATAATGTTAATACTATCGTTGGCAGCATACGTTTTTTTGTTGGTCTTTATATCTGACAATTTAAAAGAGGTATATGATAATCCATGTCCAAATGAAAAAAGAGGTTTAATGTTTTTAGTATCATGCCAACGGTAGCCAACAAAAATATCATCTTTGTAATGTTGAGCTTTACCATCACCTGGATATGAAATTTTTCCATAAAAATGTGCCGCATTATCAGTTAACTTTACTGGAAATGAAAAGGGTAATTTTCCAGATGGGTTCACATCACCACTAATAATATCTGTTATGGCATGTCCTGCTTCACTGCCAAGATACCAGGTTTGCATAACAGCTTTAATTCTAGTAATCCAAGGCATGCTAACAGCATTTCCGCTAACTAAAACTATGCCGATATTAGCATTTGCTTTTTGTATTTCACTTATTAAATAATCTTGATTGTATGGAAGATTAAGTTTTTGCCTATCGCCATCCTCACAATCTTGTCCTTTATTTTTATTTAATCCACCAAAAAAAAGAACCAAATCTACTTTTGATGCCATTTCGATGGCTTTATTATTGAGCAATGTCATTTCACCTTCTTTTAGATTTTCTGATGAATAGCCTTTCGAGTATAGAATGGTTGCGTTTTTATAGCGTTTTTGCAGACCTTCCAAAGGTGATATTTCGAAGTCTGCTTTCAATTCTGAAGAACCGCCTCCAATTGTCATCGGTTTTATCGCGTTTTCACCAATAACTGCAATGGTCATTTTTTGACTTGGATTAATGGGGAAAAAATCATTTTCGTTTTTTAAAAGCACAATACCTTCTGTTGCTATTTCGCGGGAAACTTGAAGATGTTCTTTATTGTTTATCCTACCAAATGGGCGTTCTGTATTTAAGGTAGTACGCATCATCAAACGAAGAATCCTTCGCACTTTATCATTTAAAATGGATTTGTCGATTTTACCATTTTTTAGCAGTTCTAAAAAAGGTTGTCCAAGAAAATTAGCATCAAAAGCCAATCTTGGCGATGTTTGTTTATTTATAGGAGAGCCCATTTCAATATCAAGTCCATTTAAAGCAGCTTGTTTAGTGTCATGAGTACCTCCCCAATCCGAAATGACTACGCCGTCAAAACCCCAATCTTTTTTAAGTATTTGGTTTAAAAGCAAATCATTATGAGAGCAATGCTCACCTCTAAATTGGTTGTACGAACCCATAATAGACCAGGCGTTTCCTTCTTTAACCGCTGCTTTAAAAGCAGGAAGATAAATTTCATGTAAAGCTCTGTCACTTACCTCTACATTTATATGTCCGCGCCATAATTCTTGATTGTTTAAGGCGTAATGTTTAACACAAGCCGCAACGCCGTTCTGCTGTACTCCTTTAATATATGGAACAACCATAACTGAAGCCAAGTATGGATCTTCACCCATATATTCAAAATTACGACCGTTTAGTGGCGTGCGATAAATATTAACTCCAGGCCCCAATAATACATCCTTTTTTCTATAACGTGCTTCTTCACCTAAGCTGATTCCGTATTGTTTAGATAGGGATGGATTAAAAGTGGCTGCAAGACAGGTTAATGCCGGAAAAGCGGTAATATAATCATTTGTCCAGCCTGAATACTCCCAATTACTCCAATTAATTTCACCTCGAATACCATGTGGGCCATCAGACATCCATAATTCAGGAATTCCTAATCGTGGGACACCTGGTGAACTAAATTGTGATTGCGCATGGCACATTGCAACCTTTTCTTCAAGTGTTAATAAGGTAAGAATGCTGTCTATTCTCGTTTCTAAAATTGGATTATTAGATTTTGTAGATACATTAGTATTTGTGAATTGACTGCTATTTTCTTGTGCATTTATTTTTGTAATGTGAACACATAAAGATAAAATGATTACTATGGCTATTGTTTTATACATTGTTTGAAATAATTATTTCTG
>TARA_B110000238_G_scaffold66054_1_pt1 | contig 12422 bp, 9 predicted proteins | sample TARA_B110000238 | Tara Oceans TARA_B110000238 (sample SAMEA4397569) | marine metagenome | biome: Polar Biome; feature: [SRF] surface water layer (ENVO:00010504); material: water (ENVO:00002006), including particulate matter (ENVO:01000060) such as... | depth 5 m | reverse complement strand
TGGGGTAATAATGGATGGGGAAACAATGGATGGGGTAATAATGGTTATGCATATAATCAAGGTTTTAGAGATGGAGTTTATGCTTCAAATGGAGACAATAATAACAGATCAAGGTATTACGGAAGAAGAGAAAGTAGAGGGGCTGGAACAAGATTATCATCCACTTATGGGAATAGAAGGTCAAATTCGAGAACAATTAATTCATCAGGGATTACTCAAAACACAAATACTTATGCAGGGAGACAATCTGCAGGAAATTCAATAAGAACAGCTAGACCGGCAAGAGCTGCTGCTGTAATTGCTCCAACTAGAGCGTCAGGAGCAACAATGAGATCTGTGGGAGCGCCAGTTAGAAGAACTTCACCAGCAAGGTCTTCAAAAACTAGAGTAGGTGACAAAAGCCCTTCAGTTATTTCAGCTAAACCCTCTAGAGCTTTAAGAACAAGTTCAACGCCCTCTTCAAAAAGAACTGGAGTAACTGTTACCAAAGAAAGAGCTGTGCCAACAAGACGTTCTACTACACCTAAAAGAAGATCAATTGGAAAGCCTTCAAGAAGAACTGTTGGTTCTTCACCATCAAGAACAACTCCAAGCAGAGGAATTCCTACAAGAACAATTCCTTCGAGAACTTCACCAAGAAGAACAACTCCTTTGAGAACAGCACCAACGAGAACTTCACCAACGAGAACTAGTCCTTCGAGAACAACTCCTGGTAGATCAAGACCAACTAGAACTTCACCTTCAAGAAATTCAGGTTCTTCAAGGTCATCTGGTTCCTCAAGAACGTCTTCACCATCAAGAAGTTCATCTTCTCCTTCGAGAAGTAGTTCTTCAGGATCGTCAAGAGGAAGTAGTTCATCAAGAGGAGGAAGAAGATAATATCAGTCACTTACACTAAAAAATAATTAAAATGAAAAGATATTCATTCATTTTTTTTGGGATTCTTATGGCTTTTTCGGCTAATTCTCAAAATGAAACAGACGCCCTAAGGTATAGTTATCTTAATTATAATGGAACAGCAAGATATGCTGGACTTGGAGGAGCAATGGGAGCTTTGGGTGCAGATATGTCTGCAATTTCAATGAACCCTGCAGGAATGGGAAGATACAGTCGGTCTGATTTTAGTTTTACAGGAGACTTAACATTTACACAATCAAAAGGGGCTTATGATGGAAATACGCTAAATGCGAGCAAAGCAAATTTTAATGTGAGTAATGTGGGAGTGGTTTTTGTAAAACCTATTTCTTTTGAGAAAGCAACTTTATGGAAATATTTTCAATTTGGAATTACTTCTAATAGAACTAATGATTTTCATGGTAGAACAAATATAGAAGGGAAGAACAATAAATCTTTGTTGACTTCTTATACTAATTATTTGAATGAAAATAATATTCCTTTGAATGAGACTTCCGATTTTTATGAAGGCTTAGCCTTTGATGCCTCTTTAATTGTTCACGATAGTTTATCGGGTGTTTACACTCCTTGGTACAATGAATATGATGCAGAAATAGAGCAAACAAAAAGAACTGTAACAAGAGGTGCACAATACCAAACAGATATAGCATTTAGTGGAAATTACAATGGAAAATTATATGTGGGAGGAAGTATAGGATTCCCAAGGATACGATACAATACTTCTTCAACTTACACTGAAAAATTTGTAAAAGTAGATTCTGTGTATGATACAGAAGGTTTTTCAATGAAAGAAGATGTTTCTACAGAAGGTTCTGGTTTCAATATGAAACTAGGATTGATTTATGCTCCGGTTAAGTTTTTGAGAGTAGGGATTGCAGTTCATACTCCAACTTGGTATTCATTAACAGACCAATATTCTACTCAAATCACATCAGACTTTACTGATAATTATTATGATGCAATTAAACCATCCCCAGATGGAGATTTTAACTACAGGCTAAAGACTCCCGGAAGAGTAATGGGAAGTATTGCTTTATTATATAAGAAAAGAGGGTTCTTGACTTTTGAATATGAGTACGTAGATTATACAAGTGCTATTCTTAAGGATGAACTAGGCGTCAGTAAATCAGATAATTTTGACGTTTCAAATAGTACAGCTTCTACTATTTATCAAGGAGCTTCCATATTTAAAGCTGGAGCAGAATTTAGATTAACAAATTTTTGGACCTTGAGAGGTGGTTACGCTTATTATGGTTCTCCAATAAAAGACGAACAAGCTCAGGTGGATGCTTCAAGAACAAATTTCTCTGGAGGGATTGGATATAAAAATAGAAACTTCTCATTAGATATGACTTATTTAAGGTCACAGTGGAAAGAAGAAAGTTATTTGTATGATCCAAGCTTAGTTACTGCAACAATAGTTGACAGAACACTAAATAACTTTATGGTAACAGCAGGGTTTAGATTTTAAAAAATATACATTATTACATAAAAAAAAGGCTACTGAATTTCAGTAGCCTTTTTTTATGTTTAAAATTGAATTAAATTAATCTTGTCCTTCTAGCTTACGAGTTTCATATGTATCTTGAGCTTGTTCTTGCTTAAGCCACAGTTCATCATTTTTTAATCTTGTGATTATCCATTTTTTTGGCGTAACAATACCATCAGTGGAAATGATTAATTGAGTTTTATTTCTCCCATCTATTTTTCCGAATTCCCATTTTCCTGTTTCATTTGGTTCAAAACCGGCAGCTGTTTCTCCTCCTCTTGTGTATGAACCATCTTCAGTAAACGTCCAAGTAATTCCTTCATAACCTGCTGTAACATCATCATCAGCATCTGTAGCCGTAATAATTTTCCAAGTATTGGTCATTCTTGCTTTTTTAGATCTTAAAGATAATTTTGGTCCGTCTTCATATTTATTACAAGATGTTCCAAAGATTAGAATGGAAGCAAAAATTACAGGAATTAATTTGATTGTTTTTGTCATGGTATGATTTTATTTTATGGTTTAGTTTATTTTCCTAGTGAGTATACAGCTTCTTTATTTATTACAACATTGTATTTAGCTTTTAAGCTTTTAATCCACTCTTCTTCTAAATATACTTGATAGTCAGAAATTACAGCTCCTCTTGTATCTTTTAGTTCTTTATTTCCAGAAGGTATTAATGCTTTTATTCTTACAAACACAAATTTTCCGTTTTCAATTACTGGTTGTGAAACACCCAAAGTTGGTGGAAATTTTTCAAGTATTTTTTTCTCTTCTACTTCATATTTTCCTTGCTCCAAAGAAAGATTTAATCTTGAAGTTTTGTTTAAATTATTCATTATTTCAAGAGAAGTAACATTCTTGTCTTTAGCCATTTTGTTTGCTTCAAAAATAACATCTTTTTTTGCTGAGGTATATATTTCTACATCTTGTCTAGCTTTCCATTGATATTTTTTTTGCTTCATTGAAAAGAACTCTTTAAGTCCGGTTGTATCTTTACTTGATTTGTTCCAAACTTTTTGATCAGAGATTTCAAACAATAAGATACCATCTTTAAACTGTTGCATCAATGCTTTATAATCAGGATACTTATCGTAAAGAATAGATTTTTCGTATTGAAAGATATAGCTATTTGTATAGTCTTTGTAAAATGCTTCGATATCTTGTTGAGAGTTTGCAGGTATTTTTGAAAGAAAATCTTTAAAATCTGAAACTGTTACTTTGGTATATTTTTTAAAAAAACCTTCTTCCTTTTTAAATTTAAAAGCAATTTTAGAATCGTTAATATCTAATTTTGATTCTACTTTAGGGTTGTAAGAATTTTTGATCCAGCGTTTTGATTTGTCTTTAAATCGGTATTCTTTCTTTAATTTATTTACAAAAAATTCAGTAGATTTTTTACTTCTTTCACCTCTAGAGATATTGTTTTCAATTTCTGGCTTAAGTTTTTCGTATGTCCCAATCTCTTCGAGCTCAAGCATTTTTATTATGTGCCATCCATAAGAGGTAAGAAAAGGTTCAGAAATATCTCCTTTATTTTTCAATGAAAAAGCAACATCTTCAAATTCAGGAACCATTCTTCCAGAAGTAAACCAATCTAATTCTCCCCCTTTTTGTGCAGAAGTATTATCATCTGAGTATTCTCTTGCAAAGTCCTCAAAAGATTTATTTTTTGCTTTTACTAAACTATAAATTTCTTCAATTTTCACTCTAGCATTTTCCTTCGCATTTTCATCTCCTTCTTTTGGGATTTTAGAATAGATATGAGCTACTTTAACTCTTCCTTTGTTCTTTCTTTTATCGTATACTTTTATTAAGTGATGACCAAATTTAGTTTTTACAGGCATAGAAATATCGCCTACTTTTGTTGTGTATGCAGCTTCCTCAAATAAGTAAAGCATTTGAAAAACAGTAAAATAACCTAAGCTCCCTTTGTTGTCTTTTACAGAAGGATCTTGGGAGTATTTTGCAGCAGCAGCTTCAAAATCTCCAGACTTTATAATTTCTGCTCTTATTTCTAGTGCTTTTTTATAAGTATCACCTCCTTTTGTAATTAATATATGACTCGCTTTTATTTCATATTTCTTTCTCTCGTAAGCTTCTTGTATTAAGCTTTCAGTTGCTTCAGAATCTGACAAATATTTTTCAGCAGATTTATTCACATAACCATTCAGTTCATTTTTTAACCTTTTAATAGTGTCAAACCCCATTTCTTCTGCCTCAAATACTTTCAGTTTATATTTTACAAAAATATCTAAGTAATCATCCATTGAAGCTTTGTCAAACTTTGGTTCATTATTGTTTTGAGTATAAATAGATAAGAATTCATTTTTTCTTATTTCTTTACCATCTATTGTGATAAGAACTGGATTTATTTCTTGTGCCATTGAGACCAATGAAAATAGAGTGATTGAAAGGGCAACTAAAATTGATTTTTTCATAATTTGCTTACTGTATTTTTATTTTTGAAACGCTAATTTATTGTTTTTTTAGTTAATATGAAGTTATTATTTTAAACTATAATTTGGAGCTTCTCTTGTAATCGTTACATCATGTGGGTGACTTTCCACAATACTAGCAGAAGTAATTCTAGTAAATTTAGCTTCTTTTAAAGCTTCAACATTACCTGCACCACAATATCCCATTCCTGATCTTAATCCACCAATTAATTGATGCATTACTTCACTTAAATCGCCTTTAAAAGCTACTCTTCCTGAGATTCCTTCAGGAACTAATTTTTTATCGTCACTTTCAGAATCTTGGAAATATCTATCTTTTGAACCTTTTTTCATTGCTTCCAAAGATCCCATTCCTCTGTATGTTTTGAATTTTCTTCCTTGGTATATTACTGTTTCTCCTGGCGATTCTGCGACTCCAGCAAACATAGAACCAAGCATTACAGAACTTGCTCCAGCAGCAATTGCTTTTACAATGTCTCCTGTAAATCTTATTCCACCATCTGCAATAACAGGAATTCCTGTTCCTTTTAGTTCTTCTGCTACATCCATTATAGCTGATAATTGTGGTACACCAACTCCTGCAATGATTCTAGTTGTGCAAATTGATCCAGGACCAATTCCTACTTTTACTGCATCTGCTCCATGGTCTGCCAAAAATCTAGCAGCTTCTGCTGTAGCTACATTTCCTACGATTACTTGTAATTCTGGGAATGCTTTTTTTACTAATACCAATTTATCAGCAACACCTTGTGAATGTCCGTGAGCTGTATCAATTACAATCGCATCTACTCCAGCTCCCACCAAAGCAGTAACTCTTTCAATGGTATCATTTGTAACACCTACGGCTGCACCCACTCTTAATCTTCCGTGTTCGTCTTTACACGAGTTTGGGTGTTTTTTTACTTTTATAATGTCTCTGTACGTAATTAATCCTGTTAATTTATACGATTTATCAACTATAAGTAATTTTTCAATTTTATGTTCTTGCAGTATTTTTTCTGCTTTTAAAAGAGAGATTTCATTCAAAGCGGTAACCAAATTTCCTGAAGTCATTACTTCCGTAATTTTTTTATCTCTTTGTTTCTCAAATCTTAAATCACGATTTGTAACAATTCCTTTCAAAGTTCCAGCTTCATCAATAATTGGAATTCCTCCAATTTTAAATTCTGCCATCAAATTTAAAGCTTCTCCCACATTTGCTTTTTCTGATAACGTAACAGGATCTTGTATCATTCCGCTTTCGCTTCTTTTTACTTTTCTTACTTCTTTGGCTTGTTGAGCCGCAGTCATGTTTTTGTGAATGATACCAATTCCTCCTTGTTGCGCAATAGCAATAGCCAATTCCGATTCTGTTACTGTATCCATAGCAGCAGAAAGGATGGGCGTATTTAACGAGATGTTTTTGGTGAATTTTGATTCAAGTGTTACTGCATTTGGTAGAACATTTGAATAAGCTGGGATAAGAAGTACATCATCATAGGTAAGTCCTTCTTTCACAATTTTAGAATTTAACATAGTAGTTTGATTTTCTTTAATTGCATGCGAAGATACGGTATTATGTTGTTTTTTTATAAATTAGACTAAAAAAACTTCTATTTTTTTATAAATTTATTTACATATTGGATGTTATCAATAGAATACCTTACTAAATACAATCCCTTCGGCAGGTTTCCTAAATTTTTAATTTTAAAAAATTTATTGTTAGAGTAAGTCATCTCATTGTGAACTAGAACTCCACTCACACTATAAATACTGAATTTAATTAATTGATTACTACTTTGCTTTAATTGAATAGTTAACTCATTTTTTACAGGATTTGGATATATGTTATGTGATTCTCGTCTCTCTATTTCATTTATAGAAACAAAACTCTCTTTATAGACTCTAACATAATCAATAATCAATGTATCTTTTGTGAAACTACTAGCTATACTGGGTTGTATTGCAAAATTGAGTAGTAAATATTGTTCTTTATCAAAAGGCCAGGTACTTGCATCTTTTATTACTGGATTGTAGGTGTAATGGATGGTGTTGTCAACACTGAAAACCATTTTATCTTTAGTCCATTCTAATGTATAAACATGAAAATTAGAAGATGCAGTTTGAATTGATTGACCGCCATGATTTACAGTTGCACCAAAACTGGATGGTGTGTGCATAGCGCTTTGAACAAAGTTTTGATTGCCTCCCCAATGTTCCATAATATCTATTTCTCCACAAGCTGGCCAAGTGGTTGTTCCATGTCCTTGAGTTTGAAAATATGCTCCTGCCTCATTGATGTTTTTCCCTAATGTCCAAATTGCTGGCCAAGTTCCAACTCCTGAAGGTAGTTTTGCTCTTACTTCTACTTTACCATATTTAAACGCAAATTTAGAATTCAATCGAGCAGAAGTATAATTTTTGGTTTGACCCTGATCAGAAAAAACTTCCTTTTTTGCAATAATGTTCAAGTTCCCATTACTAACAATAGAGTTATTTATTCGATTTGTATAGTGTTGTTGTTCTCCATTGAACCAACTCCCAGATCCGGGTAATTGAGTCTGATGAAACCAATTTACATTACTTATTGCTCCATTAGCATTGAATTCATCAGACCAAACCAATTGATTAAAAGTTGGACCCACGACAACTGTATCGTAATAAATAAAGTCATCTATATAAGCTATTAATTGATCTGTATTGTTTTCTCCATTTACTTGAATAAGTACTCGATTAAAATCTGTTCTTAGAATTGGAGCTGGCGAACTTGCATCAAAATTTATATAAGGATCGTTTGCAAAATCAAAAGTGACAGTTTGCCATTGGTTTAGTATAATGTTTTTTATTACTTCAGTCTGATTAGACCAAGGAGAAGTTAGATTCCCATTTTGTAATTTTAGAGAAACTTGGTTGTTTTGTGTTCCTGTTATTCCAGAAGAAGGAACATATATTTTTAATGAAATAACATTGTTTTGAGATAGATTGAGATTTCTTCCAATATCAAATTTCACATTTGCATAAGCGCTTCCATAATCATCATATTTTAATACTTTAGTAGAACTGTTTATTGCTGAAGAAAAAGGATTATTGAAGCTTGTATCAATATTACAATTGTCGCCCTCCCAAATTGAGATGTTTCCATAGCCATCAAAATTGTCTTGGAGTGTTTGACTTAAAACATTATTAGAAATAATTAGTAATAAAATAAATGGAACTGAAATTAATCTATACATGAGTTTATATTGCTTTTTGTTAAAAATACAATAACCATTTGAATATTTCAACTCAAAGAAGATTATTCTCAAGAAGTTCAGATTTAACTGTCGAAATTTAAAGTCTAAAAGTGATAAACCGAATTAATTTCCTTTTGAAATTAGTATAAGGTGGGGAAATTAGTTTAAGAGATGTGAGGCCAATTCTTTGTTTTAAAACTGCTCTTTGATTTGAGAATTCAATGAATCCATATTTTCCATGTGCTTTTCCAATTCCACTGTGATTTACTCCTCCAAACGGTAAATTGGGTTGAGCAAATTGTATGGTAGTTTCATTTATTGCCGTAGTTCCAGCACTGGAATTTTGTATAATGAAGTGTTGATTTTTTCTAGATTTAGAAAACACATACAAAGCCAATGGTTTTTCTATTTCATTGATAGTTTTGATAGTTTCTTCCAATTTATTGAAAGTTAAAATAGGCAATAACGGACCAAAAATTTCATCTTGAAAAACAGGAGAGTCTTTCGTAACATTAGTCAAAATAGAAGGAGAGAGGTAATTAATATCCTCCAACTTTCTTCCTCCGTATTTTAATTCTGCTCCCCTTTTTATTGACTCTTCTAACAGTGAATTTATCCTATCAAAATGATTCTTATTTACAATATGGCTTACCTCTGTGTTCTTTTTGGAGAACTGAATTTCAATTTGTTTGATTAATTCTTTTTCTAACTCTGATTTTTTGGATTCGTGTACATAAACATAGTTGGGAGCAATACATGTTTGACCTGAATTAAGAAATTTTCCCCACACAATTTTTTGTGCTGCATCTTTTATGTTTGCTGTTTCATCTACTATTGCAGGATTTCTTCCACCTAACTCCAAAGTCACAGAAGTTAAGTTCTCTGCTGCAGCTTTCATCACAATTTTTCCTACTTGCGGACTTCCTGTAAAGAAAATATGATCAAAAGGCAATTTCAATAATTCTTGAGAGACTAAATAATCTCCAGTTATGGCTGTTACTTCTTGTTCCTGAAATAATTCTGCAATCATTTTTTTAATCAACTCGGCAGTATATGGAGTATTTTCGGAAGGTTTTATTATTGCTGTGTTTCCTGCTGTAATTGATGAAACTAGTGGTCCAATACACAAATTGAAAGGGTAATTCCATGGTGCAATAATTAATGTAACTCCTTTTGGTTCTATAATTATTTTAGATTTTGAGCCTATAAAACCCAAAGGATTAGGGACTTTCTCTTCTCTCGTCCAATCATAAATATGATTAATTGCATGATTTATTTCATCTAAAATTGGTTTTATTTCGGTCAATAAAACTTCTTCTGTTCCTTTATTAAAGTCTTTTTTTATTTCAGCACAAATTATTTTTTCATTTTTCTTAATCCAATTTTTTAAAGTCTTCAATTTTTTTATTCTTGAAGAAATAGATTGCGCTCTTAATTCTTGAATAAAGAAAGTTTTTTGCGAATTGAAAATGGATTGATAGCTGTTCATTCGTTTTCTTTTATAATTAATTCTCGCAACAGATTAATTGCAGCCAAAGCCGATTGAGAAATATTTCTTTCTCTGTTATTCCCAAAATTGAATAGCTTAGAAACTACTGTTTTTTCATTTCTTACCGAAACCCATACTGAACCCACCGGTTTGTCTGGAGTTCCTCCAGATGGACCTGCAATTCCTGAAATAGAAATGGAATAATCTGTTCTGTATTTTTTTCTTATTTCATCACTTAATATTTCTACTATCTCTTTACTTACAGCTCCTTTTTGGAGTAATAAATCGTGAGGAACATTCAGTTCTTTTTCTTTTATATCGTAAGAATAACAAACGATAGAACCTTCATAGAACCTAGAGCTTCCCGATATTTTTGTGAATAAGTGAGACGCATATCCGCCTGTGCAACTCTCGGCAAGAGAAAGCGTTTTCTTATTTTTGATTAATAAGTTGGCAACTGTTTCCTGCAAAGTAATTTTTCCTTCACCAAAAATATATTGAGGAATTAATTGATACAATTTATCACAGAATTCATCTACCAATTTTTTGTTACCTGCGGTAGAAGTAACTCTTAATTTCACTAGTCCTGGAGAGGGTAAGTAAGCCATGTCTAAGCCATTTTCTCTCAGTTTATTCTCCCAATCTTCAATGATGTCTGCAAGGAACGATTCCCCAATTCCGTGGGTTAAAACTGTTCTGTGTACCAATTCGCTAATTCCAAATTGTTCTTTTATTTTTGGAAACACTCCTTCTTTCATGAGGTATTTCATTTCGTAAGGAACTCCGGGCATAGAAACAAAAACTTTTCCATTTCTTTCGAACCACATTCCAGATGCTGTCCCTACTAAATTCCTGAGAATTGTAGCTTTTTCTGGCAACAAGGCTTGCATGTTGTTTATTTCCAAGAAAGGTTTATTGCGAGTTTTGAAGTAGGCTTGAATATCTGACAACACTTCTTCATTAAGTACTAGTTTAGAATCAAAATAATCGCACAATACTTTTTTTGTAATGTCGTCTTTGGTTGGGCCTAAGCCTCCAGTAATTAGAATCAAATTCGAACGAGATTCGGCTAATTTTAAGGATTCAGTAATTTCTTCATAAGAATCACTTATGGTGGTAGTTCTGTTATTTTTAATTCCAATCTTTGCTAATTCTTGTCCCATCCAAGTTGCATTGGTGTTGACTGTTTGGCCGATTAGTATTTCATCCCCTATGGAAATTATCTCTGTTTTCATTTATTAGTTTTGGTGAACTAAATGTACGAAATGTTATAATGAGAATAAAAATTTAGGGTTCATATTTTATTTAATGATTAATATTTTAAAAACACTTTTTTTGTCAAGATTAATAAAGGATTATTTTTTTATTACAACCTTAAAAGTCTTTACATTATTCTCATTAGAAATTTTTACCAAATAAATTCCTGCGTAAACTGTTTCAATGTCAAAATAGGCGATTGTTTGTCCTTTATTGATTTTAGATTGTTTGATTCGTTTTCCGTTTATGTTATACAAAGCAATATCAAAATCATATTTTATCAAATCATTAAATTGAATCGCAATTAAATCGGATGCTGGATTTGGAAAGACAGTAACCTTTAATTTTTCAAATTCATTTTTATTTATTCCCACAGTAGAGGTGTAAGGAGTTGTTCCGCTTGGGACAGAATTGACTTTTGCATTGGCATAAACGCCATAAAATGTTGGCCCTACCACATAAGGGTAAAACGAGTTGTGGTTGGCATCTACAGTTGCAAAATAAGCATAAGTTCCATTTGGATATTCGGGTGTTTTACACCATCTTCCATTGTGTTCGTCCAAATAAGTTAAATCTGTAGGATGAGCTATAAATTGGTAGTCTTCTCTAAAATAGCCATTAAAATAAGTGGTATTCACAGCAGGACCATTTGTTCTTGTGGTTGCAGTGTTTAATTGGTACCCAGATTTAATTCTTACGATTGCACCAGTTCCATTTGTGTCTGCAAAGCCATAAGCTCCATAAACTGGGAATCCATCATAGGCAAATCCAATAAGTGGTGAATGAGAACTAGAGTCTATTGTATACAATCCATCTGCATCATATAAATTGCAAATTGTAGAGATAACTACTTTGTCTAGTTTAAAAGCACTTGGGTTTTGATGGTGGTGGTAATTTCCCCTTGCAGGATGTCCTTTGGAGCAATCGAAACCTCCTTTTTCTGCTGGGATTGCATCACGGTTCCAATCTTGTGTTGCCATTGGTCCTCCTGGGCAAGGTGGATTTCCTGGTCCGCCACAAAGTGCGCTTGTTGCATTGTTCCAAGCTACTCCATCTCGGTAATCAAATAGAGCTACTCCATTAATAAAAACACCAATATTACCTCCAGTGGTTGCAGTTTTTGTTCCTGTGTTTTCAACAGGGGCTAATGGGAATTTAAAAATAGCATTTTGATCGGATGCAAGGGAAGGATTTCCATCTAAAAAAGGACCTGTAGGATAAGCTGGAATTCCTTTGGTAGATACATACACATCTGTAGTATTATACTGAACAGATTGACAGTTTATCAAAACATTGTTTGAAATAGCTAAAGAATTACCCGATACATAATAAGTACCTAAAACTGTATTGTTTTGTAACCAATCTGTTATTACTGGATTTGTTTGGCTATAGCTCATTGTTGCAATAAGATAGGCTGTTATAATTAAAATTGTTTTTTTCATAGAGTCTGTAATTTACTGTATATTTTATACTTAGTAGACGAGTTTAATTGTTTAATCCTTCTTTAACAATAATATACTTCTTGGAAATTTGTTTTTTGGGTTAAAAACAAATGCTTTATCATCCAAAGTTTTAAGAAAAGCGATTAAATCTACTTTTTC
>TARA_B110000238_G_scaffold29264_1_pt1 | contig 12443 bp, 6 predicted proteins | sample TARA_B110000238 | Tara Oceans TARA_B110000238 (sample SAMEA4397569) | marine metagenome | biome: Polar Biome; feature: [SRF] surface water layer (ENVO:00010504); material: water (ENVO:00002006), including particulate matter (ENVO:01000060) such as... | depth 5 m | reverse complement strand
AAATAAAACAGGATCATAAAATTTATCATTAGAAAAAATATATTTTAAATTGTATTTTTCGGGTGTAGTTAAAAATTGTTGCAAAGAGCCAATACCAGCAATTCCTTTAAATTTAGAGTTTTCTAAACGTTCTATGGGTCTTGTGGTTAATTCTGGTAAACGTCTTGCAGAATGGTAATTTCCGTCTACAGTCAAAGCATTTGTTTGTGAAGCTAACCAAGCCATTTGGTCTCCAAAACCTAAAGTTAAATACCGCCATTGATCATGAGAATCTTGACTCAAAAAATTTACAATAGGTAGCATTTTTATTTTTTGAGGTTGAGACGGTCTAAAATGTCCTAAACTCATCGTAAATACAACCATAAAAATACAGAGTAACGCTAAAGTTCCACCCAACATCCTATGATATACTGCACCAAATTTTAATTGTATTAGCGTTTTTAAATCACCTTCTACAAATCGATAAATAAATTCACCAAACATAGGAATAGCCATTATGGTAGCCCAAAATGTAAACCTGTCTAAGGTTAAAATATTAAACGCAGTTTCTCCTAAAATTAATCTTGGAATCGGTGTGGTATTTCCAGTTCCTAGGATTACTAACATTGTAAAAGATAATCCGAAAAACAAATACCTTTTGCTAAAATATCTATAAAAAATATAAGGTAAAATAAACAATAAAAGACCCCAAGGAATTGTAAAAAAAACCAAACCAGAAGAAGTTACCTCTAAAAAATTATCTCTAGATCCATGCGGAATAGGTATTTGCGTTATCGGGTTGTTTTTAGAGTTTATCCAATACGGTAAAATGCAAAAAATAATAAGGAATAATGAAGAAAAGCCAAAAGTTAGGTTACGTTTTAATTGTTTAAGAAATGTTTTTATAAATAATGAAAACGTAACTTCTTTGTAAGAGTTGACTTCTTCTCTGGTAATATCCATAATTACAGTTCCAATCAAAGGAAAAATAAAAAATAACATTCCAAAAATAGGAGTAACATGGTGAGAGGTAACAGTTACAGCGATTAAAGAAAGAGAGGTAAATAAAAACTTATACTTACCTGTCTTAAGCCATAAATAAATTTCTGGTAAAGAATGCATCAAAACAGAAATACCTATGATACTGGGTAGCTGACCAAAAATGTGCAATGTCTCTACAAAAGATGAAGAAAAAACAGCTAAAATAGCTGCATAACCTGCAATAGTTCTATTCGCTGTAATTAAAAGAGAATATCTGTAAGCACCAGTAACAAAGAGGATAATAGAAATTAAGGCCACTGTAAAAAGGCCAAATTTTAAACCACCAATTAAAGATAACGCAGCAATAGATTGATGCACTAAAGGCGGATAACTTTGTACTGTAAAACCTGTATACCACTTATAATTCCAAGGTTCAAACCAACTATTGGCATAATGATCCGCAAAAAATAAATGAATTAAGGCATCATAAGTAGATTCTAGCGTAAAGAAAATAGTAGACCCATGAAATAGGAGTGCTAAAAGTATTGCAGTTATTAAGTATTTATTAGATTTCTCTTTCATACTTTATTGATTTATGTGAAGGTAATTTATTTAAACGGTCACATTAACTTATTTGTCTTTCGTAAAATGTATTGTATCGAGATAAAGCGTTGTATTAAAAAGTATTACACAAAAAACACGGCATAAACAGTTATTGTTCAGGTATACTTATAGAAGTGTACCAGTTTAGTACCAATTTAATTTCAAGATTTTTTTCTGCTCCTGTCTAAAGTACAGAAATGCGTATCGAAAAAATAGGTCTATAATCTTCAGAAATCTTTGACAAGTTTAAATTTTTATACGTACTTGTAATAATAGTAAATTTTATTGAAAGAAAAAAACAAACTACAGATGCGATATTTAATAACCAAATTATTATAAAGCGGAGCGCATATTGCTGGTAAGATTATACATCTGTTTGATCTAAATGATATTTCATTTTATAAATTAAGAAAATTACCTATTGAATAGATTTATAATATTAAATATATTTAATTTTTAGTATTTATGAGTAGTATTTATGAGGTTTGGGTCAGGTTAAAATAACAATTAATTCCTGAAATTTATCCACTAATAAAAAGGCACAAGAAAGTATCAGGAAATTTGAGGACCAAAAAATAAAAATTTTCACAATTTCATTAAGTCTAATAATTTTCACGGTTAGTTTAACATTTTTACTAGAATCAATCTTTTAATAACTCAAATTTAAAAATATTTTTTCAATTGATTTATATGGTTAAATATGGCATTAGATTAACGATCTACCACTAATTTATTTTCAAAAAGTAGTTGAAATAATTAAAGTTCAAGATGTTTTTTTGAGTTTGTCGAAAGGAAGAGCTACCATGAACATAGGCAAGCACAATTGTCGTTAGAGAAAATTTTATGAAAGGAAAAATTAAACGATAGATGCAACATTTAAAAATCAAATTGGTACAACATGAAAATTTTAGCCATAGACGATCAAAAGTTAGTTTTAATTCCTTTACAGATTAGATTGAAAGAATTGGGCTATGAAATAGTCACAGAAACATCTGCTTTAAAAGGGATAGAGTTATTTAATTCTTTTGAGCCAGATTTAGTGATTCTTGATATCAATATGCAAGAAACTTCAGGTATCGATATTATAAAATACATCAGACAAAAAAGAAAATCGGATATCCCTATTATGATTTTATCTGGAAATACAGATGAGAATATTATTACCCAGGCTTTTGATTTAGGAGTAAATGATTATCTGAAAAAGCCATTAAGTTTGCGAGAACTCTGCTCGAGAACTAAAAGGTTAATAGGCGCACCAAAGCCAAGGAATATCAAAAAAATCTATGATTATGTCTTAATCCAAAAAAGATGTGTTGGTGTTGTAATACCCTGCTACAATGAAGAAAAAAGACTTTTAAATAAAAGATTTACAGATTTTATTATTAAAAACTCTGGGTATCATTTATGCTTTGTAAATGATGGTAGTACAGATAAAACTTTAGAAGTTTTATCTAAATTAAGAAAAGGAAGAGAAGATTTTATTACAGTCTATGATTGTGAAAAAAATGGAGGTAAAGCAGAGGCAGTAAGATTAGGAATGTTGCACATGGCGAAGCAAGAAGATTTGGATTATGTAGGGTTTTTAGATGCAGATTTGTCTACGAATTTAACCGACTTTGATGATTTAGTTTGTACTATGGAAACCTCGAAATTTAAAATTGTTAGTGGCTCTCGCATAAGTCGGATGGGTGCAAAAATTACGAGTGCAGGTGCAAGAAAAATTATTAGTGTAATAATTAATTTTATTATTAGAAAGATTTTAAAAATGGAATTTAAAGACACGCAATGTGGTGCTAAAATTTTTCGTAAAGATGTTATTGATATTGCGTTCAAAGAAAAATTTGTAACAAAATGGATTTTTGACGTAGAAATTTTTAAAAGGATAGTACTTCATTTTGGGCTTAAAAAAGCAAAAGAAATAGTCTGTGAAAAACCTTTGAAAAGGTGGATTCATGTTGGAGGTTCTAAATTATCTATGAAAGACTCCTTAAGAATATTTTTTCAATTGGTTCAAATAGCTCGGACTTACAGAAAAAATAAAACAATAAAAATTAGTAATAATTTCCCATTTTATTAATCATTCACAGTTAAAATTTAAAATATCATTTTAATGAATTCAGCGATAATTATTATATTTTCAAATTATGAGAAAGAAATTAATGATTTGGATAAAGAAAATTTATTAACTCTTAATACAAATAAAGTTTGTTTTGTAAATAACGCAAGGAAAGACAATACTTTAAATTTATTAAAAGGTATTAAATTGGAGTCCAAAAATAATATATCTATAGTAGATATAAAATATGATAGAGGGGTTAAATCTGCGCTAAAATCAGGGGTTAGATTTTTATTAAGTGAATCTGAATTTGATTTTATTGTTTATTTACAATCAAATATGTTAGAATCTTTAGAAGTTTTAAAAGGCTGCCTGATAAATTTTGAAGAAAAAAACCAAGAGGATATTCTTGTGCCAAAGAGATTTAAGAGAAATGTTTTAAAAAATGTTTTTTCTATTGATGAATTATTGAAAAATGAATCTTCTAATTAGCACTTCGGTATTTTTAATTTAGAAAGTTATCAAGTCTTCGAAAACAATTTTCAGCACCCAAAAATTTAGGGTTTCCAAAATCTTCTGACCAAAAACCTTCTAAAATATCTTTAGTCAAGCATTTATAAACCACGACTCCTTTATACAAACTGTTTTCCATACCTCGATAATTAAAATTAATGACAAGGATATTATTTTTAAAAAAACCTGTTCCGAATTGTTCTTGATTTTCAGCGATCATCCATTTGGCAATAATTCTATTGTTTTCGTCTAAAGTTAAAGAAAGCGTTCCCTTATAAGAATCTTTATTTTCATCCTGATTGTTTCCAATCACGTTGTAATCCCCAAGTAAGTCTTTAATGATCATCTTAATTTTTAAAGTTAGCATAAAAGTATTACAATCATTTCAGTAAACCTTTAAAATCCTTTATATTTTAATTTATTGTAAAATTTCCTGTTTATTTAGGTTGTGTATAAAAAAATAGTATTTCAAAAAATTATATATTTCTTTACTTATGTGATGAAAGCAAAAGCTTATAAATGATAGAATAGGCAGAAATACTATTAACATTATGCAAATAATTCAATATTTCACTACTACAGGAATCAATGTAACTGCACAAAAATAGGCTTTCACAAAGATTACTGATCATAAAGAAAATCCGATTGCGAAATTAATGATGGGAATATTAGTGGCGTTGGAGGAATTTGAACTTTCAAGAATTAAAGAACGCAAAGCTAAAGAAAGAGCGAACGCAAAGAAAAAATTCACTTATGCACTTCTTTCGATTGAAGGTTTTGAGTCAATAGAACCGTTTTTAGCAAAGAAATCAAATCAAAAAACACTTTGGTTCTTAAAGCAAAAAGAATCTATTTATAGGAACTGCATTATTTTCTCAAGTAGCTGAAGTAACCTTTAAAAAAGTAAAGAAATGTATTTAAGAAGGTTTTATTAATTTTGTAAAATGGTTTTATGATAAATGTCATAGTTAACACCTTCGTTTATTGTGAATTTGAGCATCAATAATTTCTCTATCATGAAAACAAATACCATAAAACAAATAGTATTCTTTTAATCTCTGCAATCGTTTTATACCTTTCAGGACTTAATTTAATAAATATTTATAACTTACAATCTTTATCTGGTGCAGTGCCAGTAAAATATTTTTGACTTGTTTATTTCCTTGCTTAATTTTCGAAGCAAACTTATCTGCGAAAGGTTTAAAACACTTTTTGAAACTAGTAATTTACTAAACTTAAAGTTTCAGATAAAAATCAGTGATTTATTTTCATTATTGTATCTTTGACCTATTAATTTGCTAATAGTTCATTAACAGGAAGCCAGGTATTTTTTTCTGTATTTTAAACCAAAAAAAGAAGAGTGAAAAAAATTATTGAAAGTTTGTTTGAGGTTTTTATTCCCAGTGATGAAGACCAAAAACTAAAAATTCCATTCTCACTAAAATCAGCCTACATTATTTTGGTGGTTTGCACCCTTATTCTTTGGCTGTTGTCTTTATAGATCTGATTACTATTTACAGGAATTATAGCTTTTTAAAAGTGTCTTTTTTAGTTCCTATTTTTTACCGCTTGAAAAGCAGATTTAACCTTCGGATAAAAGTATATTTTAACAGAACTTGTATTAATAAACTCACACCAATCTATAAAAATAGTAAGTATTAACTTAAGCTGGTGCTACAAAATTATAATGTTTAATTTTTAGTAGTTTTCTTACTACTGCTATGGAAATATAGATTTCAGCAAATAAATATACCTACTTCCTTGCTAAAAAAAAAATTCCAAATTATACCCAATAATGACTAACATTTCTGTAAATAAATAAGTGTGTTAATTGATTTTTTAAAAAGGGTTTGTAATATTTACTTTATAAAACCAAAAAACTTCTGTAAATCATAGGATTAAAAAAGGTTATGGTGCTCCAAATGGACCTGTTCTCGGGCCAAACTATAAAATTGTTGAAATTTAAATAAAATGTATTGAAATTAAAAACAGCAAATTAATTTAAGATGGTTGGTTAGTTTTGAATTATATTGGGGATACCAAGGTTGGAGGGAGTATAAGAAATCAGGGGAAAGAGGAAGTTTTATGAACGCAAACCTCGATACCAAATATAAAAATAAGTAGAAAGGGTGGACTGATTTTTTTGAACATAATAAAAGAGAGTTCTATAATTTTATTGAAGTTAAAGAAAAAAGTTATCTTGATGGCGAACACATTACATTCAAAAAAAAGACATTTGTAACCACTGTATTGCTTTGTAATAAAGTTCCAATAGAAATTACATCATAGTTCTTAGGTCATTCTAATATGAGTCTTATATTGGCTAGTTATGCTAAAGTAGTTCAAAAAAGTGTGAGTAAAGAAATGAAAAACTTATAATCAAAACTATTAGAAAATAAAACTCCACTGCTATGAGAGATAGAGAAATTGCTATGAAAAAGAAAGGGTTTAATCCCTTTAGAGTCAAATATAGTCAATTCATCACAAACTAAATTTATCAATAAGGACCATTGCAACAGTATGAAAGAATCACTTTAGCCAAATGATAATTAAAGGGACTCTTTTTACAAAATAAAAAACCTTTAGAGTCTATTGCTAAAACTCTTTACTCCTTTTATTAACCAATTATAGTATTCTTCTGCATCTGGAGTATAGGCAGCAGGATCTATTAAGTTATTCTCATTATGATCCATTAACACATACATTGGCTGTGTGTTTGTCTTGTATTTTATGGTTTGTAATTCGCTCCATTTTTGACCAATGTATTTTAATTTCTTTCCTGGCTTTAATTTAGAATCTACAACTTCATTTGCTGGCAAAGACCTTTGATCATCTACATAAAGCGAAATTAATATCACATCATTTTTTAAGATATCTAAAACTTTTGGCTTTACCCAAATGTTTTGTTCCATTTTTCTACAGTTTACACATGCTTTTCCTGTAAAATCTATCATTACTGGTTTGCCAACTTTTTTTGCATAGTCCAATCCTTTATCATAATCATTAAATGCTAAAATATCATGCGGCGCCATTAAATGTGCTCCTTCTGGGATTTCTGAATGTGTATTTCTTACGTTACCTAATTTCGTGAATCCAACTCCATAAGGTGATTCACTGTAATGCTGTGGTGGTGGAAAAGCACTAATTAAATTCAATGGTGCTCCCCATAAACCAGGAATCATATAAATTGTAAATGATAATACGATCAATCCTAAACTCAATCTTCCTACTGAAATATGAGTCAATGGTGAATCATGTGGTAATTGTATTTTCCCGAATAAGTAAAATGCTAAGGCTCCAAAAATGGTTATCCAAATAGCAATAAATACTTCTCTTTCTAATAAATGTAAATCCAATACTAAATCTGCATTTGACAAGAATTTCAATGCTAAAGCTAATTCTAAAAACCCTAAAACTACTTTTACTGTATTTAACCACCCTCCAGATTTCGGCAATGAGTTTAACCATCCTGGGAAAGCTGCAAATAATGCAAATGGCAATGCAATTGCGAAAGAGAACCCTAACATTCCTATAATTGGACCTAATTGACTTCCGCCAGATGCAGCTTCAACGAGCAAGGTTCCTACAATAGGACCTGTACAAGAAAAAGATACAATTGCCAGAGCTAATGCCATGAAAAACATTCCTACGAAACCTCCTCTATCCGCTTGTGCATCTACTTTGGTACCCCAAGAGCTAGGCAACACTATTTCAAAAGCACCTAAAAAAGAGGCTGCAAAAACAAGTAGCAATAAGAAGAAAACTAAATTGAACCAAACATTGGTTGACAATGCATTTAATGCATTTGCACCAAAAATTAAGCTCACAAAAACACCTAATAAAACATAAATAACGATAATAGAAATCCCATAGATGATTGCATTTCGAATTCCAGCTGCTTTGGTTTTACTTTGTTTTGTGAAAAAACTAACGGTCATTGGAATCATTGGAAACACACAGGGAGTTAACAAGGCTGCAAAACCTGAAAAGAACGCGATTAAGAATATTCCTAACAGTCCTTTCTTTTCTGATGAGTTTTTATTTTCGTTAGAAACAGGCGTAATTGTTTCCGCTTTTTTAACTATAGGATTCTCTGATTCAATTACAAAATTTAAATCAATCTCCATAGGTGCTAAACAACGTTCATCATCGCACACCATGAAATAAACAGTTCCTGATAATTGTTTAGTGTTTTCTGTTACCGTTACTAATTGTTCAAAAGAGGCATTAAGACTGAAATATTTAATTTTCAGATTAAAAATCTTATCATGAACAGTCTCTCCTTTGCCTTCTTTTGTTTTTCCTTTTAATGTAAATGTCTCACCCTCATTAAAGATGAATTTTGTAGGTATTGGACCTCCATCAGGAACATTTTGTGAATATAAGTGCCAACCTGCTTCAATCACAGCTTTGGCAATTAATTTATATTCTGTCTCGGATACTTTTTCAATAGAAGTTGACCATTTTACTGGCTCAAGTATTTGGGAATAGCTATTGAACCCGAATAAAATAATAAAACTTAATATCACATTTCTCATAATATACTTTTTTAAAAAAAGGGCTATTATATTATAATAGCCCATTATCACACCTTTCTTTCTCCTTAACAAAACAAATAAAATCAATTCAAAACAAATAATTATGTTTAAGAGACTGGATAGATGCATTTAAAAATATTATTTTAATGATTGATTATTTTAATCAAGTGATCCGGATTTAATAATTATTAATTTATCTAAATCTATATATTTCTTAATAGACTTATTAACCTGTTTAAGATTAACTAATTCTATATCTTTTGAATACTGATCAATATAACTTGGCTCTAATCCTCTTTCTAAAAAACTTAAAATTGTTAGAGCTACACCAGAAGTTGTTGCCATACCTACTTTAAAACTGCCTATTAGTTTAGATTTTACAGCATTCATTTCATCTTGAGAAACTCCATCTTTAGCCCATTTATGTACTTGAATCATCGTTGCATCTAATCCTTTTTGAAAAAGAGATGGATTGAAAGATGCATTAATATACCAATACCCACCTGTGAATATATCGGATGAATGTCGTGAACTAATATTATATGTTAATCCATCATTATCCCTTACGGTCTGCATTAACCTTCCAGAAAAACCTCCCCCTAAAATATTATTAGCTACATAAAAGGCTAAATAATCATCATCCGATTTTTTTAAACCTGTGTATTGTCCAATAAACAATTCTGCACTTGGTTTTTTTAGGATTGAAATAACCATTGATTTCGAACTTACTTTTTCTACTTTAACTTCTTCCACACCACTCACAATTCCTTTGCTCCATCCACCAAAATACGTTTTTAATGATTTATTTAATTCTTGAGCATTTACATCACCTACAACAACACAATGCATTCCTTTGGTTCCGAAATAAGATTTATGGAAAGTCTTTAAATCTTTTATAGTTGCATTTTCTATATACTCAATAGCTTCTTCTATAGAGGTGCTGTAATTTGGGTGTCCTTTGGGATACATTACTTGTGATAAGGCAATAGTTCCCTTTGTTTTAGGATTTGATGCACTTTGTTGATAATTACCTATAAGTTGCTTCTTTAAATTTCTAAATTCTTTATCATCAAACAACGGTTCTCTTAACTCTTCCGCCAATAAACCAATTACAACATCAGCATCTTTTGTCAAACACTTAAAACTAATTTTGATATGATGCGCATCTGCATTAATTCTAATACTTACTCCCAATTTCTCTAACTTTTTAGAAAACTCTTGTTTGTCATTTTTCGCAGTTCCTTTACTTAACATTTTAGCTGTTATTGAAGGGATCATTTGATTAACATTTTTGTTGAAATAATTGCCTATGGGAAAACTTGCTGCTACAGTTACAAAATCCTTTGCAGATGTTTTTATTGAAACTACATCAATTCCAGCAATAGTTTCTCTAGTAATATTCTTGTTTTCAATAGATTTTATTGTTTCGTAACCTAACGAACTCTCATTTATATTTACCGTAATATTTCCTTCCTCTAGATTTACAGGAGTTCTAAAAAATACTTTTGAATTATTTTGATCCATTTTAGTAGACTTCGGAGTAACTTTATTGTTAGTTCCATCAGATTTTGGGATAAAATATCCTGTGGTGCTTTGATCTTCTATCAAATATTTTTTTGCAACATGCAATACATCTTCTGCCGTAACTTTTTCTAATCTTTTAGAAGCATTAATGTAATCTGTCCAATCTCCACCAGCAATAGCCTCGTTTAATTGGCGCGCTACGCTTCCAGAGCCATCTCTATATAGAATACTTTGTGTATTTAATTTTGAAACTACCCGATCTACATCTAATTGTAGTATACCTACTTCTTTTAAATTATCTATAATCGAATCTATTTTCAACTCCATGTCTTCGTGTTTTATGGACGAATTAAACCCTGTACCCACAAAAAACAATCCTACTTCATTAAAATTAGTCGTTCGAGCATAAGTATATAGTGAATGCCCGTTATCGACTAACTCAACACTTAAGTTCGAAGAAGGTCCAGAACCTATAATTTGACTTAACACTTTTAATGCAGGTAAATCTTCATGCATTCGCCCGGGTATCTTGAATGCTTTAGAAACGACACTCATTTTCCCTGGTTTTTTAATAATCACTCTCCTAGGACCATATTGTGTAGGTTCTTCAGTATATGGTTGTGGCATTTTATGTATTGCCTTTTCAATTTTTCCGAAATACTTATCTATCAATTTAAATAGATTATCCTTCTGAAAATCACCAATAATTGTTAATGTAGCATTATTAGGCCAATAATAAGTGTTATAAAATTTTCTTAATGTTTCAATTGGAGCCTTTTCAATATCTGATCGCCATCCTATTGTAGAATGATGATATGTATGTGCCATATATGCTGCTGACCAAATCTCTTTATTCAAAATGGAATTAGGATTATTTTCTCCTCTTTCAAACTCATTTCGAACCACGGTCATTTCAGCATCTTTATCCTTTTTTAATAACAATGAGTTACGCATTCTATCTGACTCAATATGTAAGGCAAGCTCTATTTTGTCGCTAGGGATGGTTTCATAATAATTTGTTCTATCATACCACGTTGTAGCGTTCATTCTTGCTCCAATATTTTGTAAAACTTTAAAAATAGGATTTCCGTTCTTTTTATTGAATGTTGGTGTCCCTTTAAACATTAGGTGCTCAAGTAAATGGGTAGAACCCGTATTACCAGACACTTCATGCTTAGAACCTACTCTATAAACTATTTGTACGGTTACAACAGGAGCTGAATTATCCTGAACGAGAAGTACATTCATTCCATTTGGTTGGTACATGTACTCTTCAATTCCACCTAATTCTTTTATTTTATTAAATTTTGATATCACTTCTTGAGCAGTTACAACTTGTATTGTGAATATTATTGAAAGTAAAAAACCAATTGTTTTTAAATTTACTTTTGTTATCATGTCATTTATGTTTTTTGAGAGATACTAAAAAGACGTTCTGTGTAAGATTTCCCCGTATTGTTAAAGTTGATTAAAATCAGTATTTATTTCTTTAAAAAAGGTATTTGTGCATAGGTTAAGCGCAAAGTATAGGCGGTATAATAAGGAAAGCTCCAAAGGAGGTCTTCCTTTTTATATAATTATTGTTCAAAGAAATATCAATAGCGAAAGTTAATAACATTCAGTATTATCTCCAGAAGTTAGAAACTTCCCTTTCAGAAAGTGTGTTTTAATAGTGTTTTTTATTTAAAATTGAATGATTTTTTTGCTTTTTCACTACCTGAAAGCAGATTATCTAAATAACTTTTCGTGTTTGTGGCAGATGGTCTTGGAGCTTTATGTGTTATTATTTTTCCTTTCTTATCTAATAGAATAGATCTTGGGATAAGACCAATGCTAAACGCTTGCATAAAATCTGATTTCAACCCTTTATCAGCGAGTAACTGTATGCCTCCAACATTCTTTTCTGGAACCATTTTTCTCCACTTTTCATAATCGTTTTCTGAATCGATAGAAATACTTATAAACTCTATGTCTTGTCCTTTAAAATCTTTAATTAATTGTGTTAAAGCTGGCATTTCTTTTATACAAGGTCCACACCAAGTAGCCCAAACCTCTACATATAGTATTTTACCTTTTAAATCTTTTAAAGATGTTGTGCCTCCTTTATGATTTTCATAATTGAAATTTGGAGCCGGCATTTCTGGTTTTGTATTTTGTATACCAACGAACTTAGCTGTAAGCTTCTCTTTTAATTGGTCTGCAGTTAACATCTCCAAGATCCTTGGATAATCAGTTTTATAATTTTTGTT
>TARA_B110000238_G_scaffold43643_1_pt1 | contig 12463 bp, 7 predicted proteins | sample TARA_B110000238 | Tara Oceans TARA_B110000238 (sample SAMEA4397569) | marine metagenome | biome: Polar Biome; feature: [SRF] surface water layer (ENVO:00010504); material: water (ENVO:00002006), including particulate matter (ENVO:01000060) such as... | depth 5 m | reverse complement strand
ACCGGGTCAAGTCGCGCTGAAGTTGCTCCTCCTTGGTTTTTATCCTGCCACGTTCCAGTTCAAGTTCTCGTGTCATACTGGCTAGTCGCACTGCGCACTCCGCCTCCGTCGCAGCCGCTTTCGAAAGCTCGGCGTCGCACTGTCGTTTCTCTCCCTCAAACTTTTCCATTCGCGAAAATAAATCAGCCTTCTTTCGTTGCGTCCCTTCCGCGACCCTCCGCGACGCTTCTTCCTTTTCCTTCGCCTCCTCCGCGGCGTGTTGCGCGGCTCGTGTTTTGACATGCACTAACTCCAGGTCCTGCCGCGATTGTTCCCTTTCCTGTTTGATTTTTACGCCCAAAGCCCGGGACTCGTCCCGTTCCAGACGCACACGGTCCTCCCACTCCTTTAGGATTTTCTCGCGCTCGTCACCCGTCTTTTGCGTTTCGTGTTTCACGCCTTCAATTGTAAAAGAAAAGTGTCAGTCTTGTATACGCAAACAGTCGTCCGAAATTTGGTGAAATGCAATACGTACCGTCGCGCCATTGCCCCATCGTTTGTTCCCGTTCCGTCACCGCGGCGGTCCTAGCGGCGAGGTCGGATTCCGTATCCCTTCGTCGCTTTTCCTCATCACGCGACGCGACTAACTCAGCCTCGACTCGTCGAACCAGCTCGTTGGCGTTTTCCTTTTCGCGGCGCGCCACCGCGGCTTCGTCCTCGACTTGGAAATGGGAAAGAAAAGTGTCAGTCGGGACCGTAACTTGAGTGAGTCATTACAGGCGGACAATCGGCAAACAGTCGGGCGTACTCGGGCCGAACAGTGCGCATATGATGTATGGGGTGCACTTCCTTTTAATGACGGCCGTGGACGTCACGAACGGGGCGGTAAACAGTGTCCCCGGACTCGGGAAAGCCATAGGCCGGCCGCACCTTGCGTTTTCATCCGGTGCACCTCTTCGCGCTCGTACCGCCGCTCCACCTCCCAGTCGTCCCGTTTTCTGCGGAAGCTTTCTTCCAAGTCCTCCAAACGTGTCGCCTGTGTTTTCCTTGTTTCTTCCAGCTGTGCGGTGTGTGTTTCCCTTTCGGTTTCGAGTTCCTTGCGTAACTCAGAAATCGCCTGTTTGAATTTCTCGCGGTTGGTTTGATTTTCACTTTGTAGCTTTTCGCTTTCCACCAAAGCGGCCTCAAACTCCGCTTTCGTGGCCGAAACTTTCTGCGTCTCCGCCAAGAGTTTCTTCTCCGCCATCTTTTGAGCCTCAAGCGCGCGTCGCCGCGCATCCTCCGCCTCAGCGGTTGCAACACAGGCGGCGTCGTACCTTTTCAAAACCTCCTGCTCGTCCGCGCGTTTTTTTTTAGTGATTTCAAGCGCGTCCTCGATGGCGGCGCGCTCGGAAAGCAACCGCTTGTTTGTTTGTGTGTTGTGTTCAATCTCAAGCGCGATTTCGTGGACCGTTTCCCGGCACGCTTTCTCCCGGGAAAAAAGCTCGTCCAGAATCGACAAGCGCCGGTGTTCCAGAAGCTCGAAATCTTTCGCGGTTTTCCGCCGTTCCCCTTGTGCAATCTCGATGGCTTTTTGGCTTTCGCGAAGAGAAGCGTCGCACGCCGCTTTTTCGTCTTGCAGCTTTTCAATCTGCTCCCTCGCCGTTTTCGCCGCCTCGGTCGCCGCGTCTTCCGCAACCAAAGCGTCATCTTCGCGAGCCTGTAGTTTCTGGCGCAGCTGCAGTAGCGATGGTATTTCTCGTTCCCGGTCGGCGAAATCGTGCTCCTTCGCCAACAGCGTCTGTTCGCGCTGCCGCAAGTTGGCAAACGCCGCTTGTATTTTGTTTCTATCTTCGTCCGCTCTCGCCGACGCGTCCGCGGACTTTTCCCTTTCCCGGCGCGTCTTTTGTTTCGCCGCCGCAATCGCGAGTTGCGTTGAACCTCGAACCGCCTCCGCCGTCGCACGCACGTCCTCCAGCTCCATCCGCGCGGCGAGCAAATCGCTGATTTGCGCGGAGGCCTTTCCGTTTCCAAACGACGACGACGAAGGGTTGGGGACATTTCCATTTCTTTGGGCCTCGGAAATGTCCGCGGCGTTGCCCGCGCGCGTGGACGCACTCGCGGCGAAGGAAAAACTGCCAAGAAGCGCCTCTGCGACGTCCTTGTCAACGCGGTCGGGGTCCGCGCGCGGCTCGGGAACCGCGGATGGGGGCGTGTCCCCCGCGAGCTTCGCCAAACGGTCCCACTGTGACGACGAAAAGGGAGTGGTCAGAACACGACCGCGTTTGCGGAGGAAAAACAAACATCTCGGTCAGGTCGGAGCTCGCGCAAGGGACGTAAAAGGCCGACCATGACACGTAACCGTACCTGCTCATCAAGGGACTTCATAGCAGCACTCGAGCAGGGAGTGGACGGCGCCATACCCCAGCAGCGCACAGGCCCGGTCCCCCTCTCCACACAGCCTGGCCGGACCGCGCGGTTTCAAATGTGACGTTGGAGAGACCTGCTCTTCTTGGAAAAGAAGGTGCCCAATTCGGTGAAAGTCCTGAACGATTTCGTCGGCGATCGGAGACGAAACGACACTTTCTGTTTTTTGCGTTATGCATGTTGCGATTACAAGTGACCCCCTGTGCTCTAACCGGCACGAAAAGAGTCGCGAGGACTGACCCTAAATCCAGACTATCTCCCCAATGACATAACGCGTCCAGAATGCGTTTTCTCCCCCCCCCCGGTTGGGCTGGAAGGCGTTCGCTTGGAGGCGCGCGCATCCTTTCCCGTTTCCTTCGTTAAAACCTGCCTCTCCGCCCCCGCCGGGTTTTTTTCCGCCACCAACTCCCCTTCCTCTCCGCGCGGCGACTCCGAGTCCACGGATGAGGTGTCGCTTTCCAAGCACGCAGCCACGTCCACGGCGACGGAAGCTAGGTGGTTGATGCCACTTAAATCATGTTCGTTTTCAATTTCTCCCTCCAGCTGTACCCGGCCCAACAGCCGTCCCTCGGCGCGGGCTTTTTCCAGGTGTTTCTCAAACGCCACAAGCTGCGCCACGAACCCAGCGTTGGGCTGCGCCGCCGGACGGACGCGTTTGATCAAAGTCATGGTTTCTTTGAACGAGTAACCTTCGGTGGCCATCACGTAAGCTGCGACCACGGTGGTGCTCCGGCTCCGGCCGGCGAAGCAGTGCACCAAAACGTTGCCCCCGTCAAGAAGCGCGCGGGCGCTGTTTTTGTGAACGAAAAGTGTCAGTCCCGAGTCGGCGAGTGTGGGTGTACTGTATGGGAAAACAGTGCACTTGCGATGTATGTAGCAGTTGCCAGTACTGGTAAAGTTAATAGTAGTGCACTACATACATCACAAGTAGTGCACGTAAACAGTCACGAACGGGTCCGTAAACGTAGGTGTCAGGATTTGGGAAAGCCGCAACACGCACATGAATTTCAAACACGCGTCGAAGTGCGAGGTCAAGTTTTCGCACGACGCGTCGGCGACGTCGACGACTAAATAGTCATACGACTCGGGGAACTTCGGGGGAAACCCGCCGGCGACTGTTAGGATGTGCGTGATCCCGTTCGCGTCGAGGGAGGATTTGTCGTGCGCCGCACCCACCGACCCGAGGAAAACACCGGGCACCACCAGGGATGGGACGGAATCTTCCTTGATGGTTTTGGCTGCGGGCGGTGGGGTGAGTTTTGTGCATTTTCGGATGGGTTGATCGTGGTTTGCGCGGTGTGGGTGGGTCAGTGTCAATTGGTTTGTACAGGTTTGAGGTTGAAACCGAAGTTTGATAGTGAAAGCACCGATGAAAATAACGGACAAGGTCTCGCGGGTTTTTTTCGTCCCCGCGGCCTGGCCTGGCCTGCCTGGACGCGATGGGGTGGGTGACGTTCTTCGGAAGCCGCGGCGTCCCGCGATGTCGGACACGCAAACGTACCCGTGAGCAGAACCTTTACCAGGCTGACGATCTTCCGCACGCGTTCTGAACGTTCCTCGCTGGTCATCATCTGTGAAGCGTCACGCTTCACGCCGTGCGCGCTGGAGTTTCCATGGTCGTTTCTTGCCGAGGTCGCTCCCGCGGCCTGCGGCATCGCTCCTTGAAAAGGCAGCGGCGCGAAGAACGTTGGCGAGGAGAGCTCGTTCACGGTGGGTGCCATGCTTGGAATGGACACGGAGGTAGGTACGGTACGTAAGTACCCTTGTCACACCAAGATTGCCCGTAAGGTCGTTGGTGTCAGTGCGACGCCGCGACGAAGCACCCCGCACGCTTCCGACGAATGGTGGTGCTTCACGAATACACGCAAAACGCACGCGGCCCGCGGGTGTCGCCTACGCGCCCGTGTCGACTACCGGACAACCGCACGCGCGCCGAGGAATACACACACACCACAAGGTCACCAAGCGCACACCACACTCCCACCACACAAGGTCCCGCACGCCCGCGAGGCGCTCTGCAGCTCTGAAGCGCAGCGACGGTCCGATCGTCTACTCGGACGCGGTCCCGTAAAAAAAAGAGAACTCCTTTCCGGGAAATTTTTGTGTTGGAAACGAAAAGACTTTTTTCCAAAGGTTTCGCGTCCCTCGACTGCGATGGATTGAAAGGGTTTTTGATACTACAACCTGGAATGATTCAAGCGAGAGCGGCACCACAACCGATTAACACTGCCGATCAACACCACTACTCTGTCTGCACGATGGACGTTGTTCAGAGTTTCCGAAGTTCTTTGACGACCGCCTCGACGTGGGAGGGTTCGTCGCGGACGTCACTCAGTGAGTGTTTAGTCACACGACGAATCCTTGGACATGCTTTGGCGCGCATCAAAGAACGCCAACAAACCATCAACAACCTCCCGATGAAAAAGCACACACCACCCCCACACCCAGTACTGTTTACTCACACTCACGCCCGCGCCCTGGTGAGTTCTTTGATCTTCCCGAACTTGTCAACCTTAAACGTCTCTTTGACTTTAACCTTCATCAGCAAAAGGTCGAACGCGTACAGAACAATCCACACCTCTTTGCCTTTCTTGTCAAACGACCGAGTGGGGCCCGTGGATTTGACCTTCACCTTGGATGCTTTTTTAGGTAAAGGTTTTGAGGAGGTTTTGTCGCCGTCATCCGTACCGCCGCCGAAACTTTTCCCCATGCGCTTCGCGAGCTTCGCGACGGACTGGTTCATCTTTTCGAGAACCGCTGAGATGCAACATAAAGAAAAGGGTCAGTCGGGACCGTGACTTGTATGAGTAAACAGTCACCCGTTATCGGGCCGAACAGGGTACTTGTGATGTATTTGTATTTGTAACAATTGCCAGTACGCCGGTAAAGGTTACGGCCGTAGTGCACTACTGGTAACTCTTACCAGTCACTACTGGTAACTCTTACCAGTCACTACTGGTAACTGTTACTGGCGTACTCGCGGCTCTTACGAATACATCACGGCCGTAGTGCGATCGAACCGTCAAACAGGGGCTCGGTAAACGTTATGCCTGGATTTGGGATAGCCCCACGGCCGCACCTTCCCGCCCGCACACGCGGTGGCCTTCCATGGTGGTGTACACCACGTCTTCGGTGAGTAGGAGCCGCACCTCGTCACAGGACGCCCAGTTCGCGTCACCCGATTGTGTCGCGACTGCGGCGAGTTGCGCGAGGGTGGTTAGGGACACCGGGACCTTACGATAAATAAAACAAAGTGTCAGTCTTGTATGGGAACACAGGGATGCCGGGATTTGGGAAAGGCCCAATACGTACGGGAGGTTCCTTGAACACGTCTTCTGCCAAAGCGCCTTTTGTCTCGCCAACTTTTCCCTCGCTTCGCTCGCGCTGCGGGAAGTTCGCGACGAAGCTCTTAACATCCACCTGACGCAAATCCGTGTACGTTTGCCAGGACTTGATGTCCGCGGACTTCTCGTCCCAGTGCCGAACCCTAGTCGCGGATAACGCCAAAATGTCCTCGCCGTCTGCGTACTGCGAGTCGCTCGCGTACGAGTCGGAGGAGTTTTGGCGAGAAATAGTGGAGCCCGTTTTCAGCCCCAGGAACTTTTGTTTCGTACTATAGGAACTCGCGAAAAGAAACTCCGCTCCCCCGTCCGGGTCCGCGTCGCCTTCGACGTGTCCGAGGCGCCCTGACACGTTTCCGTTCCCGCCAGGGCCGCGGCCGCCGCGGCCGCCGGACGCGGTTCGTGGGATAGGCGCGCGCCCAGGGGTTCGAACGGGCGGCGTTTCCCGCGGTCCTTTGTGTTCGCCGAGCCGCGCCACGGGCGACGCAACGCCCGCGGCGTCGTTGCCCTGGGGTGAGTCCGGGGACAAAACTGGTTTCGTGCCCCCGAAGCACCCCAAAACAGCTCGCTCGCGGTCACCCTTCACACCGCGTTGTTTACCCCTCACCACGCCCACGCCAGCGGGCGACGCCTCGAAGTGAGAAGCGCCGTGGTTGGCGTGCAGCCCGCCCGGGGGGACGCGAGACGCGCAGACGCCCATGCTGCGTGGGAACAACCGACGTCAAACGCACGCGGGCTGTTCTGCGTGTCCTGAACGGAAACCGGGAAGCGACACACACGGCCGCACCACGAAACCTCGTGCGGTCGATCGGGAGTGCAGAGAAAACTTTCGGTCGGTTGGAAAGAAAAAGGCGAAAGGGTCGAGGCCAAAACGTTTGCCAAAACTTGGCATACTCTTTTTCGGCCGGCGAGGACGAGTAGAGCAGAGATCGCCGCGACTAAGAATACGCAACCGATACCTACGTAAAAAACTGGGCTATTCCCGCTGCGGCACGCGGAAGCTCGTGGCTATTTCCTCCAACAAGCCCCCCACGGTACCCCACCGGCTTTCCAGCGCGGACGCTTTGACCAGGTAAAGGTACCTGTTATTGGTAATCAGAAAAGGGTACGGAGTATTGGGTGGGAGGTGGTAAGAGTCAGTATACTTGGCGGTGCCGTGGTGGGAGTAGGTAGTGCAGTAGTAGGGTCTGCGGGAAGTGTGGTAGTGTTGTGACGACCAACAAGTACAGCGCAAACGTGAGGACAGGCAAACAGTCTTCACGAAGATAAAACGTACCCGTCGCTCCTAGTGGCGACCGTGAAATTCCGTCGCTGGATCGTGTCAAGCACGTCCCCCCGCGGGCCGATGCACTGCTTCGCACCACCACTCACTTCCTCTATTTTAGCCCGGCACACCTCGGTGTAGTAGTCGTACACGAAGTAGGCCTGGGTTTTATTGGTGCCGGTGCTGCCTTCCGCGGTGAACACGGATGCCTCGCCGAGCCGGAAATCCATCACGCCGCTGCTGCCGCCCTCCACCCCCGGTACCACGCCCACGCTCTGGTTCGCCTCGACCGCCGACCTCTCTGTGGAGGTTAGGGTGGACGCGACGAGGCGCGCGATGTCGGGATCAACGAGCTCTGCTTCATCTCCCACTCCTGAAGTAACGTCACTACTGCCATCCACGATCCGCGCGAAGTCCAAGTGGTTCGCAATAGGTTCCCTCCGTACGCTCACCGTGTCGATGTCTCGGAAATTCCCCACCAGCGCCAGCGTTTCGCCGCTCCTGCTACCCGCCCCGTCACCAGGGTCCCCAGACCGGTCCATCGCCTTCACCCACCCGCCAGGGACGCGCATGAAGAAACCGGCTTTGCCCACGAAAGGAGCGAGGGAAGCCGTGACTGCCGCGGACTCGTTCGCCGCGTTCGCGGGGCCGGCCACCGTCACGAGCGTTGTTACCGCGGCAGCCAAGGGGGCAGACGCCACGACACACGTGGACAAACACCCTGCGCGTCGCAGGAACGAACGACGACCTTGGCCGGAAGGCGCGGTACCGTCAATCGTGGACGAGGAAGAAGGGGCACCCGCACCGCGACTTGCGTCGGGGGGTGACGTGGAACAAGTGGTCGTGGCCACGACGCGACGTGCCGAAAAACGAAGTGGCTTCCGCGATCGCGACGCGCGGCGCGCCACGACGCGCGCGGGGGCGAGCGCGGGGGGCATGGCGGTATCAGATGGGTGAGATCCGGGGTATCGACGAGAGTTATGTGGCCGAAAACGTGCCGTCGGGAGAGCGCGGTGCGTCCGCGAGTGTCGTACCTGTGGGTTTGGTGCCGCCCCTCCGGCCGACGACCTCAGATTTTATTCGTCGTTGTTTTCCGTGCTGAAATCGCTTAATTCGCAAAGCGGCGCCGCCCTCGTGCTCACTTTCGTACGCGCGCGCCTCGACCGGACGCGCATGCGCTGATTGATGTGGTGTGTGAGCGCGGTGCAAGCGCCCGGACGCGTGTTCGGGGCGGTCGAGGGATCCGCTTCCGGACGATCAGGCCGCACGTTTCTCCCTTGCGCGCGCAAATTCACGAAAACTTGTCGCGACGCGTCATCCAAGCCTTCCACGTTCGCGTGGTCACCCATACACGCACCACCCACGATGTTCGCCAGAAGCGTGGGGCGTGGGCTAACCGCGGTGAGAAGGGGCGTCGGTAACCCCAACAGGGGGCTCACGGTTAGCGCGGCTCGGTACGGGAACGGGGACGATTACGTACGACGCGAGCCGCAGGTTGAGTTTCTTGGGGACGATGCCGAATCCTCAAAACAACTCGCCCCGTCCGCGCCCGCGGTTAGCGGCGTTGGGGCCGGGGGGGCGTCTGGTAGGGCCTCGGGGCGCCCCGGTGCGACTGCTAACGGTTCGCCGGGGCCTCAGATAACAGGAGGAATCCGCCCCCCAGCCCCCGAGTACAGGACGGCCACCGGCGCTAGGCCCGGCACGAATGGCGGTGTTAGTGGCGGTGTGAATGGCGGTGTCGGGGCTCCTGGTGCCAACGGAGGGCAACAAAGAGGAGGGCTGTACGCCCCGAAGAAGCCCCCGGCCGGGACACCTGCGTCTCCGCCTCAACCACCGTCTGCGTCACCTGCAGCGGCGCCTCAACGGCAACCCCCGCCCCCGGTTCGGCCGGCGCCGGCGCCGCGCCCGACGGAAGCTAACTCGTCGCCCGCCGCACCGGGTGTGCCGCCTCCGCCCCCCGCTTCCCAGCGCCTTCCCGAGCGCTCCCCCATTGCGCTCCGGGACGTTTTGATGGAGAAAGCCATCGTGCTTCAGTCGTACACCCCGGGGCAGCACCGAATAGTGTGCCCGTCGTGCGGCGGCGGGTCAAACGGAGAGCGAAGCCTGGCGGTGCACATCGAACCGGACGGCGCCACGGCGCAGTGGATGTGCCACAGGGCGACGTGCGAGTGGACCGGGGGGAGTTCCTTAGCGGACGTCCCGACGAAAGGAAAAACCGGCCGGACTCCGGTTAGGGAACGTTCCGGTGCTGCTGGAAGCAACACCGCGGTCGGTACGGGTATGAGCAAACGAATCGGCGCTGGTGTTGGAGGTGCGGTCAAGTTACCCAACCCCGATTCGTTGGAGCGCATCGGCGAAGGCGAGGTTACGGACGCGGCGAGGGAGTGGGGCGGCTGGTTACTTGAACGCGGGATTTCGTTAAAAGTCGCGGAACGCAACGGCTTAGCTAGTCAAAACGTGTACTCACCCCCAGCGCAAAGAAACGTGGACGCGCTCGTGTTCCCGTACATGCGGAACGGCGAGCTGGTGAACATCAAGTACCGCGGCGCGGATAAGAGCTTTTGGCAAATAAAGGGTGCGGAGAAAATTCTGTTCGGCCTCGACGACATCGTCGGGCAAAGGGAAATCGTAATCGTGGAGGGCGAGATGGACAAGCTCGCGCTTGAACAGGCTGGTATTAAAAACGTGGTTTCCGTACCGGACGGCGCGCCGGGTAAGGTGAAAGAAGGAACCCTACCGAAACCGGAAGAGGACCGTAAGTTTGAGTACCTGTGGAACTGCCGCGCCGCGCTCGACCCCGTGTCGCGGATAATAATCGCGGTGGACGCGGACGCGCCGGGAATCGCGCTGGCGGAAGAGTTGGCGCGCAGGCTAGGCAAGGAGCGGTGTTTCAAAGTCGTCTGGCCGGAAGGGTGCAAGGACGCTAATGACGTGTTACTGACGGAGGGGGAAGCCGCGTTGAGGGGGTCGATTGAAAACGCGGAGGGGTTCCCGTTGCGCGGTCTGTTTCGGTTCAGCGACTTCGAAGATGACATCTCCACGTACTTCGAAACCCCTGACGGGAGCGAGATGAAGGGGGTTAGCACGGGTTGGAAATCCGTGGACAACCACTACCGGGTGGTACCGGGCGAGCTGACCGTGGTGACGGGCGTCCCAAACAGCGGCAAGTCCGAGTGGGTCGACGCGCTGATGTGCAACCTCGCCGTGCAGCACGGCTGGACGTTCGCGCTTTGCAGCATGGAAAACAAGGTGCACGAACACGCGCGGAAGCTTGTGGAGAAGTACGTCGGCGAGCCGTGGTTCGAGGGGAAGTACGGGGGGAAAAAGGCGCGGATGCGGCCGGAACAAATGCGGCAAGGGTTGCACTGGTTGGGTACGTGTCGCATTTCCCAAATCAAGGCACTGTTCCAAGCCCCTCTTTTAGTGCACTACTAGTAATATTTACTGGCAACTGTTACAACTACATGCATCACACTTAGACTGTTTGCCCATACAGTACACCAATAGACTCAAGACTGACACTTTGTTTTATTATCTCAGATAACCAGTTCGTGTTGATTCGGCACGAGGACGACGAGTTGCCTAGCGTGGATTGGATTATCGGTTTGGCGCGGGCGGCGGTGATGCGACACGGCATCCGGGGTTTGCTGATCGATCCGTACAACGAGTTAGACCACAAAAGGCCGCACGGGCAAACCGAAACCGAGTACGTCTCGCAGATGCTGACGCGGATCAAAAAGTTCGCCCAGCACTACGACGTGCACGTGTGGTTCGTGGCGCACCCGCGGCAGCTGCACAACTGGCGAGGCGAGCCTCCTGGTTTGTACGACATTTCGGGAAGCGCGCACTTTATTAACAAGTGCGACAACGGGATTGTCATTCACCGGAACCGGGACGAAAAAGCCGGGTCGCTAAAGGAAGTCACGGTGATGGTCGCGAAAGTGCGCAACAAAGTCGCCGGGTCGATCGGGGACCCGAAGCTGGAGTATAACCTGGCGAATGGGAGATACGAGGATATTCAATAGAGTAGGCGAGGATATCGGTAGTTTGGCAGGTATTGCGGTGTTGTTCTCTTTGATTAATGTATTGCGCCTAATCGCACACCCTCGCAGTCATCGCACGTCTTCTTTACTCCGCCGTCTCCACTTTTAAGTGCGGAAAGCACGCGTAGAAGTCATTTTTCGGGTGTTTGTTATCGCTGTGTTCCTTGAGTTTCAACTCCGTCGCGGTGGACAGAAAAGTCTGCATGCACACCTTGCACTGGATGTTCATCGCCTTGGCGTTGCTAGCGAGCTGCGAGCCTGAGTTTTGGAATCATGCGGGAAGACGAGATGCGGGTGGTACGGAGAGAGAGGGGTCAGCGAGTGATTTTGGCGAGGGGAAATATGGTGGTGATGCGCGCGAATGTACCACCACGCACGCGGTGGTGTTTCGTGCGGCGATGGAACGGCACGCCGAGGCACGGCCGTGCCGATACCGACCGACACCTCGCCGAGCGCCGAGACCGACCGCCGCCAAATTTAACGCAAGTTGATGACTAAAGCGTCCGCGGTGTACGGGTTCCTGACGCGCGCGTTACGCGCGTTCACGCACCCCCGCCCTTGCCCTTGTCTTTGGCCATCTTGTCCGCGCGCGCCTTGGCGGACTTCTGAGCGTTACCACCTCCCATCGTGCGTGTCGGGTAACTCGAACGGGTGCGTGTCGTGGAATGAATCGCTTCGCGCCGCATTTCACGAAAAAGTCTTTCTGAGCGAGTTGCCATCGCATTTATTCTCATCAAATCCCGCCTTGGTTGCCACAAGTTGTGGAGCATGACGTGAGAAGTCGGGGTCTCCGCAAGCATGGGAGTAAAGCGGTGCCTCCACGGCAAGCAGAAACAAAGTTGCGTGGAGTGCAACCCGTGCCCTCATGGGAAGCTGAAACACAACTGCGCGGAGTGCAATCCGTGCCCTCATGGCATGGTGAAATACAGTTGCAAGGAGTGCAACCCGTGCCCTCACTGGAAGCTGAAACACAGTTGCAAGGAGTGCAACCCCTGCCTGCACGGCAAGGTGAAAAGCAGGTGCGCGGTGTGCACCCTCTGCCCTCACGGCAAGCGGAAAAGCTCCTGCGCACAGTGCACCCCGTGTCCTCACGGCAAGGTGAAACAGCGCTGCATAGAGTGCGTCGGGTGTCCTCACGGCAAGCAGAAAGAAAGTTGCAAGGAGTGCAGCGGCTGCCCTCACGGGAAGATAAAATACAGGTGCGCAGAGTGCAATCCGTGTCCTCACGGAAACTTGAAACATGCCTGCAAGGATTGCAAAGGATGCCTTCACGGCAACCTGAAACACCACTGCGCGGCGTGCAACCCCTGCCTTCACGGCATTCGGAAAGACATCTGCGCGGCGTGCAACCCTTGCCCCCACGGCGGGCGGAAAGACACCTGCCTTGAGTGCTACGGGTGTCCTCACGGCAGGCGGAAAAATGGCTGCGC
>TARA_B110000238_G_scaffold154501_1_pt1 | contig 12474 bp, 20 predicted proteins | sample TARA_B110000238 | Tara Oceans TARA_B110000238 (sample SAMEA4397569) | marine metagenome | biome: Polar Biome; feature: [SRF] surface water layer (ENVO:00010504); material: water (ENVO:00002006), including particulate matter (ENVO:01000060) such as... | depth 5 m | reverse complement strand
GTTGCTATTGATCAACAGTTCCCTTCTCCGTCAATCGAAACAAAGATCCTTAATAACCATATGACTAAATTTGGTGTAGAGGATACAGACTTCGTAGAGAAACTTGTTACATGGGCTGACATTATTCGTAAAACGTTTTACGACGAAGGCGTTGATGAAGTTATTTCAACTCGTAGGTTATGTCACATTGCTCAAACCTTCTCAATTTTCAATAATAGAACGAAAGCAATAGATCTATGTATCGCAAGGTTTGATGAAGATACTAAATCTGCTTTCTTAGATCTATTCAGTAAAGTTGATGGTGACGTAGTAACTATAGATGGTACAAATGAAACAACACAGGAATTCCCGGAGTTCATATGAGTAAAATTGAATACAAGTTTAGAGAAGATGAATTGATTGCTGAGTTTGGCGATTATATTAATCAAACTTATGGAGGTCACTATGGACAAGGTGGCCTTCAATCATCTGAAGTAATCATTGACCGTGGTCATGGCATTGGTTTCTTCTTAGGAAACGTAGACAAATACAATGGTCGCTATGGAAAGAAGGGTGAAACACCTGACGACTATCGTAAAGATTTAATGAAAATTATTCACTATGGTTTCTTAGCATTATATGAACATGACCGCAAAAATAAGTAAAATAAACGTTTACATTATGGCAAAACTATGTTATAATATACTATCAATTAATAAAGGCACAATATGAAAATCTCAAGTGAAACAATCAACATCCTGAAAAACTTTTCAGGCATTAACGCAAATCTGGTATTTAAGCCAGGTAAAGAACTCAAAACTCTTTCAGAAGCTAAAACTATTATGGCAACTGCTTCAACTCTAGAAGACTTTCCAATAGAGTTTGGTGTATATGATCTCAACGAATTCTTATCTTTGTTTAGTCTTATGGATCAACCTAATCTTGATTTTAGTGATAAGTTTTTAACTATGTCAGACGGCTCTCAAAAGATTAAGTATTTCTATTCAGAAATCGATATTCTTACTCAGCCTACTAAAGACATTAACATGCCGGATTGTGAAGTTGTACTTGATATCTCATCTGATAATTTAGATAAGATTCGAAAAGCAGCTGCAGTTCTTGGTCATTCTGAATTAAGTTTTAAAAGCGACGGCGGCAGTGTAGTGGCTTGCGTATTTAATGAAAAAGACGCTACAGCAAATACTTTTGATATTGACCTAGGTACAACATCAGAAGAAACCTTTAATTACGTATTTAGTATTTCTAATTTGAAAATGCTACAAGGTGATTACAAGGTATCGATTTCATCTAAGCTAATCTCTAATTGGAGAAACGCTGATAATCCTTTGGATTATTTTATTGCTTTAGAGAAATCGTCAAGTTTCGGTGTATAAATAACTATACACAAAAAAGAATTAACCTTGTTATGTTTATATAATAAGGATAATGTGGAGATTGCTGAATTATCGGGATCTCTTAAATTAGTCTAAACCCGGAGAAATACTATGACTGAAGAAGTAAACGCGCCACAAGGTGCAGAAGAGCAACAAGCCCCAAACCTATCCTTACAGGATATCTCAACTTTCGTACAGATTATCGATCTCTGTTCTAAAAGAGGTGGTTTTGAAGGACCAGAAATGGAAACTATTGGTGGCTTACGAAACAGAACAGTAGCATTTCTAAATGCTGCGTCTGCAGAGCAAGGCGAGAAAGCTCCAGAAGGTATGGTACCAGCAGGTGCTGATCTTCCTGAAGAAGTTGAAGGCGAAGTCGTCTAATACTGAATTAGCTTATCGCGGAGGTAGCTCCTCCGCATTTTTATTAATTTTATTATGAAGGATATATTATGGATCGCAATGAATGTGCTCGTTTAATCGAAGCATTACAAAAAGGTACTGTTACAGTAACCTTTCAAAAGATTGACTCAGGTGAAGTACGAGTCATGCCATGTACTCTCAACGAAAAACTGTTATTAGCTAACGATCAAAAAACTGAAATTAAATCAATTAGTCCAGACAGCGCGCATTTGGCTGTATGGTCTATTGACAAAGACGCTTGGCGATCATTTAGAGTTTCAACTGTTCTTGGTTGGGAGGTACTTTAATGTCAGAGTTTCTTTGGGTTGAAAAATATCGTCCACAAAAAATTCAAGATTGTATATTACCTAAACACATAAAATCAACCTTTGAAGATATTGTTAGAGGAGGTGACCTACACAATATGCTTCTTACCGGCACAGCCGGTCTTGGTAAAACTACAGTCGCGAAAGCTTTATGTAACGAACTTGATTTAGACTTTCTCTTAATCAATGGATCTGAAGAGTCTGGTATTGATACATTGCGTAATAAAATTAAGCAGTTTGCGTCTTCTGTTTCTCTCCAGGGTGGCTACAAAGTAGTCATCTTGGACGAGGCGGATTACCTAAACGCTCAATCAACACAACCAGCATTACGTGGTTTTATTGAAGAGTTTAGTAATAACTGCAGATTTATTCTTACATGTAATTTTAAAAATCGTATCATTGAACCACTACATTCTCGTTGTACTACAATCGAGTTTAACGTTTCTAAAAAGGACGCAGCACCACTATGTGGGCAGTTTCTCAAACGATGTACTAACATTCTAAAAGATGAAGGTATTAGTTATGACGAAAAGGTAGTTGCTGAATTGATTATGAAACACATGCCAGATTGGCGTAAAGTTCTTAACGAACTTCAGCGTTATGGCAGTAGTGGTAATATTGATACTGGCATTCTTGTATCTTTATCTGAAGTTTCTCTTAATGATCTTATGATCCACTTAAAAGAAAAGAACTTTAAAGGTATGAGACAATGGGTAAGTAATAATATTGATTCTGAACCAGCAGCAATTTATCGTAAAATTTATGATAATATGAATGACTATATTGATCCACAAAGTATACCTCAATTGGTACTTATTTTGGCTGATTATCAATATAAGAATTCATTCGTTGCTGATCATGAACTTAATACTGTTGCTTGTCTTACTGAAATAATGGCTGGGGTTTCGTTCAAATGAACCCTTTTGAATATTTAAATGCCATTAACACAACCAAAAAGGATTTGATGGTTGATGATGTATCGGAAAAAGCGTACAGTCCATTTATGGTAAATCGTGGACTGTCGTATTTTCCTGATACAATCCTCTACGCAAATGAGATGAATTTGAATCATCACATTGACAGTCGTCTTCAGTTCGATTTTCTTATAAATATAATTAAGAAGAAACGAAGGTTTTCAAAATGGGCTAAGCCTATGAATATAGAAAACCTAGAGCTGATAAAAGAATATTATGGATATAGCAATGAAAAAGCTAAATCTGTTCTGTCATTACTAAACGATGATCAAATTAACGAATTGAAGACGAGGATTTACAAAGGTGGAAAACGAAAATAACGCAGAAGTCCAATGGACTCCAGTATCTATGCTAGAAATTACTCTTAATGAACCTGATGATTTTTTAAAGATTAGAGAAACATTAACGCGAATTGGAGTAGCTTCTAGAAAAGATCAAAAGCTATATCAGTCATGTCACATTTTGCACAAACAAGGTAGATACTTTATTGTGCATTTCAAAGAACTGTTTTTATTAGATGGTAAACCTTCTAATTTATTGCTTAATGATATTCAACGTAGAAATACAATTGCTACGCTACTATCAGACTGGGGACTAGTTACTTTCGTTACTCCAGACCAAGCAAAGGATATTGCGCCATTACGACAAATTAAAGTTATTCCCTATAAGGAAAAATCTGAATGGACTCTATGTCCTAAGTATAATATAGGAAATAATAATAATAATGGAAAAGAAAATTATGAAGTCCGGAAGGATTAATAAAATTTGTAATAAATATTTATAAACGGACATAAAATGTCGTATAAATAATAGTGGATGCCGAATTGGTCGGGTCCATTTTTTAACCTTGCTACATGTAGGAGGAAACACACATGGTAAGAAATACTACTATGAACGTACCGCGTTCACTATTTATTGGGTTTGAGCCCATACTAAATGAACTTGAGAGAATCCACTCTGCTGGAAGATCACAAGACAATTATCCACCCCACAACGTTGTAAAAATCGATAATGAACATTTCATTATTGAATTAGCTGTTGCTGGATTTACGAATGATGATATTAGCATCGAAGTAAAGGATGGAATTCTATTAGTTAAAGGCGAAAGCTCTAGTGATGATCGTGAATACGCACACAAAGGTATATCATCCCGCAAGTTCGAGAAGTCCTTCCGACTCTCCGAATTTGTTGTAATAGGCGGGGCTGATCTTGTGAATGGGATACTTGTGGTTAACGCCAGAGTCGAAGTTCCAGAAGAGAGGCGTCCTCGGAAGATCGAAATCGGATCGACTGGGACATCAACGAAGAAGGGTTTACTCAATGAGTAATTCCGGTGAGCAGCGAAAACCCAGTGGGTTGTAATAAACTATCTACTGGAGTCAAACTATGGGTTACATACGTAAGCACAAGCATGGCATTAGATCTGGATTCGAAGCAACTGTAATAATGGCGTTTATATTCTCTATATGCCCCACTATTGTGATACTTGCTTCGAGTGCATATTATCTATAAGCCACTTTAAATAAGACGGGAGGGAGTGATCCTTCCCAACTTTTTAAAAATAAACCTTTACATTATGTCCAAACTATGATATAATATACTCTATTATTCGATATGGTTATACTATGAAATTTTACACATCTATCTCACGCTATGGTAATAATCTTCTTTACAGAGGTTATAGCAATGGCAAAAAAATTCAAACAAAAATTAAGTACAAACCGACGTTTTATGTCAATACACCTAATACTACACCATTTAAAGCTTTAGATGGTACAAAAGTTGCGCCTATCAAATTTGAAGATATGCGTGAAGCTAAAGATTGGCTAGCAACAAACCAACATACTGCTGGCCGACATATTTACGGTAACAACAAACATATTCCAGCGTATATCAATGATGCATTCCCTGGCAATATTAAGTTTGATCGTAACCTTATTAACGTAACAACAATCGATATTGAAGTACAATCAGATGCTGGCTTTCCTGAACCAGAACATGCAGCTCATGAAGTAACAGCAATCTGTATGAAAAACAATATTGATAACACATTCTATGTCTGGGGTCTTAAAGACTATGACGTAGAAAAAACATACATGACAGAAAATCGTGTAGTATACGAAAAGTGTATGACCGAATCAGAACTTCTATTAAAATTCATTGCTCATTGGTCTTTACCATCTCAATGCCCAGATGTTATTACTGGTTGGAATTCACGATTCTTTGATATACCATACCTTGTTAATCGCATTATTAAAATCCATGGTGAAGAGTTTGTTCGTAGATTATCTCCCTGGGGTTTGATTGATCGTCGTGATGTCAATACAATGCAGCGTAAACAGTGCGCTTATGAAATTCAAGGTATCGCTCAAATGGATTACCTTGATCTATTTCGTAAATTTGGTTACTCGTATGGTCCACAGGAATCATATAAGCTTGATAATATTGCTCACGTAGTACTTGGAGAACGTAAGCTTTCTTATGAAGAATATGGTAACCTTCACACTCTTTACATACACGATCATCAAAAGTTTATTGACTACAACATTAAAGACGTAGACTTAGTAGATCGTTTCGAAGATAAGATGGGTCTTATTACATTAGCTCTTACTATGGCTTATCGTGGTGGTGTTAACTATGGCGATGTTATGGGTACGACTGCTATATGGGATTCTATTATCTTTCGTAATCTACATGCAAATAACGTCATTGTTCCATTTGCCGAAGAAAAGTTTAAATCACCATATCCAGGTGGCTTTGTAAAAGATCCACACGTTGGAATGCACGAATGGGTCGTTTCTTTTGATTTGAACTCACTGTATCCATCAATCATTATGCAAAATAATATGTCTCCTGAAACTATTATCAATGGTAAAGTTGCTAATGTTACTGTTGATAGTCTTCTAAGTGGGGATGTTAAACCTAAGCTTGAAACTAATGAATGTGCTTCAGCGTCTGGTCAGTATTTTACTACTGATGAACAAGGTATCTTACCAAAAATCATTGACGAAATGTACAGTGAACGTGTTGTAATCAAACGCGCAATGATCAATGGGCAAAAAGAACTTGAAAAGGTTGACAAAAATAACAAACAAGAATTGTATCGAGTTCAACGCGATATCAACATTGCAGAAAATCAACAAATGTCTATTAAGATTCTTCTAAACAGTCTTTATGGCGCACTTGGTAACAAGTACTTTAGATTCTTTGATCAACGTATTGCTGAAGGTATTACTTTGTCTGGCCAGCTTACTATTCGTTGGGCTGAAAAGGCTATCAACGAATATCTCAATAAGATTCTTAAAACTAAAAAAGACTATGTTATTGCTATCGATACAGATTCTGTTTACGTAGTACTTGATGATCTTGTTAAAGCTGTTAGTCCTAATAATCCATTGGAATTTATCGATACTGTTTGTAAGGAAAAGCTTGAAACTGTTCTTGAAGAAAGCTATGCTGATTTGTTTAAAGTTATGGGTGGTATCGAAAACAGAATGGTTATGAAACGTGAAGCAATCGCTGATCGCGGTATCTGGACAGCAAAGAAAAGGTATATCCTAAACGTTCTTGATAACGAAGGTGTTCGATACGCTGAACCCAAGCTTAAAATTATGGGTATCGAAGCTATTAAGTCTTCTACACCAGCTCCATGTCGTACAGCTCTTAAGCAAATGTTTAGGACAATAATTAGTGGTTCTGAATTAAAGGTCCAACAAGATATTGAAACCTTTAGAACGTACTTTAAAACTCTGCCACCTGATGAGATTGCGTTTCCACGAGGTATAACTAATCTTACAAACTATATGGATAATCAAAGGATATACAAAAAGGGTACGCCAATACATGCTCGTGGTAGTATCATGTATAACAAAATGCTTGTAGACAAATCGCTTACAAAGCAATATAATAAGATTCAGAATGGTGAAAAGATTAAGTTTATCTATCTTCGAACACCTAATCATATGAAGGAGAACGTAATATCTTTCCTTGATTATTTGCCTGAAGAGTTTGGTCTACATCGCTATATTGATTATGACACTCAGTTTGATAAAACATTCTTAGGTGTTATTGATCCAATACTTCAAGCTGTTGGTTGGAACTCAAAAGACATAGCAACGCTTGATGAATTCTTTTAAAATAAACCTTTACATTCAACCAAAAGTATGATATAATATAACTATTATGACAGGAGATACAAATGACAATTAAACTATTAAGACTTACTTCAGGCGAAGAAATCATCGTAACTATTACTGGCTCATCGCCTGATTCGACTACGTTTGAAAAGCCAGTAGCATTATATGCTGCTGAAGAAGGTAAACTAGGCTTTATGCCTTATATACCATACACAAAGGCTGAAGATGGACTAACTATTAAATCAGAACATATCGTATTTGAAGTTGATCCAATTAGTGAAGTACTAGATCAATACAAATCTGCTACTAGTGTTATTCAAGTTACCCAACCACAAGGTATTATTTTATGAGCTGGGTAGAAGATATTAAAGACATGCATGCTAAGTATGGTGTACATGAATGGGTTAAAAACAATCCAGAAAAACTGGAACAGCTACTACATTTTCGTGTAGCATTCCTTAAAGAAGAGTTTGATGAAACATTTAAAGCTACTGGTGAGAAAGACGCTGAAGAAATAGTTGATGGTCTTATTGATCTATGTGTAGTTGCTATTGGAACACTTGATGTTATGGGTATCGATGCTAATGAAGCTTGGCATAACGTTCACAAAGCTAATATGGCAAAGAACGTTGGCGTAAAAGAATCACGTCCAAATCCACTAGGTCTTCCTGATTTAGTTAAACCCGAAGGCTGGAAAGCTCCTGACCACACCGGTAATCATGGTCTTTTAGTAAATTTATAATATGAGTTAATAATGGTATCTCTGACAATATTTGATAGTATCTATGATAACAAAACTGTTAAAAGAATTGATTATAAGTCTTTTGATGATTTTGAAAAGGTATTATACCGTTTGGCAGATGGTGATAAGTATCAAAAGAAAACTGATGCTCCTTTAATATCACCAGCCACATATAAGACCGAAACCACTCGAGCTAACGTTAATGTTGTTAGTTGGGGCGGTTTCGGCATTGTTGATGTCGATGACTATGAAGGATCTATTGAAGATATACATGAAAAGTATTCAAAATATAAATATGTTTGTTATTCAACAGCAAGTTCAACTAAAGAACATCCAAAATTTAGATTAGTATTCCCATTGACTGAATCAGTTGATGCAGATAAGATTAAACATTTTTGGTTCGCATTAAATAAAGAGATAGGAGATATCGCAGATGCACAAACAAAAGATCTTAGTAGAATGTACTATGTCCCTTCAAGGTATAAAAATGCCTACAATTTTATATTCACACACGATGGACTCGTCATGGATCCAAACAAACTTATGGAACAACACCGATACGTCGTATCAAATGAATCGTTTTTCGATAAGTTACCAGAAGCAATTAGGAACGGACTTGTTGAACACAGAAAAAACCAACTCAACAACACTAATTTTTCATGGACTGGATACAAAGACTGCCCTTTTGTAAATAAAAGACAGGTAGAAGAATACAAAGGTATTACTGGCTCAGGTTGGTATTTACAGATGTACAAAATTATGGTGTCAACTGCAGGTAATGCAATGCAACGAGGTTATCCAATCTCGGCGCGCGAAGTTGCTTGGATTTGTTCAGACTTGGACAATGAAACCGGTGGTTGGTATGGTAAGCGTGATATGACTAAAGAAGCTGAAAGAGCAATTGATTTTGTCTTTCGAAATAATATATAGGAGAACAAAATGGGTATTAAAATGTTAGGCAGTAAAGTTCTAGTAACAGCTGTAGAAAAAGAGCAAACAACTTCAGGTGGTATTATTCTTACTGCCGATACAACTAAGGGATCTAAGCCAGGTTTAGTTTTGGCTGTTGGACCATTGGCTATCGATGAAGTTCAATCAGGTCAAAGAGTATTTCTTGATTGGAATAAAGCTATGCCGGTCGATTATGAAGGCGAAGCTGCAGCGATTATCGACCTTGATTGGATTAAAGCGGTAATTTCGTAATGTATACATATAAAGCACATGAAGGTTAAATTATGAAAGACCAATTAAAAGAACTACTACAACATTCTGTCGTTATTGATAAGGGTGTTGTAGATCGTAGAACTAAGTGGATGGCTAATGGTATTATATTAAACAAAGATAATAATGATGATACTAGAACTGATGAAAAAATCTACATAGACACTTTAAGTGGAGTTATTTGTGAAGTTGGAGTTGCTATGTTATGTGGTAGTTTAAACGAACAAGTATTTGATCATAAGACTAGGGATACATATGCGTGGGACGTATGGAGTAGACTAAAGCTTAAAAACCGGTTAGAAGTTAAACTGCACAAAGAAGAATGGTATACGTTCTATCCAAATAAAGTCAAGACTATGATAAAGAATATCGAACATCATGCTTTTGATTATCTAGTTACTGCTAATTACATTGAAGAAGACGATTACTATGTAGTAACACCTAGGCTCATTATCGAACCTAAAACCTTTAAATTCTACTCAACACGATCTCAGTATGCTGAATCTAAGACGTCATACTACAATCATCGAGCGGCAGTTTCAGATGGCGAATGCATTAAATTATTTTAAAATAAGTGAAATAAACGTTTACATTATGACTAAACTATGTTATAATATACTATATTATTTAAAAGGATAGCTTAATGGCTAAATTTGATGAAGATAAAACTCCGTTCGGCTTAGTTCCACCTGAAGCATTAGCTCAAATCGCTGATGTTCTAGGCTTTGGTGCTGAAAAGTATGGTGTCAACAATTGGCGAGTCGATGGTGATTCAACAAGCTGGGTAAGAACATATTCATCTGTACAGCGCCATTTAAACGCGTGGCATGGTGGTGAAGATATAGATCCAGAATCTGGTTTGTCTCACTTAGCTCATGCAGCAACACAAATTATGATTCTTATGACTCATGCAATTGAACATCCTGAAGTAGATGATAGGTACATTAAATGAACATAGCAGATATTAGAAACCACTTTATTATAGAATTAATTAATGAAAACTATACTACTGATCGTAATGGTAGTAAGACTATTGAGTTACTTGGCGCATCGTTTATTGCAAATGAAGAGGCTATATTCGGCACTCCAAATCGTGATTACATCGAAAGCGAACTTGAATGGTATGAATCAGAATCTACAAACATTAATGATATCTATGGAACTGGCTTTGATGATAAAAAACCACCGCAAGCATGGCGAATGACTGCAAATCAACATGGTGAAATCAATTCTAATTATGGTCATCTAATCTATAGTGATAAATATCACACGCAGTATGATCAAGTTCTTATTGAGTTAACTAATAATCCTGATTCTCGTAGAGCTTCAATGATCTATACTCGTCCATCTATTTGGATTGAGTATAACGAAAATGGTAAGAATGATTTTATCTGTACTAACTCAGTCACATATTACATTCGTGATCATGCTTTACATTGTGTTGTTCAAATGCGTTCTAATGATGTTATCTTTGGATATCGAAATGATTACGCTTGGCAGGACTATGTTCTTCGCCACTTAGCAAACGATCTTTCTATTGATCCTGGTGATATCCATTGGCAAGTACAAAATTTACATGTCTATGAACGACATTTTGATATGGTAAAATCGTGAGTTGGGATATATCAAAAACTTATAAATGGGATAAGCGCTATATTAATTTAGCCGCTCATATTGCTAAATGGTCAAAAGATCCATCACGAAAGATTGGAGCTGTTGCAGTAGGATCTAAAGGTCAAGTTCTTTCTCAAGGGTATAATGGATTTCCACGTGGAATCTCAGATGACGATAATATGTATCAAAATAAAGTAACTAAGTATCAACGTGTAGTACATGCTGAAATGAATTGCATATATAATGCAACGTACAATGGAACATCATTAGATGGAGCTACGTTATACATACATGGATTACCGGTTTGTTCTGAATGCGCTAAGGGTATTATACAAGTTGGTATTAAACGAGTTGTAACAAAAGAAATAGATGATTCAATGCCAGAACGCTGGGTTGAATCAACACAATTAACTAAACAAATGTTTGAAGAATCTGGAGTAACGTATGACTTTATCTAAATATGATCGATTTGACCTAGAACAAGCTATCATGGTTGCATGGAATACATGCGAAGATATTGATTTGATTTATCACAACACTGATAATTTGGATTTAAATGCTAAGGATTGTGATAACTTACAAAACCAACTATTAGGTTTAAAGTATATCACTGAACTACGCTTTGAAAAGATGTGGCATATTTTTGAAGAGCTTATACGTCACCAAAAACTCAATGAAGTTTCTTCAGATCCTTCAGATGATACTATTGGTGAAGAATATATGTCTATGCTTAATGATATAGATAAAATTAAAATTTAGTAAAATAACTTAATGCGCTCATAGCTCAGCTGGATAGAGCATCGGCCTTCTAAGCCGAGGGTCTCAGGTTCGAATCCTGATGGGCGTACCATAATAACAAAGGTAATGATTATGAATTTATTAACAGACGAAAATGGTGAACAATTTATAAAAATGGATATGAATCAAGATTTTGTTGATGATCTATTTTTAGCAAGATTAAACATTTCTATAGAAGATCTAGAAGAATATATGCAGAACCCTGAAGCTGCTCATCCTGAAGATCTTAAAGTTTACACTGAACAACTTGCAGCACATCGCAAACTTCTTGAGTGGTATGATACACCAAAGTAATTTTACATAGGTCCTATTGCCTTAATCAATAGGTGGTGCACTCGGTCCTTGAGTTTCATTCCTCAAGAAAAATAATTGAATGAATGGTGCCCAGGAGAAACGGTGAATAGAATTGGTATATTATTATTAAGAGCTTTATTACTAATATGGTTGTCATTTTCTGTAAAGAATACTGATGATTTATATGGTGTAAGGTATAGTATGAGAAGTTTTGATGAATGCAGGAGAGTAGTAAAATGCTTTACATAGGTTATAAATTTGAAATTAACGAAGCTGGTTTAACATTTGTAGATACGGACAGCGTTCTAGAACCCGATTGTCTATTAAAAATCGAAAATACACCATTTAAAATTGGCGATACTTTTGTCCTAACTCAAAAGGCAAATGACTGTATGTTCTTTCGAAGAGTTGATCGAAGAGAATCATAATGAAACCGGTAAAAAATAAGAAAACTTTAGATTGGTACGTCAAGTGGGTAGCTTCAATCTTTGTTTTATCTGCTATGTCTATTAGAGGAGTTGATGGCCTACAATTTGTAGATCTATCTTTGTCTGCTATTGGAATTATGTTATGGTTATGGGTGTCTATTCTCTG
>TARA_B110000238_G_scaffold127262_1_pt1 | contig 12501 bp, 10 predicted proteins | sample TARA_B110000238 | Tara Oceans TARA_B110000238 (sample SAMEA4397569) | marine metagenome | biome: Polar Biome; feature: [SRF] surface water layer (ENVO:00010504); material: water (ENVO:00002006), including particulate matter (ENVO:01000060) such as... | depth 5 m | reverse complement strand
TTTAATTTTTTAAATATTTTTTCTCTATAAATTTCTGGACATGATCCAATACTACAATTAATTTTTTTTCTATTTAATTCCTCTATTAATTTAATTTGATTGACCTTGTTTTTATTTATGAATAAGTTTAAACGATAAAAAGCGTGTGTACATTTATTGCAAGATTTTTTAACGCTTACTAAAGGACAAGTCTGACATTTAAAATCTGGTTTTTTCAAAATATTATATCTTTTGTAATAGTCCTTTAGGCCATTTAAGTATAAAGTAGCCATTGTTTTTCTTTTTTTTATTTGCTTGTTTAATATTTTTAATTGTTCTCTTCCAAGAAGCGCTTGCATTTCAGTCATCCGATAATTTGATCCAAGATCATCATGCAGCCACTTAAAACCTATTTTATGTTTTTTGAAAAAAAAATTATTGTAATTTTTTCCATGATCTTTTAATGACCAACATTTAAGCCATAGTTTTTTATTATTAGTTGAAATCAAACCACCTTCACCTCCGGTAGATATAATTTTATCTTGGCAAAAAGACCATGTAGATATATCCCCAAATGAACCAACTTTCTTATCTTTATAAACTGCACCATGAGCTTGGGAGCAGTCTTCAATTAAAAAAATTTTATTTTTTTTAGCAAACTTTATAATTGGATCCAAGTCACATGATAAACCATTTAAATGAACAACAATTACTGCTTTTACATTTTTATTGTAGGCCCTTTTAATTCCTTCAATGCTCAAATTACCATTATTATCCACATCGGCAAAAACAGGTTTTAATCCTAAATTTAAAGTGCAACTTGCAGATATGATAAATGATCTTGGTGTCACAATAATCTCATCTTTTTTTTTCAAATTTAAAGCTTGTAGAGCCAACTCCAGCGCCACACTTCCATTACTCACTGCTACAGAATATTTATTCCCTATATAATTAGAAAACTCTTTCTCAAATTTTTTGCATTCATTACCAGTCCAATAATTAACTTTTCCACTTTTAAGCAGTGGTCCAATTTTCTGAATTGATTTACTAGAGTAAAAAGGCATATTATTATATTTTTTATATACTATTATAGATTTTTAACTAATTCTCGAGTTAATAAATTCTAAAAACTTTTGACTAATTAAATTTTCTTCAAAATTTTCCTCAACTCTTTTCCTTGCTCTTTTTCCATATTTTTTAAGTAATCTTTTATTTTTAATGACAAATAACATCTTTTTTTGAATATCATTTACACTACCAGCTTTATGAAAAAATCCTGTTTGATCTTTTTTTATTGCATCATTAATGCCATAAATATTAGATCCAAGTGTAGGTAAATTACAAGATCCAGCTTCAATAATTACTGACCCAAACCCTTCTCTGTAACTTGGTAAACAAAAAATATCTGCTATTGAAAACCATTTTTCAGGAACTAGAGTCTTACCTGCATAAATAATTCTTTTATTATCTTTAATTAAATTCTTAATATTTTTATCCTCCAAAGGCCCCACTAAAATAAGAAATATTTTGTCAAATTCTTGAATTTTTTCAAAGGCCTTAATAATATCAAATATTCCCTTATCTTTGTTAATCCTTCCTAAATATAGAAATACAAAGTCATTTATAGAAATATTAAATTTTCTTCTCTTTAAATATCTATTTGAATTATTGAATTTAAATTTCTTGATATTAACACCTCCAACAGAGCCATTAAATAATACTGACGATTTATTTTTTGAAATAATATTATTTGATATTAAAAATTTTCTTTGTGAGTGACTATCTACAAGAACATATGACGAAAGATTAAAGATTATTTTATCTATAATCTTATAAAATCTACGAACTAAACCTTTTTTTGTAATCCAAACTTGTCCTGTAAACCAATGAATACGATATGGCACTCTTGTTATGAAAGAAGATAAAGCCGTTAAAAATCCTGCTTTTGGGCTTAATGATATAGTTAAGGATGGTTTATTTTTTATCAAAAGATATGACAAGATCAAAAATGTTTTAATATCAATTATAAAGTTTGGTTTTCTACAAAAATTTAAATCAACTAACAATATATTATTTGGAACTTTTTCTTTTAGTGATTTTGCATTATTAGAAAAAATTGAAATATTATAATGAATACTTAATTTTTTTATATGATTTAGCATAAACGCACTGATTGTAAAAGCTGTAGTCGAGACAAATACTATAGTTAGCTTTTGTTTCATATATAATTTATATAATTTTATCTTGTAAAGAATATCTAGTTTTAAAATTTAACTCTTTTTTTATTTTGCTATTATCATAATTTATTTCTGATGAAATTGTAAAAAATAAATTGAGTATTTTTTTTGGTAAGAAAAAATATTTAGTAATTAACCTTAAGAATGTTAATGAAATTGGAATTGATAACACCTTAAGATTATAATTTTTTGCATAAACCGTATGTAAATGAAATTGATTGACGTCATCTGCAACAATATAAATTTTATTTCTTGAGATTTTAAGATTTAAAATACAAAGCCAAACTGCTGAGGCTACATCTTTAGCATGAATAAAATGATATCTTGTTTCATATGAACACTTAATCCAGATACCTTTCTTTAATAAAAGTCTAATTAAACTAAAAGCACTGGAGTTTCTTGAATAACTGAAAACATTTGCTATTCTTAATATGGTGTAAGAGAGTTTATTATTGTTTATTTTTTGCGTTTTTTGAATAAAAATATCAGCTTCTAATTTACTTTTTGAATAGAAATCGTTTGACTTAATTGTAGAATTTTCTGTGATATTTCTAATTCTATCTAATTTTTCTTTCTCAACACTATATACAGCTACGCTACCTAAGTGAATGAAGTGAGCTGATATTTTATTTTCATTTATATATTTGGTTAATTTTTGGATAAATATTAAATTGGTTTCTCTAAGGTTTTTTGAATTATTAGAATTTTTACCTATACAATTAATTAAAATATTTTTTTTTGAAAAAAAAAATAATTTTGACTTTAAAAAATTAAGAAAATCCCATTTTACATATGTAATTTTTGAGCTTTTAAAAGGTTTTTTTTGGATATTTCTTCCAACACAAATTATTTTAAAGTTATGATTTTTTTTAATTTGTTGAACTAGTTCTTTTAAAATATAGCTACCTATGTAACCGTTGTAGCCCAATAAAATAATGTTCATATAAGTTCTTTAAAACTTTTAATTATATGAAACTATATTTTTCTTAAAAGTTTTATCAACAAATAATTTATCTAGTTTTTTGAATACAAATTTAAATATTCTTTTGCCATTTTATTAAAAGTAAATTTTTCAACTTGTTGATTAGAAAATTTGGCTATCTTATCGCTTCCAAGTATGTTTAAGTTATTAATTGACTCATAAATTTTTTCTGCCCATTCTTCACTTGAATATATTTCATTTACTAAAGTTATTGAGGGATTTTGATAGCCCAAAACTTCTATCAAACCTTGAATATTTGAGGCAACAACAGGCAATCCTGTCGACATCCCCTCTGCTGCAACTAAACCAAAACCCTCATTAATTGATGGTATAAGTTGAATATCAGCTTTATTGAAGTATTTTTGTATGTTTTCTGTCCATCCAATTAATTTCACCTTATTTTCTAATTTTAAACTTTTTATTAATGTTTCAAGTTTTTCTCGATCAGGTCCTTCACCAATAATTGTATAATTTTCAATATCATCTTTTATTTTTGATATAGCAGTTATTGTTGTTGAAAAGTTTTTTATAGAAATTAAACGACCAACAGAAATTAATTTAGGTAGCTGATTTTTCGTTCTAGTTCTCTTGTATAATGAATAAAGTCTTGATCCATTATAAATTATTTTTAAACGTTTTTTAATTTTAAAACCTACCCATTTTAATAATTTCTCATAAACACCTTGACTTATACAAATGATATTCAAATAATTTGAATAGAATAATCTATCGAAAAGATAAAAAAGGGGTATTTTTCTTCTATTATTAGTAGTGCTGTGCTCTGTAAAAAATAGTTTAATATTTTTTAACCCTAATACTGCTAGGACAGTAAAAAAAAATGGCCAAGTTAGATGTGCATGAATTACCACTTTTTTATTTGTTGTGTTTAATATTTTTTTAAAGATTTTACGTAGGTAGAAAATACTTATTGGATTTCTAGGGTTAAGACCCAAAAAGAAATAATTTTTTTTTGTTTCTGTATGACTGCCACTGAAATAGATAACATAAGAATTTACACCCATATTTAAATAAACTTTATCTAGTTCATTAATAATAGTCTCTGCACCACCTCCTTTAAGCGATGAAATTATATTAACAACTGTTATTTGAGTATTATTTGTTATTTTATCAAATAAATTTTGATATTCAAAATTATAAGAACTTTTTATTTTAATTGGTTTGTATCCAAAAAAATAAAAAATAGATGAAGCTAATAATCCAATTAAAACAATGGGAAAATGGTAAAATAACTTATTATAAAGTATGTTTCTGATCCGAGACAAGAATAGTTGGTAGACTTGGGTTATTTTATATCTACTATTATTTTTTTCAGGTATTCGATAAAATAATAGAGGCTCCCTTAAGAGAGTAAATTTACAGGATTGCTGAGCTCGTAATAATAAATCTTGATCTTCAACTGATATCGCTCTTGGATCATAATTAAATTTTTTAAAAAAAACATCTCTAACCATCCATGTAGGATGAGGCAAACCTATCGTTTTTAAGTAAAAATTTATGTTTTTTTGATTATACAGTTTTAAGTCAGAGACACCCTTTACTTTATTGTGAGTAAAAAAAATAATGTTAGATCCAACTAAATCAATGGTAGGGTTTCTTATTAAATAATTTAATTGTATATTTAATTTCTCAGGTGTAGCAATATCATCAGCATCCATCCTAGCTATATACTGGCCTCTAGATATTGAAATTCCCTCATTCAAACTGGCTATTAATCCTCTTTTCTCCCTATTAATTAAAATTATTCTTTGATCTTGTGCCTTAAAATTTTCAATAATTTCTAAAGTTTTATCTGTTGAGCCATCATTAATAATTAAAAATTCAAAATCTTTAAAAGTTTGGCTAAGTATACTTTCTATAGCTACTTTGATAAATTTTTCTGCATTAAAAGCAGGCATTACTACAGATATTTTAGGTGCGCTCATGTATAAAATTTTAAATTTTTTTGCCTTTAACTATTTTTTTATAAATTGATACAGGATTGATTTTTTTATAATTTTTTTTAATCCAATATAATCTAGAAATAAAATCAAGTTGTGTCTTACTTTTATCATGCCATAATAAAAATTTTGGTTAAATTTATTAATAATCATTTTAACCTCATCTTTTTCCATAAAGGCTTCCATCATCTTACAATCATTTTTATCTTTTATTTCAGCACGATTTTTTTTCATTTTATAAAGTCCATAAAACGATACAAACTTTAATTCATTAAAGTAAAAATAGTTTTTTGGGTTGTAAATAAGCTCTTGTTTGGTTTCTTGATAATATTTTAACACTTCGTCATGAATATTTATATCGTCAAATCTTACTTTTATTTTACTTTCATCACTACAAAAAAAATCAGTATCCTTAGCTTCTCGTAGTCCATAACAAGACAAAATCAAACTAGAGTCAATTAATACCTCGCTCTTATTTAATTTATTTTCTTTAATAAACTTTTTAAATTTATCTATTTTTGTAAATGTAGAGATATATTTACTTAGCTTTGCATGGTTTAAAAAATGTATGCTATTGTCATTTAAAACCACTCTTGCTACTCTTATTGCTTCATTTTTTGTATCCGTAATATGGATAGAATTTTTTCCTATATTAAAAATAGCTCTTATTTTATCTTTTACCACTAACACTTCATCTAAATTATTGGCTTGAAAAGCAACAACTCTAACTGGATCAAAACTTCTAAAGCATTCTACAAGTTTTCCTTGTGAGCCCCTAAAATTGTCTTCTTTGCTTCCTACCCATTTTTCACCATAATATATTTGAGAAAGTAAATTGTGAGCACCGTTTAGGTTGAGTGTAATCTCTTTTTTGTAAACTATATTTGGTATTACTTCTTCTATTTCTTTATCGTAACCTTGTGCTGAAGGCCATATAAAAGCTAAATACACATTATCTGCGTACTCTATAAACTTTGTTGCGACAACATCTAGTATCTTGGTTGAAACATTTCTATTATAAAAAAACTTATAGTCATAAATAGGATCAGTTGTATTTGTATCTATACACTCAACATTTTTATCAACATATATCGCGCTAGCAACTCTGTGTGCACCATTAGCAATAGACCCATTTTTTGATAGTGGAATCAATGTTTTGCTACTATCAAATCCATTTGTTTTTATATTTTCAAAAGTATTATGAAAATCTTCTATAAATCTACTAATATTATTTTTCTCTTTATTTCCTCGTTCGGTATATTCGCCTAAACTAAAAGCCCTAATATGTTCAATATATATTTCTTTAGAAAATTTTGATTTTTTATCTATATTTTCAAGATACAAAAGTTTAAATGCTAAATCAAATCTAGTGTGAACTAATAGTTCTTTAGCTTTTATGTTTTTTAATTTATAGTCTTTTTGAATTAAATTTTTTTGGAGATGTGGTTCAATTAATTGAGCTATAGTCTTTGGTGTCATAATCAATTCTATCTTTTTTATCTTTTATTTACAACCTCCTCAGCTATAGAAAGCAATTTCATTTCACAATTTATCATTTTTTTAGTTGTTTGATCAAAACCTTTAGTTTCAATTATAATCTTCATCCTACCCATTCAAAATCACACAAAATAACTGTCAAAATATTTATTTAATAAATCTTTTTATTTCATTACAAATTTTAATAACATTATCATGAGACATACCTGGCCAACTTGGGAGTGAAACTCCTCTAGAACTTAAATTATCTGCAACTGGAAAACTATAGGAATTTTTATGATACATTGGCATTTTATGTATAGGATTAAATACAGGTCTTGACTCAATCCCTTTCGATCTCAAATGATTTCTTAAGTTTTCTCTAATTTCAGCTCTCTCAACCAAAATATTAATCAGCCAAAAACTATGAAAACTATTATCTGTTTCTTTGTGAATTTTAATTGGAAGGTTATCTAATTTTTCCTTATATAATTCAAATAAAGCCCGTTTTTTTTTAATAAAAATATCTAATTGTTTTAACTGGGCAAAACCTATTGCAGCACAAATATTGGTCATTCGATAATTATATCCCACTATATTATGCCAATACTCTTTATTGTCCATTAACCCTTGGGTCTTTAAGTGAATGCAGTGCTTAAATATTTTTTTATTGTTTGTTATTACCATTCCACCTTCTCCAGTGGTAATTGTTTTGTTGCCAAAAAAACTAAATGTAGAGATATCTCCAAAGGTGCCAACGAACCTATCTTTAAACTTTGAACCTAATGCTTCAGCACAGTCCTCAATTACAAACAAATTATATTTTTTTGCAATTTTCATAATTAATTCCATGTTGCAAGGGTGTCCATATAAATGCACAACTATAATCGCTTTTGTTTTTGATGTAATTTTATTTTCAATATCTACTGGATCAATCTGCCATGTATCTTCTAGAGAGTCTGCAAAAACAGGCTTTGCTCCAACATAAGAAATTGGATTTACTGAAGCAATATAAGTAAGAGTAGGTACAATAACTTCATCGCCTGGACCAATATTCAATGACATTAAGGCTAAATGAATAGCCACAGTTCCATTGCTAACAGCTATAGCAAATTTAACATTATTTTTTTTTGCAAATTTTTCTTCAAATAATTTTACGTATTTTCCTTTAGAAGATATCCAATTTGTATCTAGACAATCCAAAACATATTTTTTTTCATTCCCACTTAAAGATGGCTGATACAAGGGTATTTTTATTCTCATATTAATACCTTTTTATAAATATTGTATGTTTCTCTTGCACATTTTTCCCACGAAAATTTTTTTACCTGCTCAAACCCTTTTAATATAAGTGACGAACTGAGACTGTTATCATACAGAACATTAATAATATTATCTCTAATTGAATCTACAGAATATGGATCAAATAAAAGTGCAGCATTACCTACTACCTCAGGAATACTGCCAGCATTACTACAAACAACCGGGCATCCTAAGTTCATTGCCTCAAGAGGGGGAAAGCCAAAACCCTCATAAAGAGTAGGGTAAACAAATAATGAGGCATTTTTGTAATAACCAGCAAGTGTTGCATCATCAGCATTTACTTGTTTTATACATTCTTTTGATATTTGTAAACTATCAAGTAGAGCAATTTCCTTCTCATTTAATCTACTGCCCCCAAATATTACAAGGTCAAAAAAATTTTTAATTTTAGGAGTTGAATAGGCCTCAATAAATCTTGTAAAATTTTTATAACCAGTGCGGCTACCTACATATAACAAGTAGGGCTTATTTGTCTTTTCAGGGTTTTTTATTTCTTTTGTTCCTAAAGAAAATCCACAATGAGTAACGGAGGTTTTATTTATATCAACATTAAAAAAATTAATTAGATCTTTTTGTGTATTATTTGAAATACATATTATGTGATCTGCCTCAGCTACAGCAAACTTTTTTAGTTCAGTAGTTTTGTCTTTTTTTGGAAACTGATCAGGAAAAAGTTCATGTGTCATATCATATACTGTAATAATTTTTTTTGTATTCCTAGTATTATGTTTTACTGCATTATAATAAGTATCATGAATAATATTTGGGTCATAATGTTTAGATAAAATTGGAGATAAAAATGAATTCATTAGTAAGCATAATCTTGCTGAGCCTTTAAAATCAGGAACTTTCAACCCACTGAACAAAAAATTTCGATTATTATTGGATAAGTAATCAGTTTTAAAAAAAGGTGAAATAATTTTTACTGTTGCCTCTTTATTTTTATATAAAGCTATATTATTTGCAAGCTCAACAAAGTATCTCGCAACCCCACCATATTTTTGATGGAATATCTGATAATTATACAATATTTTCATTTTTGATAATTAATTTTATTATTTAGTAAAATTGTTTTTATCACTTGATATTAACAAATAATCTTCCCAAGTTTTAGACTTCATCCCCATTCTTAATAATTTTGGAAATTTGCCAGTTATATAAATCAAAATACGCCAAACAATATAAGAATATTTTTGTTTTGAAAAAAAATGTCTACCGGTTCCATCAGAAATTAAATACAAACCAAATTTATCAGCAAGGTATTGTAATGTTCGTAACCTATAAAATCCTATGTGCTGTCCACTATTTAGTCCATAATACCACCAATCAGATGGTTTTGGAGCAGGGTCGGCAATAATATTTGTAGTTAAAAGTATATTTGGAGAAATATCTAGTATTTTTTTCATCTCATCATGTGGCCTCACGAAATGTTCAAAAGACTCAAATGCGGTTACAAGATTAGCTTGTTTTTTATTTACATGTTCAAATCCTCTTGCCACTAAATTTTCACAATAAGGATCAGACCACAAAGCATCCACGCCAATATCTCTTAATAATCGAACTAAAAAACCATGCCCTCCAGCATAATCAACAACTAATGAATTTTTTTTTTTCATTAAAATTAAAGTGGATAGAACAAGTGGTACATTAGATAAGTTACGTAACATAATACCAGTATCACTATTATCAATCGCAGAAGCATAAGCTTCTTCTAGCCACGTTGGCTCTTCTGTTTGTACATATCCACAGTTCTCACAATCAAAATATGCCACATCTCTATTTAGAATTTTAGCTGAAAATAATTGACTTGTTAAATTTTCAGAACAACAACGACATTTATTCATAATTTATCTCAATTAACTAATATACTTTTTTTTGTTTTTTAAAAGTTAAAAATTAATTGGAAAAACCTTTTAGTCTAAACAATGGTTGAATTATTTTGTAAACTTTTTTAAGCATACTAAATATTAATCTATTTTTAATTATTTTATTTTTTTTAAATTTTTGACTTAAATTGTAAATAAAATTAACTCCAAACACGTTTACAGTTAGCCAGTTATCGTATTCAAAATTTGCAAAAATTTTCTTCGGATGTTTATTTTTATATTCAATTTCTTGAGTTTCTAAATTTGAATACCATTGTTCAGTTTTAGTATGTGTTGCCGTTGCTCCAAATCCAATATTTTTTACTAAGTTTTTTTTGGGAATTATAGATAGTTTACTGTTTTTCCAATTAGAATATAGCCATCTTTCATCCCAATGTTTTGACTTATTTTTATACTGAGAATCAAATATTCTTGTCCAGTAAAATAGAAATCCTTTATTATTAATAATTTTTAATAATGATCTTTTCTTTCTTAGTTTTGGCCAATCTTTCATTTTTTCATCATAATCATTTATTGATCTTCTCCACGTGGCGTACCCCCAAGTAGGGGAGTATTTACTAAAGATATAACTATGATTAATAATTTTTTTTCTATTTACAAATGATGTGCCACAAATTTGTGAAATTTGTTTATTGTTTCTATACTTTTTTAATAATTCTTTACAAAAAATAAAAAAACTTTTGTTTGGTACGGTATCATCTTCAAGAACAATGCCTTCTTTTTCATTTTTAAAAAACCATTCAACAGAACTTTTAACTGACTCGTAACTGCTTAAATATTTTTTTCTTTTTTTTATTACTAATTTACATTTCCAATCAATTTCAGCAACCAATTTCAAAATTTTTTTATAATTGTGGTAATCTTGAAGATTTTTATTATTTGGAGGTTTGTTTATAGCAATATAAATTAACTTTGCTTTTACTTTTTTTAAAGAGTTAATTACATGAACTGTTGTTTCTGGTCTCTTGTATAGTATGAGTAAAACTGGAACATTCATAATTTTTATATAGCTTTCATAATGGAATTTTTAAATTTCTTTAATCTTTAATAAAATTCTCACTACGATACACAAACTTTGAGCCGTCATTGTCAAATCTAATTTTTATAAAATTTTTTAACTTAAAGTTATTCTTTATTTTCTTTTGAACATTTTTATTTGACAAAAGTAATAAAAATCCACCCTGTCCAGCTCCTAGTAACTTTGCACCATATGCTCCAAGAGAAATTAATTTGTCATACATTTTGTCAATTTTTTTAGTTGATATTTTGTTAATTTTTTTTTTCAAACTCCATTGTTTAATTAAAAATTTACCAATTTCATTTATTTCTATTTTTTCTTTGCTTAAAATTTTTTTAAATTCATAAACATCTTTTTTCATACTTAAAAGATGTTTTGATTGATCTTTATTGGGTTTGTATTGATGCGACAAAACCTTATCCGCATTCCTCTTCATGTTTGTATAAACAAGCGCGAGAGAATTTTCTAACTTTTTTTTGTTTTTTTCACTTATGGTAATCTTGCGAACCTTTACGGAATCGTCTTTAAAAAAAATAATGTGATTTAAGCCACCATAACATGTTGCATAATGATCCTGTCTTCCTATTCTTCTTTTCACTAAATCAACTTCTATTTTTGATGCTATTTCCGATATTTTTTTTTTTGTCATTGGTTTTTTTTGTAACGCACACAATGCTTTTACTAAACCAACTGTAAAAGCACTTGATGAACCAAGCCCAGTACTAGCTGGGATATCTGAATAAGACGAAATTTCAATTGGATAATTAATTTTAAAATACTGAAGCGTTTTTTTTATAATTGGGTGATTTATTTGTGAAATATTATTTTTAAATTCTGTTTTATTCCAATGTATTTTATATTTATATTCTATTATTCCAGTTTGTTTTTTAACCAAAATATACATATACTTATCAATGGTTGTTGACAAAACTTGACCGTTATACTTTTTGTAAAAATCTGGTAAATCCGTGCCACCACCACAAAAGCTGACTCTAAAAGGTGTTTTGGTTATAATCATACTTTAAATATTTTTTATTATTCAGCTTTATCTAAAAACATTAGAGTAGGTTTTCAGTTTACTTATGTTTTAAAATCATAAATTTTATAATCTATATTTACTAAAATATCTATCAAGTAAAATTTGATCGTGTCGTGTGTCTAGAGGAAACCACTTTTTTACAGGGACACATTTAAAAGATTTTATTTTTTTTTGAATAATTTTCTTAATTGTAGTTTTTTCGAATGAGTCTTCATATTCTTTAATATAAGAAAATATACTCTCATCTAAAATATAAAAACCTACATTTATTGGAATTGCTAATTCTTTTTCTGAGAAATCTTTTAATACACTATTTAATCTCAGTTTCAGCACTCCATAAGGGATTTTGTAATAAAACTTACTCATAACATAATTGTTTATATTTTTATTTTTGAGACTTGTTTTTAAGTTAAAATCCGCAATTGAATCACCATAAGTGAAAAGGAAATTTTCTTTTTTATCAATAAGATGTCTAACTTTAAGCAATCTACCAGCTGTATTAGTTTTTAATCCAGTGTTAATGGCTCTGATATCTAAATTTTTAAATTTTTTTGAAAATTCTTTTAATTTATTAAACTTAAATCCACCAAGTAATATAAATTG
>TARA_B110000238_G_scaffold82195_1_pt1 | contig 12519 bp, 13 predicted proteins | sample TARA_B110000238 | Tara Oceans TARA_B110000238 (sample SAMEA4397569) | marine metagenome | biome: Polar Biome; feature: [SRF] surface water layer (ENVO:00010504); material: water (ENVO:00002006), including particulate matter (ENVO:01000060) such as... | depth 5 m | reverse complement strand
CAAGTGAAAATTCTTTTTTATTAAATATAAAAAATATTAAAAAAAAAGTTAAGATTTGAAATGCAAATTATTTCCGTTATTAACCAGAAGGGTGGAGTTGGAAAAACTACTACAGTAATAAATCTTGCTGCTGGTTTAGCTCAACATGAAAAAAAGATTTTAGTAATTGACCTTGACCCCCAAGGAAATGCAACAACAGGGCTTGGCCTTTCTAATTTAGAAAATTCTAGTGAAACGATTTATGGAGTATTGAATGGAACAAAGTCAATTTCAGATGTTATAAAGAAAACTGAGTTCAAAAACTTGGATATTGTGACCTCGAATGTAGATTTGTCAGGATTAGAAGTTGAAACTGCAGATGATAGTCAAAGAGCCTTTATTTTGAAGGTCAAATTAATGGCTTATATAAATGATTCTAGAGGATCTTATGATTATATTCTTATAGACTGCCCTCCATCCCTAAGCTTGATAACGGTCATGGCTCTTGTATCTTCAAACTCACTTTTGGTGCCATTGCAGACAGAATTTTTTGCACTAGAGGGTCTCACGCAGTTAATGAAGACCGTTGAGAGAATAAAGGTAAACCTTAATCCAGACTTAAAAATTAGGGGTATCCTTTTAACCATGTATGACAAAAGAAATAAACTGTCATCCCAGGTTGAAAAAGAAGCAAGGGATTATTTTAATGAAAAAGTTTACCTCACTGTGATACCAAGAAATGTTAGGCTATCAGAAGCGCCATCACATGGAATGCCAGTTTTAAATTATGATAAATCATGCCCTGGTAGTAAATCATATTATAATTTTACAGATGAATTTATTAATCAAGAAAAACCATTAGGAAGTGCAGCATAATGGATTCAAATAAAATTAAAAAAGGATTAGGTAGAGGATTATCTTCTTTAATAGGTGAAACAAAAACTGAAACAAACATCAATAAATTATCAATTAGTGATTTGGTAAGTAATAAATTTCAACCTAGAAAAATATTTGATGAAGATAATTTAATAGAATTAACAAATTCTATAAAGCAACGTGGAATTATACAACCAATAATAGTTCGGCAATCTAACAACAATAAATTAAAATATGAAATAATTGCTGGAGAGAGAAGGTGGCTAGCAGCACAAAAAGCAGGTTTGCACGAGGTACCTGTTGTTATAACAGAAGCTGATGATTTAAAGTCTTTAGAGTTTGCAATAGTTGAAAATGTTCAAAGAAATGATCTTAATGCGATTGAAGAAGCACGAGGCTATCAACGTCTAATTAGTGAATTTTCGTATGATCAAGAAAAAGTTGCTCAATTTATTGGTAAAAGTCGAAGCCATATAGCAAACTTTTTAAGGTTATTAGTTTTACCAAAACAAGTATTAAAACTGGTTGAAGAAAAAAAATTAACTCCAGGACATGCTAAGATTTTAGTTGGTTTAGATAATGCAGAGTTTGTTGCAAAAAAAATAATTGAAGAAAAGCTTTCAGTTAGGCAAGCTGAAAATCTAGTTAAATTTTTTAAAAGAAAAAAAATAAAATTTAAATCACCAAAAGATTCAAACTTGTATGCTCTTGAAACTTCCATAACTGAAAAAGTAGGATTAAGTGTTTTGATAAAAAATAAAAAAAATAATACAGGTACAATAGCTGTTGAATATAAAAGCTTAGATCAACTAAATAAGATAATTGAAATTATAAAAACTAATTATTAAGCGGTGATGATTTTTGAATAATAAAGTCTGACAAAATATTAATTGAACTATTTGAGTATTTTTTTATTAGAAGCTCAACTTCATTAGTTTGAAATATTAGATCTTTTGCGTCTTTATAAGACCAATTTTTCAATTGTTGTCTTACGATTTCTTTTTCTTTCCAAAAGATTGGAGGTTTAAAGTTAGACATGGTTGTATCAATATTTTTCGTTTGCTCTAGTTCACTACATAATTTAACTAATCTTTTTGTTTTTAATAGAAAAGTTCTAATGATTAGAATGCAGTCTTCTAATGAATAATTGTTTTCATTTAATATGTGAATAGTTCTATTTTTATTTTTAGCAAGGCAGTGATCTACTAATTCAGAAACATTATAATTTTCTGCTAAATTTGTCAGCTTTAGTAAGTCTTGAATATTAATTGTATTTTTATCTTTTATAAAATTTTCTATTTTGCTCAACTCATTTTTTAAATTTTGTCTATCGCCTCTGCATCTATTAACAATTAGATTTATCGCTTGTTGTGAAATTGGAATTTTTCTCTCTCTGAAAAAGCCATCTATAATTGTCGATAAAGTTTGATTATTGTCCTCATAAAAAGCCACACAAATAGTATTTTTATTTTTTTCAAATAAAGATCTAATTTTTGATTTTTTTTCAAGAGTATTGGCTTTTAAAACAATTACTAAATCATTAATTTGTTTTTCTATTATTTCTTCAATTATGTTTTTTATTTTGTCGGTGACTCTATTTATAATAATTAATTTTTCATTTTCAAAAAAAGATTTTGATAAAATATTATTAAAAAAATTTTCTTCATTATTAATTATTTCGTTTTCGTCATATTGATATATATTATCAGTATAATTTTTTTTAAATTTCTCCTCTATTATTTGATCTTTAAAACCTTCATTTTTTCCATAAAATAGGAAAAAATTATTATCCTTTAATTTTAAATTATTTAAATCAAAAGATTTTTTTATCATTGTTAACTAGTAATATAAAAAGATTAGTATTTCTTCAGAAATTTTATTAATTAAACTTTGCTCAACATTTTTTGCATATTTTAATTGATCAAATTTGTTCTCCATAGAATTGTATGAAAAACTTTTATTAAAATCTTTCTTCTTGATTACAGTTTTATTGTTTTTCACAACAATTTTAACATTGATATTTATGTTATAAATCGATGGATTTCCCAAGCTGTCCTTAGCTATAATATCTTTGGATCTTTTACTGGCTAGCTTAATAATATATGGAATTTTTTTTATGCCATCTTTATTTGTTGGAAACTGTGTAATTATAATTCTATTAATATCCCTATCTCCTTTTGAGATAATTTCTTTTATATAAAAGTTGTTATCATCTTTTTTAGCATAAATAGATTCATAGCCACAACTAACTAAAGTTAAAAATATTATTAATAAAAATTTTTTCCCTATCATCATTTTAGTATCAAATTAATTAGTCTATCTTTAACAAAGATGGATTTTATTAAAGTCTTGTTTTCGGTAAATTTTTTATATTCATCTAGATTTTTGATTTTTTCTACTAGTTTTTTTTCATCAATATCTGTTGCAATTTCTAAAATACCTCTTTTTTTACCATTAATTTGAACAACTATAAACTTTTTTTCAACTTGAAGGTATTTGTTTTCAACTTCTGGCCAAGATAAATTTTGCGGTTGGACAAAATCATTTAAACATTCATATGCAAGGTGAGGAACGATTGGAATCATTACTTTTAATATTTTGATATAATTTTGAATTAAGTTATGTCCACCTTCTAATTTGTTAAAAAAACTATAAATTTCATGCAAATTGGCAATAATAACATTGTAACTAAATTTATTTAATCCCACATTAATTTTATTGATCATATGATTGGTAAAAATATCAATTTCATCTTTAACCCCGTATTGTTTTTTTTCATCTGATTTTAGTTTAATTTTTTGATGTAAGTTCCAGAATTTTTGAATAAACTTATAGGAAGCAACCATTCCCTGCTCTGACCATTGAACATCTTTTTCTGGTGGGCTGTCTGATAAAATAAATAACCTTACCGCATCAGCGCCATAATTTTTAATCATCTCCTCTGGATCAATTGTATTCTTTTTTGACTTAGACATGGACTCTGTTGGACCAACAATAATTTTTTCTGAAAGTTGATTTTTATTAAAGTAATTTTTACCATCTTCAGAAACTACCTCTTCAGGACTAAGCCAATTATTATTAGCATCTTTATATGTCTCGTGACAAACCATTCCCTGTGTGAACAAACCCTGAAAAGGTTCAGAAATATTAATTTCATCATTTTGAAATTTTAAGGCTCGCATGAAAAACCTAGAATAAAGAAGATGCAATATTGCATGTTCGACGCCACCTATATATTGATCTACAGGCATCCAATATTTAATTTCTTCATAGTCAAATCCGTTGACTTTATTTTTAGGAGAACAAAACCTTAAGAAATACCAAGAGGAATCCACAAAGGTGTCTAGTGTATCAGTTTCTAATTGGCACTCTTCACCATTGATATCAATCTTTTTCCATTCTTTTTGCTGATCTAGAGGGTTACCTTTAGTATTCAAATTTATATTTTCAGGAAGTTTTATAGGTAAGTATTTTTCAGGAACCTTTAACACCTCATTATTTTTGTTATAAGCCATAGGTATAGGACAGCCCCAGTATCTCTGTCTAGATACACCCCAATCCTTTAACCTAAAATTAATTTTTTTTTTACCGATTTTTTTATCTTCAAGAATTTTAATTGTTTCCAAAATTGAATCACCAGGTGCAATTAAATCATTTAAAAATTGAGAATTAAAAATTTTTCCAGCACCAGTATAGGCCTTATTCTTAACTTCAAAGTTACCTTTTTCATCAAGAGGCTTTACAACTGTAGTTACCCTAAGGTCATACTTGAGTGCAAAGTCCAAATCTCTTTGATCGTGCGCTGGACAACCAAATACTGCACCAAATCCATAATCCATAAGCACAAAATTTGCAAAATAAACTGGAACTTTTATGTTTTTATCCAGAGGGTTTGTGGCAACTAAATTAGTTTTAAAGCCCAGCTTGTCTGCTTGAGCGATTGATTCTTCAGTAGTTCCTGTACTTGAGCATTTTTCTTTAAAAGCAATAAAGTTTTTATCATCCTTGTAAAATTTAGAAATAGGGTGGTCTGCAGAAACTGCTAAAAAGGAAAAACCGAATAAAGTATCTGGTCTTGTTGTAAAACATTTAATACTCTTAACCTCTGCATTTCCTTCAACTTGAAAATCAATTTCGCAACCAAAAGACTTGCCAATCCAATTTTTTTGCATTGTCTTCACTTTGTTGGGCCAATTTTTTAATTCGTCTAAACCTAAAAGCAATTCATCTGAAAATTTAGAAATATTAAAGAACCACTGGTTAAGCTTTTTTCTCTGAACAACTGCACCAGACCTCCAACCTTTGCCATCTATAACCTGTTCATTTGCCAAAACAGTTTGATCAACAGGATCCCAATTTACGTAGTTTTCTTTTCTATAAACTAGACCTTTATCATATAAGTCTAAAAAAAATTTTTGTTGATGGATATAGTAGTCTGATGAACAGGTAGAAATTTCTCTATCCCAATCAATAGATAAACCTAATTTTTTTAATTGGGTTTTCATAATTGAAATATTTTTTTCCGTCCAAGCTTTAGGATCAAGGTTGTTTTGTCTCGCAGCATTTTCTGCTGGCATTCCAAATGAATCCCAACCCATGGGGTGAAGAACATTATAGCCCTGTAGCATTTTGTGACGAGCTAGAACATCACCAATTGTATAATTTCGGACATGGCCCATGTGAATTTTTCCAGAAGGGTAGGGAAACATCTCTAAACAGTAAAATTTTTTTTTATCTTTATCTACTTTACTTAAAAATAATTTTTTATCGTCCCAAAATTTCTGCCATTTGGATTCACTTTGTTTAAAATTATATCGTTCCATAAATTAATTAAAATTATCTGATTAACTAAATTTCAATAATTAATTTTTTTTGGCTAGATCTTCTTTTTTTAATTTAGTAGCCTTCTGGAGTATAGCAATCTTTAGCTCCTCACTAATTTTACCAGTAACACTTGTTGTTTGACAGCTTTCATAAGCCTTACAATTTTTCTTATAAACACTTATATCAAGAGCATCTGCTCTTATTTCATTTGAAAGAAATTTAACTGTTATTTTAATTGACTCATTTTTACCCTCTTCGTCATACCAATCAGTAATTAATAAACCACCACTATAACTTGCATTTAAAATAGGAATAAAATCTAAAACCTCTAAACTTGCCCTCCAAAGAGGATTGGAAGAAGCAAATTGAAAAACACCGCCCGTATCATTTTTACCAAAAAGTTTTATTCCTCTTCCTTCTTTCATATTTTTTGCAACACGATCTTTTACGTTAACAGGAACATCTTTAACATCAGCAGGTTTAAAAAAATCTTTACCACATGAGGTTGTAATGAGTAAAATTGCAATTAATAAATAAGCTTTTAAATTAAAAAAAGAATTTGAAATGTTTTTCATAGATATCGTTTACTTATCATTAAATTGGGCCGTTACTTAATAAAATTAAGTAAAGCAAATATGAATTATTAGAGAAAGTCTAAAATACGTGATATTTATACAACAAATTCAACAAAAAAGGGTTATTATTGAAAAAAATAATTAAAAAGTGTCTCAACAGAGTAGAAATCGATCATTAATAATAATTATTATAAATAAACAAAGGAAAACTATGAATAACATGAAAAAAATAGGTGTTACAGCTTTAGCTGGATCACTTGCTATGTTTTCTGTTAATGCTGACATTTCTATGTCAGGATCTGCAGAAGCAACTTACATCCAAGGTACTGGTGCAGGAACTGGTGCTTCAAAAGGTGATGGTATTGGTTTGTCTCATGACATAAACATTACTGGAACTGGTGAGTTAGACAATGGTATGACTTACTCTATAAATACTAACTTTGCCGGACAAGATATGGCTTCTGACTCAGTAATCCTGACATTAGACATGGGTAGTTTAGGTATAATTGCTATCGACCAAGGTTCAGGTGGATTCGGTATTGGTACTTTAGAAAATGAAGTTCCAACTGCTTATGAAGAAGCTGACCATGGTGTTGGTACATTAGGACATGGTATTGATGCTGCTGGTGACACTAACGTTATCGGTTACTCAAACACAGTACAAGGTGTTGGTATTTCAATTGAAGTAGATAGAGATACTACTACAGAAGCCTACGCTCAAGCAGGTTCTGGTTCAGGAGCTCTTGGATCAGGTAGAAGTGTTAACTATGCAGTAACTTATGCTGTACCTGGTTTTGATGGCTTAACTTTAGCTGGCGGTCAATCAAATACTAGTTACTCTGATGATACTAATGATTCAGAAGACACAGCAGCAATTAATTACTCTATTGGAGCAATTAGTGTTGGTTACCAAATGTCTCACGTTCAACCGGCTGCTTCCCTAAGTGCTCAAGAAATTGAAGCAATGGGTATTGCATTCAATGTAAATGATCAACTGTCTGTTTCGTTTAGCAAAAACGACAATGAACAAGGTACTATTACTGAAGAATCTACGGGTTTTCAGGCTGCCTATTCAATGGGTTCTGCTTCAGTAAGACTTGCTTTTAACGATGCTGACAATGTTGGTGGTAACACAGGTGTTGAAGCTGAAAATACTGAACTTAGTTTAGTATTGGCGTTCTAGTACAAATAAATTAAATTTTAAAAGGCCCCACTTAACCATGGGGCCTTTTTTTATGTCAAATTATTAAATAGAAAACTTAAATCTTTTTCATATTTTTTATAGGAACCAATAGAACTTCTATAAATAGGTTTTCTAGCCTGCATGACACTCATTGTTTGTATGGGTGTTTTATTATCTTCAAAATTTAAACAATTTTCATCAAAATTTAATTCACAAAAATTTAAAACCTTTTGAATATTTGCTTTAGGTTTATCAACTAAATCTTCGTAATTAATTGTATATATAAAGTCTTTAAGTTCATTTTTCCAAAAAATCATTAACTCATCATAAATTTTATAAAATTTAGCTAAATCTTTCTCATTATCTGCAAAATTTATATTCTCAAACAACTGTTTATAGCAAGAAAAACAAGTATCTTTAGCATTTCTTTTAATATGAATAACTTTTGCTGATGGAAATAAGATTTTAATAAACCCAATATAAATAAAATTCAAAGGATTTTTGTCTAGGATAAAATCTTGGGGGTCCTTAAAAACTTGAGTTTTTCGAATATAATTTTCAGCCATATCATTTAATGAAGAAAAGGAATCATTTATAGAAAAATTATCTAGAATTTTCTCTGAAATGGACTGCTTCAAAAATTGTAATTCACCTGCCCCTAATATTTTTTTATGACCAGAAAGCATTTTTTCGAGTAATGATGAGCCAGATCTGGGCATACCTAAAACAAATATTATTTTTTTATTATTATTTTTTAATATAAAGTCAGAAAAATTAATATCTTTAAAAATTAGCTTAATTTTGTTTATCAGATCAATATGAGATTTAATATTGTATCCAGATATATTTTTTCTTATTTCATTACCTTTTTTAATATGTTCTATAAATTTATCAAAATTTTCTAAGTCTTCGTAGGCTTTTGCTACTCCAAAATGCAAATATACCTTATGGAGTCTATTAATTTTTTCATCATTTAATTTTTCTTTCATATTAAGAAAATGCGGATCATTTTTACTATATTTTATTAATGAGGATATAAGTTTATCAGCAGGTGTAAAACTTGGATTATTTTTAACTGACAATTTTGCATGATTAAGAGCATCAGTATATTCTCCTATGGTTTGGTATGCTGTTGCTAAATTGAAATGTGCAATATAGTTATTATTTTTAATTGATAACGCTTTTTTAAATAATTCAATAGCATCATAGGTTTCATTTAATGTTGTTTTTAGATTCCCATAACTTACTAAAGCTAATACATAATTTGGAGCATAATAAAGGGTTTTCTGGTAGCATTTTTCAGCTAATTTGTATTCACCATTTATTTTATAAGCATTTGCAAGATTATTTCGGGCAGCAACATTAGTAGGAGACAAATCGACAGATAATTTAAAATTTTTGATCGCTTCATTAGTATTGTTAATTTGTAAAAAAGCAGAACCAATTAAGTTTTTAAGAAAAGAATTCTTAGGATTTTCTCTCGATAATTTCTTGGTCTTTCGAATTGTATTATTAAAATCCCCAGTGTTAAAAAGATTAAGGATTTTTTTAATTTCATTTTCCATTGTAAAGACCATTTATAAAGGAGATACTGGCAATTCCAAAGCAATTTGTTGATTTTAATCTTTTCAAATTAAAATTATTTATACCTCCAAGAGCGATCACTTTATTATTAGTTAATTTTTTTAATGACATGAATCTATAAATTCCCAAATATTTTTTACTTTTTTGTGTTTTAAATACAGGTGATAAAAAAATATAGTTTATGTTTTGTCTTTTTTTTATCAATATTTCTTTAATATTGTGTGCTGACCCAATAAGTTCAAATTTTTTTTTTTTACTAAAAGAATTGTGCCTAATACTTTTGTTAAAAGATGGTATATATGCTCCATCCAGATCGAGTTGGTAAGCTAATCTAACATTATTTGCCAAATAAAATTTTCTATTTGTTTTCTTACAAAATTGTTTAATATTTTTAATTATAGGAATTTTTACTTTAGTTTTATAATTTCTATAAATTAAAGATATTTTTGAGTTTAACTTAACTAAATCGCTTTCTTTAAATTTATCAATAAAGTGATAAGTTTGATTAAATTTTTTATACATATGATAATTAGTAAATTAAACTCTATAGAAAATGAAATACAGCTAAAAATTAATGAATTAGGTATTTCAAATTATAAGCCAAAGATTATTGCTGTTAGTAAAACATTTCCTATGAAAGAAATTTTACCATTAATCAATCATGGGCACATCCATTTTGGAGAAAATAAAGTACAAGAAGCATTTGATAAGTGGTCTGATATTAAGATAGATCTTAAGGAGCCTAAGCTTCATATGATAGGAAAGATTCAAACCAATAAGGCAAAGTATGTTGTAGAATTATTTGATTATATACACTCACTTGATAATAGAAAATTGGCAGAAAAAATTTCTAATGAACAACAAAAAAAGAATAAAAATCTAAAAATATTTATTCAAGTAAATATCGGGAATGAAAGCCAAAAATCAGGAATTACAATTGATAGATTGGATGAATTTTATAATATCTGTACAAAGGATTTAAATTTAAACATTGTAGGATTAATGTGTATACCGCCTAATGATGGAAAACCAGAATTACATTTTGATAGAATGAAAAAATTAAAAAATACACTTTCCATTAATGAGTTAAGTATGGGTATGTCAGAAGATTATATTGATGCAATTAAATATGGCTCTACATTTGTAAGGATAGGATCAAAGATTTTTGGAGAGAGAAGTTAAGTAATTTTTATTTTAGTTTTTTTATCTATTATTTTAGCTAAGATCAAAAAATCGTTTTTTTTTAAAGCAATACACCCTGCTGTTTTTTTATAATTTTTGGTTAAATGAATAAAGATTGCACTTCCTTTATATGGAATTATCTTTTCTGTATTGTAATTTATTACTATTAGGTAATCATAGGAGTTATCCTTTCTAAATAATATTTCATGTTTTGCTTTTATGTTGGTTTTTATTTCTTTATTATAATAATTGCTATCTGGGTCGTCACACCAAATCATACCTTTTTTAATAATTTTTGTAGAAATTTTAGTTACAGGCTTCTTTACTCTATCTGCCCTATAATAAAGGTGACCAATAGAAAATGTTCCTTTTGGTGTAATTTTATCACCCTCATATTTTTTAATTTTAATGCCATTTTTACCAATCGAACATCTAAAAAAAAACTCATCACAAACTAAGGTATCTTTATTTTTAAGTGTTATTAGCATAAACTATAATAATGTTTAAACAGTCAATTAGTCTAGTAGAGTTTTCAAAATTATATAACATATTGCAAGAAATTGAGGGTTTATTTAAATTTAAAATTTATAACTATTCACTAGCGCAAGATTTTATTAATGAAATTAATACAGGCAATCAAGACTTTAACAATTCAACAGTAATTGTTAATAAAAAAGATCATACATTGTTTTCAATAGAAAAATTAAATAAGAAGAACATTTTAGTCTTTGACCAAACACCTTTGAAAATTTCCTATATTATTGATGAAATTAATACACAATTAATCAAGCAAAAATATAAATTTCAATCAAAATTAATGATTAAGAATTATTTTTTAGATTTAAATTCACGTACCATATCTAATAAATTTGGAGAACTGAAGCTAACAGAAAGAGAGATGGATATAATTTTATATTTAAAAGAAAAAAAAACACCTCAAAGTATCCATAAATTACAAAATGATATATGGAATCAATCTAGTGATTTAGAAACACATACAGTAGAAACTCATATATATCGTTTAAGAAAAAAGATTGGTAATAAATTCAACGACAAAAATTTTATCATCAGTCATGATAACGGGTACCTAATATAAATGGAAAAAAAGAATCCTATAGCAAAAAGTTTAAGAACAAAGAAATATAAACCAAGAATAGTAAAAGCAAAAAAAGGAAAAGGTAGCTTTAAAAGAAATAAATTTAATTAAGTCTAGCACCAATTCTCTGAATAACTTTTGATGCCATTTCTGTGCCCATTTCAAGACTTTTATGAACTGTTAATTTGTTAATGTGTCCATGTAAATAGCCTGCTGCAAATAAGTCCCCTGCACCTGTTAAATCTACTATATTGAGTGCCTTCTTACTCTCACACTCAATTATTTCATTATTATTTATAGCAATACTTCCTTTATCTCCCCGAGTAATAATTAAAATTTTTCCAAGGGTTTTTCCGAAAGAGATCACCTCATCAAAATTTTTTGCATTAATCAGAGATGTAATTTCTTGTTCATTTGCAAAGGTAATATCTAATTTATTTTTAACTAGTTCCAAGAAATGTTTTTTATGCCGTTCCACACAAAATAAATCTGATAATGACATTGCTACTTTACTAGAATTTTTTATAGCTTTATCAAAAGCAGATTTAGGATCACCCTCATCCCACAAATAGCCTTCTAGAAAAATTATTTCACTATTTTTAATTGAGTTAATATCAACATCGTTTTCATTAATTTTTCCTGCTGTTCCAAGAAATGTACACATTGTTCTCTCAGAGTCTGGTGTAATTAATATTAAGCAAGTTCCTGTTGATAAATTTTCTTTTTTCTTAGAATAAAAATAATTAACATTTTCTTTTTTTAATCCATCTTCATATTTCTTACCAAGGTCATCATCATTAATTTTACCAATAAATCCGACATTATTTCCCAACTGAGACAATCCCACAATTGAATTTGCAACAGACCCACCTGATATTGTATCTTCAATTTTTAAAGTTGATAATAATTTTTTGAATTCTATTTCATCGACAAGCTTCATTGTACTTTTTGTTAATTTATGTTGTGATAAATACTTTTCTTCAACCTTACAAATAACATCAACTATAGCATTTCCGATTCCTAGAATTTTCATATTAAGCTTTTATTATATTAATTGGATTTTTACGATTAGGATAACAAGTCATACAAATTTTACAAGTCAAACCGTAACAACTTCTAGCTTGGCAATATTCCCTACCATAATAAATTATTTGAAGATGAAGTTTGCTCCATGTTTTCTTTGGAAAAATTCTTTTTAAATCTTTTTCAGTTTGAACAAC
>TARA_B110000238_G_scaffold29499_1_pt1 | contig 12522 bp, 9 predicted proteins | sample TARA_B110000238 | Tara Oceans TARA_B110000238 (sample SAMEA4397569) | marine metagenome | biome: Polar Biome; feature: [SRF] surface water layer (ENVO:00010504); material: water (ENVO:00002006), including particulate matter (ENVO:01000060) such as... | depth 5 m | reverse complement strand
GAGGGCGGCGGCGAAGGCGGGGGGGGCGGGGGAGGCGCCGCGACGCATCCCCACGAGATTTCGTGCAAATCGCACACGCTTAACGGGCACCTTGGGTACCACCGGCCTTCGTCGCCGCCTGGGTTGACGTGGCACTTGCGGCAGCCGCCCCAGGTGCCCATGCACCCGGCGCCGCCGTCCAGGCAGTTGTCGATGTACTCGTACAACCCGACGTCGCCCTCGGCGTACCCGCACACGTCGGAATCCGCCTCCCCTGTTCGGACCCCGAACCACGTGAAGGTTTCGAACACGCCATCACCAGGAGTGGCTTCCACGAACAGAATGCCGTTGTCCAACGCGGGGTTCGCTAAAATTTCCTCCTTTGTTTGACCCTTCGAAGCTACGAGTTCAGGATTTTCCGCCAACCGCGCTTGCTGCGCACGCATCGCGAGCTGTGTGTTCGTCAACCCCTCGGGGTTCACAGGAGCGGCGGACAAGGAGGGGGCGACCGAAGTGGATCTAACCGCAGCGGCGCCCGCGAGGAGCGCCAGAGAAGCCGCGCACGCGAACACCGAGAACCTACTCCATCCAGGTTTTTCGGTTACATCCGAGGATCCGGAGGGTTCGGCACCCGCGATGGTTGGACAAAAGCGCGGTGAACTCGCCCACGCGCGGATCAGCGATCATTGCGAACGTTGTTTCGATAAAAAAAATCAGATCCAAAACGGGACCTCCGCGCGTCGAAAGATGCCGAGAGGGGGAAGGCGGAAGAGAACAACACACACCCGAAGTACTGGTTAGTACTACGTAGTGGTCGAGTATGACACACCTTCGATCGAACTCCCCACAGAGCAATTAGTCACAATTTGAAGATTCGAAGAAGTGTGGGAAGTTTCCATTTTTTTTCTTGCGCCAAGCGGTTTAGGGTAAAACAAAACAAAAGTGGATTACAAGTAGTCTATGAAATGTACATGCGTTGTCTTTCGTGTCAATCTAGCAGTCTAGCAAGTGTCCGAAAGTGTTCAAACCCGTCTGTGCGCTCACGCGCTCATCGCTCTTTCCGCGTTGACCATCTTCATGTAGTTCAACGCGCTGCCGTGTTCGAACCACTTGATTTGCTCGTCGTTAAACGTGTGGTCCACGAAAAACTCGTGGACGGTTTCGCCCGAAACCGCGTCGCGCGCGCGAACCGTGAGTTGCGACCCGGGCTTGAGCTGGCCGTTCCCTAACCCCAAAATATCGAGAAGCATGCCTTCGCCGCGGATCTTGTCGTAATCGTTCGGGTCCGCGAAAGTCAAAGGCAACATACCCTGCTTCTTCAAGTTGGTCTCGTGGATACGCGCAAACGAGCGAACGATAACCGCGACGCCGCCAAGAAAGCGAGGCTCCAACGCGGCGTGTTCCCGTGAACTGCCCTCGCCGTAGTTCTTGTCCCCAACAACGACCCATGGCGATTTGTGCACGTCCCTGTACTGCGCCGCGATTTCGGGAACCTTCCCGATTTCGTGCGTGAACGCGTTCCGCACCGCGTTTGTGTCACCGCTCTCCGCGTTGATCGCGCCGATCAAGCAGTTCTCCGAGATGTTCGTCAAGTGTCCCCGGAACTTCAACCACACACCAGCCATGGAGATGTGGTCCGTGGTGCACTTCCCCTTGGCTTTGATCAAAACAGGACACCCGAGGTAATCGGCGCCGTCCCACTTCAAAAACGGTTCCAAAAGCTGTAACCGCTTCGAGTGCGGGTCAACCTTGATGTCCACCAGCGCCGCCTTGTCATCAGGCGCGGGGGGCTGGAAAATCGAGTCGTCGATGTCCCACCCGCTCGGGGGTATAGCAGGGCAGCCCGCTGGGACTTCGAACTTGAAGGCACCGCCGTCAGGAGTTTGCAGCGAATCCGCGTACGGGTTGTAATCCAGCCGTCCCGAAAACGCCAACATCGTGACGAGCTCGGGCGACGTGACGAAACAGTGCGTGTCCGGGTTCCCGTCGTTTCGCTTGGCGAAGTTCCGGTTGTACGACGTGACGATCGTGTTCTTCACCCCGAGAGGCATCTCGCGTTTCCACTGCCCGATACAAGGCCCACAGGCTTTGGCTAAAACCGTGGCGCCCGCTTTTTCGAAAATATCCACGAACCCGTCTTTGAGTTTTAAGAAAAGTGTCAGGGCCTTGTATGGGCAAACAGTGTACCTGGATTTGGGAAATGCAAAACGTACCTTTTTCTATGTTCACCTGTACCGCCCGCGAGCCGGGTGTGACGTAGAACGGCACTTTGTACGTCAACCCCGCGTCCAGGGCTTGTTGCGTCAAGTTGGCGCACTTCGCCATGTCTTCGTACGAGGAGTTGGTGCATGAGCCGATGAGCGCGGAGGAAATCTCCACCGGCCACCCTTCCTCCGCCGCGCGTTGCGCCAACTTATCCACCCGAGTACACAAATCGGGGGTGTACGGCCCGTTGATGTGCGGCGCCAGGGTGTCGAGGTCGATGTCAATCACGCGGTCGTACACGCACCCCTCGTCCGGCACCAGGTTCGCGCGGTTCATCTCCGCCAGCTTAGCAACAGAGGACCTGCCTGTTTCCCTCAGGTACTCGAGCATGCGTTCGGAAAGCACGAACACGGATGTCGTCGCGCCGATTTCCGCGCCCTGTGATTGTAAAGAAAAGTGTCAGTCGTGTATGGGAAAACAGTCGAGGGATTTGGTGAAATACAAACGCACCATGTTGCAAATCGTAGCCATCCCGGTCGCGCTGATCGTGTCCACGCCTTCGCCGAAGTACTCGATTATGGCGCCGGTACCGCCGGATACGGTGAGAATGTCCGCGACTTTCAGGATGATATCCTTGGGCGACGTCCAGTTCGACAGCGACCCGGTGAGGTTCACCCCGATCACCTTCGGCGCTTTCAGTTCCCAGGGAAGCGACGCCATGACGTCCACGGCGTCGGCGCCGCCCACGCCGATGGCGCACATTCCCAACCCGCCCGCGTTTGGGGTGTGCGAATCCGTGCCGATCATCAACCCGCCCGGGAAGGCGTAGTTTTCCAAAACCGTCTGGTGAATGATCCCCGCGCCGGGCTTCCAGTATCCCATGCCGAACTTGTCCCCGCAGGAGGACAGGAAATCGTACACCTCGGCGTTTTCAACCTTTGCGTTGCCCAAGTCCTCCTGTGATGAAGAAAAGAAAGTGTGAGTATTGTATGGGCAAACAGGGAGGCGGGATTTGGATAAGGCCCCGTACGTACCACGTCCCCCGTCTCCGCGGCGATCAGGTGGTCGCAGTGAATCGTCGTGGGCACCGCGGTTTTCGGGAGCCCCGAGGAGATAAACTGCAGAATCGCCATCTGCGCCGTGGCGTCTTGCATGGCGACACGATCGGGTCGCAGTTTCAGGTAGGAAACCCCGCGGACGGGCGCGGGGGAGTTTTCCGGGTCGTCCAGGTGGCCGTACACGATTTTCTCCGCCAAGGTCAACGGCGCGTTGTTGAGTTTCCGCCGCACCACCCGCAGGTTGGCGTCCATCGCGGCGTAGATGGAGTCCACGGTTTTCGAGCCGGGCGGGTCCAGGTTGGACATCATGATCGGTTCGTCAATCAATGCGTTGAACGTTTGCGACGGGCGCATCGCGTCCACGCACTTCCGTTCGTCGCAAAGCCAGTACCCACCGAGATCAACGGGGTGGCCCTGGCACTCCTCGACCAGTTCGCGAAGGATGGTTTGTTCGTGCGTCTGAGATGGGTAAAACAAAGTGTCAGCCTTTCGTAATGTGAGCGAGTAAACAGTCAGGGTAATCGGGCCGAACAGTTTGTCAGGATTTGGGAAAGGCCCAATACGTACCTTCAGTTCGTTCGCCAAAACCTTGAACGCGGGTAACGACCGCGCAACTGTTTTTGGAAAAGAAAAGTGTCAGTCGTGCATGGGCAAACAGTGCTGGGATTTGGGAAATGCAATACGTACCTGCCTCCGCCCACCACATGGCGATGTAGAAGTGCGACGCCCGGTTGTCAATCTCGTGCACGTTTCTGGACGGTGACTTGTTTTGGGTTAAAAGTTTCCCAGTTGCGGAGGTGAGGCCTTTGGCAAGGATCTTGATCTTGGGGTTGCCTGTGCTTGTAAAAGAAAAGTGTCAGTCTCTTGAGTCTTGAGAACGGGTGTGCTGTCGGGCAAACAGTCTACTTGTGACGAATGTAGAACCTTCCTTTTAATGACTCGTCACAGAGGGGCAGTAAACAGTGTTTGGATTTGGGAAACGCGCAATACGTACGCGTCTTCAGCGCCAAGTCGTCCAAGGAAACCGCCAGGGCGAGGTACTCGCCCAGGGAATCCCACCGAAGATGTCCTTCCCGCGTGAACTGCGTGACGTGCTTCGGAGCCGAGCCTCCAGCGCCAGTTTCAAACAAACCGCCACCCGCGAGGAGGGGGACGATGGACAGCATCTGAGATAAATAAAAGAAAGTGTCAGTCTTGTTTGGGAAAACAGACTTTGGATTTGGGAAATACGACGCGCACCTTCGCCGACGTCCCCAGCTCGATGATCGGGAAAAGATCCGTGAGGTAGTCCCGCAGCACGTTGCCCGTGACGGAAATAGTGTCCTTCCCGTCCCGCGCTCGGCGCATGCAGTGATTGATCGCGTCAGTAGGGGACATGATATCGATCAGCTTGCTGCCATCGAGCAACGTCTCGGTCAAAACCGAGACGTGATCCATCTCGAGGTACCTCTTGACTTGCGTACGCAACTCCGCGTCGTGCGCGCGTTTCGGGTCGAGCCAGAAAACGGCAGGCGACTGGGACAACGTCGCGCGGGTCACCGCGAGCCGCACCCAGTCACGCACAGCCGCGTCTTTGGTTTGGCACATGCGCCACAGGTCACCGGCGGTGACTTGGTGCGTAAACATTGGAGTGGAGGACTTGGTTCCACCCTCCGGGATGAAAAAAACCTTCACCGCGCCATCCTCGGTGGCTTTGAAAGTCTTGTCGTGCGACCCGTACTCCTCCGCCGCCCGCGCCATAAGCCCCACGTTCGCGACGCTTCCCATCGTGGCCACGTCGAACTGCCCGTGCTTCTTGCAGTCGTCAATGCAGGCCTGGAAAATTAGCGCGTAGCTCCGGTCGGGAATCAAGCACTTGGTGTCTTCCGGTTCGTTCCCAGAGTTCCACATCCGCCCGCCTTCGCGGATCATCGCCGGCATGGACGCGTCCACGATCACGTCGCTCGGAACGTGGAAGTTCGTGACCCCCTTTCCGGAATCCACCATCGCGACACGAGGGCGGTCGTTTTGGGAGTAGCAAGCTGTGATGTCATCGAGAATGCGCTGTTTCTGGGCAACGTCGGGAATTCCGCGGACGGACTCCAACACCGCGCCGAGTCCGTGTTCGGGGTTGGCGCCGATTCGCGCAAGCGCCGACGCGTGCTTTTCAAACGCGCGTTTGAAGTACACGGACACGACCCGGCCAAACAAAACGGGGTCGGAAACTTTCATCATGGTCGCCTTGAGGTGTAGGGAAACCAGGACGCCTTGTGTCGCCGCGAGCTGCAGCTCGTGTTCGATGAACGCATCCAAATCCGAGATGGACATGGAAGAAGCGTCGATGGTCTCGCGCGCCTCCACGGCGATTCCTTCCTTCAGAACAATCGGGGCGTCCGTGCCGTTCGCGGGGTGAAGCTCCACGCGAAGCGATCCCGAAGATTGCATCACGGACGTTTTCTCGCTGCCGTAAAAGTCCCCGGAAGGCATACTAGACACGTGCGTTTTGGAGTCGGGCGACCAAGTACCCATTTTGTGAGGGTTGCTCTGCGCGAACTGTTTCACCGGAGCGGCGACGCGGCGGTCCGAGTTCCCTTCCCTCAAAACGGGGTTCACCGCGGAGCCCAAAACCCCGCTGTACCGCGTTTTTATGTCGCGTTCGTGTTCGGTCAAAGTTCCGAAATCGCCTTTGGGGTATTTGGGTACCGGGAAGCCTTTCGCGTTGAGCTCCGCGATCACGGATTCAAGCTGAGGCACGGAGGCGGAGACGTTGGGGAGCTTCACGATGTTCGCCCTGGGCGTCTTGGCGATTTCCCCCAGCTTCGCCAGGACGTCCGGGCGTCGTTGCGAAGCAGAGAGTTTATCCGGCCAAGCGGACAACACGCGATTGGCGAGTGAGATATCCGCGGCTTCCACAGCGACGCCGTTTGGTGCGAGGAATCGTCTCACGATGGGCAGAAACGCGTGCGTCGCCAACGCGGGCGCCTCGTCCGTTAACGTGTACCAGATCTTGGCGGACTTTTGGACGCCAGTCACTTCAGTGGTGGTGGGGGCGTCGGAGGCGGCGAGCTCCATCGTGGCTGGACAAATGGTCTGCGGTCTGTTTGGGAAACGTGACGGGGGGAGTGTTAGTTTGGAGGGATACGGAACGGGCAGGGTCTTGGGTTAGCACGAGGGCATGCTGGTACGGTGTGACGAGGCGGTGTGCAATGTCGCCGAAGCAACAATTTTCTCGTGCTGACGGTGATCGTCGGAACGTCATTCCACCGCGCGCGGCAGCTCACAGAGCCCCCCCGCGAGTGAAATGGAGGCCGCGCCAAATCTTTCGCGCCACGTGTTTTGTTACCAAATCTCGTTGCTTTTTGTTCGTCTCATGAGGTGACAGCTCACATGTGACGAGCGCGGAAAGGGATAGGCATCTTCACGCCCGCAGGCGTACCTTATGTGTGAATATCGGTCAGTCGCGGGGGGGGCTCGGTGAGTTGCCGCGCGCGAAGGAATGACGTTTCGACGATCTCCGTCAGCATTGTTGCTTTGGGCGTCGGGGATATTTCTAGAAGTCTCGCGATTTTTTTCGTGTTTTTCCTCGCAGGAGCGTTTTCCGCCATCCGCCCGCGGTCACACACGAGCGCACACACGGAAAACGCTACGCACGGTACCTCCACCAACACGCGCGCATCACCCGTTCGCGTCTTATCCCCATCGTCCTCGCGGTGTGTGCATTCCACGGGGATCTTCCTTCCTTTTTACGCACGACACCTCGCGGTCGAGATCTGGGAGGAGACGAGCAGCCGTTTCTGTGAATCGACCGGGTGAAACACAACAGGATGAGCGCCACTTTACGCGACCGCGCCAGCGCGCCCGGCGTTGACATGTCCGGCAAACCCACGCGGTGGCCATGGCTCGCGCCAGGTGACGTAGACCGAGCCAACCAGGGCCCTGCATCGCACGTTTTGTTCGCCCCCGAGCGTCTCCACGAAGCGTGTCGGAAAGGGTTTTTGGAGGAGGCGGTTTTTTTGCTGGACAAGCAGACGCCGCGCGTGGACGTGGACGCGCTCGACGAAGGCGGACGCACCGCGCTTCACTTCGCCTCGGGGTGGGGCCGGATGGATATCATTAGCGCGCTTATTGAACGAGGCGCGTCACTTGAGCCGCGGGACAAGTGGGGAAAAGCCCCGGTGGACTGGGCGCGGCAGGCGGATCAAACCGGTGCCGTCACGGTTTTGCGAATCGAAGCCATTCACCGCGGGACCACCGGCGGCCGAGGCGCCGTCGCGCCGCTCGCCACGTTTCTGGAACACGCCCTGGGGAAAACGGAAGAAGAGGTCAAGAAAGACATGGACACGTTCTCCAAGCAGGCGTATGCACGGTACGCCGCGGCGGATCAAAGGGAAAGCAACGGGAAGTGAGCGAGGTAGCGCAAGGTGTGTAACGCTCCAAAAGCCACCTCGACTGCAAAAACTCTCTTGTCTCTTCTTCCAACTGCAGGCAGCTTTGGTTGACTTTTGAAAATCTCCAGATCGCCCTCGTCTCCCCACACAGTGCACGGCGCCGGTGTGGCCCTTTCAGGTATGTCGGCCGAGCAGTCTCCGCCCACGATGGGGGAGGAGGCTCCCGAGGAGCGCGAGGTGACTTTCGTGGCGGAGGCTTGGGAGGTGGACGCCCTCGTCGCGTCCATCGCGGAACTCGGATCTTCAGCAGACCCGGTTCACTTTCGCCGAATAGCGCAAGTCGTGGAGCGGTACCAGGAGTTCCCCACCTTGTTGGACGGGCACCTTGAAGGGTGGATCACCCCGTTGGCGGGTGTCCTTAGGCACGAAGCGCACAAAGGCGACGACGCGGATATGGTTGTGGTGCAGCGAACCGCGAAGGTGCTGAACGCCCTCGCGACCGTACGAGGCGCCAAGACGGTGGTGAAATTTTTCCCGCACGAAGCGCGAGATTTAGAACCCGTCGTCGCGCTGCTGGTTCGATCGCACGACGTACAATTGTTAGCGACTACCTTGGAAGAGAAAGACGAGCTCGGCACGGCGTGGGAAACGCGGGCGGTGTTGATTCTGTGGCTCGCGATTTTGGTGCTGATTCCGTTCGACTTGGTAACGGTGGATTCGCAAGTCGGCGCGACGCACGACGCCGACGCCGAGGCGCCGCCCGTGGTGATGCGCATTCTGGGGCTGTGTCAGGACCGGTATTTATCCGACCCGGGCATCGTTAGGGACCGAGCCGCGACGCTTCTCGCGAGACTGCTCACCAGGCCGGACATGCCGAGGGCGCTGAGCACGTTTTTGGACTGGGCCACGGCGGCGCTCGGGGGACGCAATGGCGCTGAGGTAACGTACGCCGAAACAAACGCCGAAATAAACGACCTTGACAAAGCCAAGGCTTTCGCGGAACAGGAACAGCGAAATGATTTTTTGGTTCCCGGCGTGGCGCGCGCGCTCGCGGCTATTTTCAAGCTAGGCACGCGAGAAGCGCTTCTCGGAGTTGCGGAACGGGCGTGGGGTGATGCGCGGGATTTACAATCGTCACGCGCCGCCGCCGGCAGCGCGCTGGTGCGCCAGCTCGCGTGCAAACTGGCGCAAAGAATCGGTTTGCTTTTTTTGAAACCGCGGGTCGTGACGTGGCGGTACGAGCGAGGCGCGCGGTCGCTGGTGCATAACTTAAATGGCACGTCTTCTGGGGAGGCGGGAGAAACGCACTCGAGTAAGACGGGAGAAAATACTTCCGAAACGAAACACGGAGGAAATACTCTGTCGTCGGAAAAAGAAAAAGAAACCGCGCGCGACGACGACGACGACGTCCCCGAAGGCGTGGAGGAGGTCATCGAGTCCCTTCTCGTGGCGTTGCGTGACAAGGACACGGTGGTGCGGTGGAGCGCGGCGAAAGGGCTGGGGCGAATCACGGCTCGGTTACCCGCGGAGTTTGGCGACGAAGTCGTCGGGTCCATTCTGGACGGATTCGGGGTTGGCGAAAACGAAAACACCAGACACGGCGCGTGTTTAGCCCTCGCGGAGTTAGCGCGACGGGGATTACTGTTACCGACGCGTCTACCGGACGCGGTCCCTCACGTCGCGAACGCGCTGACGTACGACGTACGCCGAGGCCCGCACTCCGTGGGCGCGCACGTGCGTGACGCCGCGTCGTACGTGTGCTGGGCGTTTGCCCGAGCGTACGCGCCGGAGGCGCTGGCGCCGCACTCGGGCGCGCTCGCGCCCGCGCTTCTCGTCGCCGCGTGTTTCGACCGCGAAGTGAACTGCCGCCGAGCCGCGGCGGCGGCGTTCCAGGAAGCCGTGGGCCGCGTAGGCGCGTTCCCGCACGGCATGGATGTCGTTTCCGCGGCTGATTACTTTGCGCTGGGTGCGCGTCAAAACGCATTCACCGTGGTGGCGGATTTCGTGTGCACGCTTGGTGAGTACCGCCCAAAGTTGTTGAACCACCTGCTGGAGGTGAAGTTGTCGCACTGGGAAAGGTCAACCCGAGAGCTCTCCGCGAAAGCGCTGTTCGTGTGCGGACAGCGGGACGTGGGTTGGACACAAAACGTGGCGCTCCCAACGCTGTTGGACCGATCGCTGTCCCTGGCGCTTGAAACGAGACACGGCGCCATCGTCGGCGCCGCGGAGGCGCTTTTGGCGTTACGGGAAGCTTCTGCTGATAAAAAGCAAAGCGTCGTTACCGGCGCGTTAGCGGAACGCGTCGTTACTTTGGTTCGCGACGTAGAGAAGGCTCGTTTGTACCGCGGCAAGGGTGGAGAAACCATGCGTGTGGCGACGTGTCGTTTTGTGGAGTGTCTGGCGCAAGTGAGGCAGCCGCTTGACCGCGGGCCGGGACCCGCGACCGGCCCGAAATCGTTGCGAACCACGTTGTTGGTTTCAATGGAGGAAAGCTTGAAGCACCCGTCACTTGAAGTCCGGGACGCGGCGAAAAACGCAATTGGCGCGTTTGCGGAGGCGTACATGTGCGGCTCGAACCCGGAAAAAGGCGCCGAGCGCTTAGTAGCGACGCTTTGTCTACAGGCTTCGTTCGACCTGAACCCCGCGGCGAAAAGAGGCGCCGCCGCCGCGCTCGGCGCGATGCCCGCCGCGCTTTTGCTGACGCGGATCAAAAAAACAGAAAAACCGGGTTCTGAGAATCCGAAAAAAGAAGACGACGCGACTGACACCAACGAAATGTCACAGCCGGTCGAACCTGACCTCGTCCCCGCGTGGAGAAGCGCGATGGACGCGCTTCAGCTCGCGAGCACGTTCGAATCAGACCCCGAGCTTCGGGACGCGGAAACGCGGGTGTGCGCGGTTCGGGGGGCGCTCGGGGTGGTCCTGACGCTTTTGGCGGCGACCCCGATTGGGTGCGATACTTTCGATTCCGTGGCCTGCGCGACGGCGACGTGTGCGAACGAAACCTTGAGCATGTGTGTGTTCTGTATTCAACACGACTACTGCATGGATAACCGTGGGGACGTGGGGTCGTGGGTCCGTGAAGCCGCGATGGACGCGATTCCGTTTCTTCTCGCCGCGGCGCAGCGCACGCGCGCTTCGCGATGCGACGCGGAGACGAGTGATGGCGAGGACAACCCAATCGGCGATTCAACCCAAACCGGCGAACACATTACCCTAGCCCTCACTAACGTCACAACGATCGTGGCCGTTCTTTTGAAACAAGCCGCGGAGAAAATCGACCGCGTACGCTCCGCCGCATTCGCGGCGCTGGTACAAACGCTTCGCGGGGACGATGACATTTCCTTATCGCCGCTAACCGCGGTACCGGCGTACGCGAAACTACTACGAGCGATTCCCGAAACGCAAAAAGTCGCCGCCGCGTGGGCTGCGCCTGGGAACTGCTTCCCCGCCCTGGCCACGCTCATCGCAGGCGACGGCGTTGACCTGGCGCCGTACCGCGAATCCCTGTTAGAGGGGTTCGTGGTTTCCGCGGGGGGCGTGGGCGATTCCCTCGGCAAAGCGGCGGGCGGCGCTTTGGTCGCGGCGCTTGCGGAAACCGGGAGCGGGGATAAAGCCGCGCTGCAACTCGCCGTCGCCAAAACGCTTGTTGATTTGATGGACATGCGTTTCGGCAACGACCGCGTCGTAGTACCGTTGCTTCGCGTGCTAGGTACGTGTTGGGCCTTTTTCAAATCCCTCCGACTGTGTTCCCATACAAGACTGACACTTTATTTTATTTATCGCAAGACACGAGCTTCTCGTCGGGGTGCCTCGCGGCGGTGACTTCGCACCCGCCTGCACCGCCCGATACCCTCGCCGCTGTCCTCGCCAATAAACTAAGAGCCGAGCTAAAAGGGTCGAGGGACATCGCCAAGCTGTGCCTCGGCGCACAGGCGCTGTGCCACCTAGTTGGTTTAGGGAAGGCTGCCACAAAAGATGGAGATGATGATTCTTCCCTATGCGCCAAGAGTTGCGCGACCCACGGCGTGCTCGTGTTGCTCGTGAACCGGTACCCGCGCGTGCGTCGCGTCGCGGCGGAGACGCTTTACGTGACGCTTCTCGGTGACGCTGGTGATGAGAACGGAAATGACGACGGGAGGGAACTCGCGATCGAGCTGTTATCCTCCACGCGGTGGGACGCGGACGTTTCAATCGTGAAACCGACGAGGAACAAGTTGTACGAAATGCTCGGGCTGGTGCCGCCGAAACTGGCGCTGGTTTTGGCGACGACGAAAAAAATAACCGAAAAAGAGGTCGACGAAAACGACTCGTACGCCGCGCTCGTGGGGAGCGCGGGGTACTAGGGGGTTTCTCTTTGAGCCAGACTAAGTACGCATACAGATGCAAGTAAAAAGTATATCGTAAAACAAGTGTCGTCTCTTGTCTGTGGTTCGTTTCGTAAATCGTCTCTTCTCGCGGCGCCGGTGCTTTGCGCGTCTATGAAATGTCCAACGAAGTTACCAGGTTATCCAAAAAGGGGGGTAAATTGTTGCTCAGCCATTTCAGCACGTGCTGGTGGTCATTTCGCTTCGCATTCACTAAGCACTCACCCCATGCCCACAGACACCCGTTCGCGCGGGCCCACTGCAGCACCTCGAGGTGACCGCCATGCGCCGCGTTATTGTTCGTGATCTTGTCCCAAGGAGCTCCGTTCGCGCGGGCCCACTGCAGCACCTCGAGGTGCCCGCCGTATGCCGCATTCGCACACGTCTTCTCGTCCCACGGGCAGCCGTTCGCGCGCACCCACTGAAGCACTCCAAGGTGCCCGCCATTCGCCGCATTCGCGCACGTCCACTCGTTCCACGGGCACCCGTTCGCGCGCAACCACTGTAGCACCTCGATGTGGCCGCCGTACACCGCATACGTGCACG
>TARA_B110000238_G_scaffold122071_1_pt1 | contig 12581 bp, 11 predicted proteins | sample TARA_B110000238 | Tara Oceans TARA_B110000238 (sample SAMEA4397569) | marine metagenome | biome: Polar Biome; feature: [SRF] surface water layer (ENVO:00010504); material: water (ENVO:00002006), including particulate matter (ENVO:01000060) such as... | depth 5 m | reverse complement strand
AACATTTATAGTTTGAGTAGTCGCATTAGTTGACCATTCGTAAGTCGGATAACCATTCGTAGCAGAGAGAGTTGCTGATTGTCCTTGACAAAATGCAACTGTGCCTGAAGGAGTAATAGACGGCTGTGATGGAATTTTTGTTAAAAGGTCAATAAGACCGAATTGTGCATCTATTTTACCCCAACCCCAAGTGTTACTACCATTAACAGGGATTGTTCCCGTGAAACTGTCTGTCCAAGCATTGTCTTTCAAAAGAGTTTTAGCTTGTGTCGGTGTCAAGTTTGGATATGCTTCCAACCACAATGCCAAAACACCAGTAACCATTGGAGAAGCCATAGATGTCCCTTGCATTTTTGCAAAATACCAGTTGTTTGTTCCGTTGGTAATTCCAGAAACAACATCATTACTACTACTTGGATAATTACTGTCAAAGCGATTTACAGAAGACATAATAACATTTCCAGGTGCAGTTATGTCTGGCTTTGTTCTTCCGTCAGCAGTTGGTCCCTTGCTCGAAAAATATGCGATTGCACCGTTTGACGCACCATTAGATTGTCCACTTCCATTTAAGGCAGTCCATGAATTTTTAGATGTATATGCACCAACTGAAATGATATTATTACCAGTACCGCCAATTTCCCCAACTGTCGAGTTTGTTGAACCAGTTAGCCAAGGCGATGGTTTGCTAGCGTTTGTAAATTGTGCACCACCAGTTGCAGCCCACATTTTTGTTTGTCCTGTAGTTGCAATAATTTCAATCATTGCCCATCTGTAACTATCGTCCTGTGCAGTATGGTCAATAGTTATTAAAGCCCTTGGCTTATTATTTAGTGCATTTATTTCTGTTGTAATATAGACAGTACAAGCATCAGGAATAAAAGTATCATCATCATATAAAGTATAATTATTTGTGCTACTTGAATTAGCTGCTAAGTAAGGTGTCCAATCTTCAAAAGAATTAGTGTTGGTATTATACACGTTAACAGCAACCTGAAAGTTTTGATTAGGATTTCCCCAAATATCAATTATTGTTTTTCCGTTTGTTCCGTTTGATGAACTTGGAAATTGAACAAAAGAATATAGTGTATTATCAGAGGATGTAAAAGTTTTACCAATATACAAAGGATCTGCACCTTCATTACCAGCAGAACCAACAAGTATTTTGCCTTGTCCTATTACACCATCGCAATACTGGTCAAAAGTTGATGTGCCATCATGCGGTCCGATATGGCCTCCTATACTCATATTTATTACACAGGGTTTGCCAACAGAAGTAGCATAGTTCATTATGTATGCAATTCCGTCACCGATACTTGTGCTTGTCATATTAGTACCAACGAGAACAATATCACTTTGTGGAGCAACGCCTAAATAAGTATTACCACCACCACCGCCTGCACCTGCTGCAATTCCCGTAACATGGCTTCCATGGGATTCGTTTACACTGTCAGTTTGTGCATTCAGTATTGCTGTTTGTGTCGTTAATTCTCTACCATAAGAAAATCCGTTAGGAGGAGTTCCAGCTCCGTTTTGCTCCCAAACTCGTTTAATCCTGTAATTATTAGAACCAGTCCCATCATAAAAATTAGGATGTGTATAATTAAAACCAATATCAATTACACCAACAACAACCCCATTTCCAAAATAGCTCTGAGGCAATCCTGTACCTGAGTGAACTTCATCAACCCACGTTGCTGCTCTTGCAGCATCCATTAATGGTTTTGCTGGCTCTCCAATTTGTATGTACTTTATCAAATCCGATTTTGAAATTTCAATGATACTGTCAATGGGAATTAAACCAGTTATAATTTGTCCAGACTGACTACCTGATAAAAAACCGTATTTTTCAAGTTCAGATGGTTCGTAATTATCAGATGTAAGAAGAAATGAATTTGCATAAAGAATGTTGTTTATTCTGATGAGTCTGTATTTACTGACTAGCAAACTATCGTTAATATTACTGTTCTTTGATTTTCTTTCTTGCATCTTTAAGTCGGTAATCAAAAAAGCAGTAAACGGTGAAATGCCTTTTGCGGAAAATGTAAGATTAGATTTTTTTGGTTCACCTTGTTTAATTGGTAATTTATTGTGTGAACTTGTCTTTTGTGCAATGGTTACATTAAATGTAATAAGAGCAACGAGTATAGTAATAGCTGTTTTCATAATATTTAATTTTAATAGTAATATGGGTCATCATAATAAGTTGCATCTTCTACACTTATAATAGTAATTATTATAGGTATTATTGCTGAAAGAGAAGCAGCAACCCAGTAACCAGTACTATAAGGAGGGACTGTTACAATTTTAGCTATTTCATTATTCTTTTTGACATCAATCTTATAGTTAGCATCCAATGCTTCCTTATAAATCCAACTATCAATAGAATAATATACATCATGCATTCCTACAGGAACATTGTTTATCGTTACAGATTTTACATTTTTCTTATTTACAATTATATTATTATCAATAGAAACAAATGTTTTTTCAGTTGCTTTAGTCGGCTGTAAAACAATTCTTCCTGTATTTTCACTTTCATACTGATAGTCAACATAAATATGTTTTGCACAAGAGGAAAATAATAAAAGAGAACAGATTGATATTTTTAAAATGTTTTTCATGGTATAGTTAACTAGTTTTGATTTTTTATAAAGTTTCCTTTTAATTTTCTTTGGTTCTTTTTTTGCTTTAATATTTTTGAAGAAATTATCTTTAAATAAGTTGCTCTCCTCATTTCCAAAATATATTCTCTTCCTCCCCAATCAAGTACACATCTTTCATATATAATCTCTTTAGGGAAAAGGTAAAACAACCCCTCTCTTTGTTCCTTAGTAGATATTTTGTATAATCTGATAAACTTATCTCTTACTCCTGAAGGGAATTCTGATAATTTCTGGTAGGTTAAAGTATTTGTATTTCCCTGTTCAGGAGATACATAAAGTATATTAGGATTATCTTTATCAGCAGTAGCTAAAACTCCTTCATTCCTCCAAAGGGAAATAGCATTAGTAGTATTGGTTTCTTTTACTCTAATACTACCATCATCTGTATCTCTGTCTTCTTCTTTCACCTCATACCAATAGGAAATTTTTTCAGCATTAAAAAATTGTAACTTATCAGCTGTTTCATTTTTAGAGTTATGGTTACTGGCCACCTTTGAATCATAGACAACATATTGACTACAACTTGAAAAACTTACTGTTGCTATAAGAAATAAGAGATGTTTCATCTTCATCTTTTTGGTTAATAACAGTCCAAAAGTAAAGACAAAAAACATAAGATTTTAGGCGACTTTGTAATCGCTACTAAAATGAAGATAAACGCTAAAAAGTATAAGTTAATCGCTATTCTTAACCCTTTCCAAAAAGGATTTTTTAAGCCGTGTAGCAACAGGTATTTTGCTGTTTTCGGCTAAAAAAATAAAAATTAATCTGTATCTTTGTGGGGTATAAAAAAGAAACGCCTCAATTAAGAGGCGTCAGACCAAGGATACTATCCTTAGTGTTGTTTGAGGCTGCAAATATACGATAATTATTTTTCTAAATATTAAAGGCAGATTTCATTAACTCTTGTTCGTTTCTCGATATTCCTATTTGCTGAGCAATTTCTTTCCATTTACTTACTGCTTTTTTGACTTCATTAATAATACAATCCATTTCGTTATTTTCTAATTGAAAGTATTCTCCTACGCTTTTAGCGAGTTCATAATCTAAAGCATTATTGTGTGTATCTATATTAAGTGATAGTTCATTTTTATCAATGGATGGGTTTATGTCGTAAGCAGGCGATAATCTCCATCCATTTTTTTCAAGAATAAATCCATGATTTCGTAAGTGGTCATCTGTATTAGAGATAGCTATATTAAAAATAATTCTTTTCCAGAGTTGGTGTAGGTCATTTTTAATATTTGAGCCAGCAAATTGTATGAACTCTGCTAATTCTAAATAGCTTGCAGTATTATCTCTTATGGTATCTTCATTGTTTCCTGTCATTGTCATAGCGGATGAAAAATGGATGCGCTCTCCATTTAAACGATCAAATCGTTTAGTGAAAAAAGTAGAATAATTTCCAGAGATATTCTCAATTTTTGATTTAGCCATTTCAATGCCTGCTAATTTCGCTAACTTGTAAGCGAGATATTCCCACTTTGCTTTATCAATAGTATCGTTTTTGGAAGGAAATTTGGCTATCCAAGGATGTTTGGTTTCATCTAATATATTTGCTTTGGGTCTTGCCCCACCTAATGATGATCCTGGAGCCATTAAAATAGCCAACCATTTATTTACTTCATTATTATTTTTATCTGACTCAACTAAGGACGCTCCATGTTGCAATTCTCTAATAGAAGACCAAGGTGGAGTAGGGTAGTCATGACTGTTGTCTAAAAAATCCCTTTGCGGGTTTAATTTAAAGCGTAAAGCACCCATTCTATTTTCGTCATATACACCAAGTAGGAAATCAATATCATAAAGGTTAGGCGTTTTTATTTGTTTTTCTTGGGCAAGTTGAACTGCTTTTCTTTTCATTAAAGTTTTACCCCAAGTGTCAGGCATGGAATCCATGAAAACGCCAAAATTTTCTTTTCCATTTGGAAATTGAGCACCTGAAAACCAATTGATGTCAGGGTCAAGTAAAAATTGTTCCTTAGAGTTTAGCCAATTTTTATCATATTTAAAACTAAATGATTTTCTTCCTTTTCCTTGGTGGGCGGAAAGAATACCAATCATTTTTGGTTCATGCATACCTAACCAATGTGCGTAAACAAATATATCTGTTTTGTTGTTTGCCATCTTATTTTAGTAAATCTAAGTCTTGTAATTTTCTTCCTAATTCATCATCAGCTGATAGTTTTAAGAAGTCATCTTGTAATCCTAGTACTCTTAATACATTAAATAAAGTAGCAATAGAGATGCTTGAATACCCCTGTTCTAATCGGTAGAGAGATATCCTAGATATATTAGCTCTTTCAGCAACTTGTAGGGCTGTTAGTTTGCGTCTTTTTCTGGCTAACTTAATGTTTTCTCCAAGTTGTTCCAGAATTCTTTGATGTCTAGGAAATAGTATTTTTCTTTTTTTATTCATAATAAATGTTTCTTATTATATGCAAAAGTATATAAAATGTTTCAAATAAGTTACATTTAAGTAAAATTACTTGTGTTTAATAGGGATTTTCAGCTGTATTTGCTAAATTCGTACCTCCTCCTAAAAGGCATAATTCTTCATTAGCATTAGAAGTTAAAGGATCAATGATAATAGAAAGAAAAAAACTACTCGACTCTCAATTTAATGAAGAAGTTGAAAGTAAAACAGGATATATTCTAAAACAACCTAATGAATGGAAGTAAACATTACTCATTCTTAACCCTTTCCAAAAAGGATTTTTTAAGCCGTGAAGCAACAGGTATTTTGCTGTTTTCGGCTAAAAATACACAATCTTCCTCCTTGCAATACTTTTGCACTAAATTTAAGTTCACCAAATAGGATTTATGCGTACGGAAAAAAGTTTCTTGTGGCAATAACTCCTCCAACTCCTTTAGGTTTTTAGAAACTAATACTTCTCTTCCATCTAATAAATGGACAGCTGTGTAACTTCCGCTTGCCTGACAAAAAACAATATTATTCAAATGTTCAAATAAATAGCCTTCAGGAGTTGATAAAGCAATTTTCTCAAAAGTTTTCGGGCTATTGTTCAAATTTTCTAACAATAAGGACATTCTCTCGTGGGTAAACTTTACCTCTTGTTTTTCCTTAAACCTCCCTATGGCTTCAATTAACAGTCGGAAATCAATTGGCTTACTCAAATAATCTAAAGCAGCATATCTGAATGCCTTTAAAGCATAATCAGCATAGGCAGTAGTAAATATAATTTCAAAATTTGGGTTCTTAAATTTTTCTAAAAGCTGAAAACCATTTTCTTCTGGCATTTCAATGTCCAAAAAAACCAATTGAGGTTTAAAATTCTGAATATGCTCAAAAGCTTCCTCTACACTTTCGGCAGTAGCTACTACTTTTACATCTTGGCAATACCTCTTTAATAATTTATGCAAGGAAGTACGGGCTTTTGCTTCATCATCTACTATTAGTGCTTTTATCATTTTATCTTTAATTTTAATTCTACACGAGTACCTTGTGTTAAGTCTGTTATTTTGTGCTGATACATTTTAGTATCCTCTAACTGATTCAACGAATCCAATCGTTCTTGCATTAATTGTAATCCTTTTGAATCAGCTGAATATTTAGCTTTTTTCCTTCCCACTCCATCATCTTCAATTATACAAATAAGCTGTGTATTTTGTTTGGAAATAGAAATACTTACTTTTCCTTTAGTTTTTATTCCGTGTTTTATGGCGTTTTCAATATAAGGCTGAAGGATAAGTGGTGGTACTTGGGTAAGATGAGTATTTACTTCAATATTCCAATCAACACTTAAATCATCACCAAACCTTAATTTCTCTAAGTTTAGGTACATTTTCAGTAAATCAATTTCCTCATGCAAGCGTATTTTTGATTGTGAAGAATAGCTTAAAACCAATCGCATAAGCTGTGCACAATCCGATAAATAAATTCTGGCTTTTTCCTCATCATTATCCAATAACAAATCCTGTATTGAATTTAATACATTAAACAAAAAGTGAGGGTTTAATTGCGAACGAACTGCCCTAAGTTCCAATGCCGCTTTTTGCTTTAACAAGTCTATTCTTTCTTCTTCCTTTTTATGTTTTTGCTTTACTCTCCTATTCATTAACTGATAAACAAAAAGGAAAACAAATGTGCAGAACAATAAAATAAACCATCCTCTTTTCCAAAAAGGAGAAATGATTTCAAAACTTAATTCTTCTATTGCTGACCACTCTTGATTGGGCAACCTACTTTTTACACTCAAAGTATATTTTTCAGCAGAAAGGTGAGGGAAAGTAACACTTCTTTGCTTACTTATTTCACTCCAAGGATTATCGTTCAGTTTCCAACTAAATTCAGCATATTTTCCTGCATTCAATTGTATAACTGTAAAGTCAATTGTGATATTGTTATCCGTATAACTAAATACTCTTTCTTTGTCAAAATTAGAAACTGCCCAAACCTTAAAATCAGTAAATACTACCTTAGGAGGTGATAAATTCGCTTGCTCATTTTCGGGTACATACTTATGAATATAATCTTCCTCCGTATCCGAAACATTGATAGCAATAAGTAAAGTACTATCCCTCAACAATTCAATTCCTTTATTATGACAAAAACCCAAGGGCACTCCATTTTTGGTCGAGTAAGTATGAATATAACTAACTTCACCCAAAGAATCCATATCTATTTTGTTCACCCCATCATTTGTGCCTACCCAAAGGCAGTTCCTATATTTATCCCATTGTAAGGATTTTATTTGTGGGTCGCTCAACTGCTTATAATAATGGTCAAAATCCTTATGATTGTAACGCATCAAACCAAATGAAACACTTCCTAACCAAATATTATCCCATTTATCTTTTTCCAAAACCATTAAAGAATGGTCTTGCATTCCATCCGCATCATTTAGCAATTTTAAGGTATGTCCATTCCAAAAAAGTAATCCTTTCGAACTTGCTATCCACAAGCCTTTTTTTGTTGCTAAAATGTTATAATACATTCCTCCCAGAGTATCAGCAGGAAAATCGTAAAAATTATTCCCTTTTGAATAATAAATATTCAAGCCTACTGCATAAAAAGTAGCTGTATCGTTTGCACAAATATCATACACAAAATTCTCTTGCATACTTTTAGGAGTCGTTTTTATTACTGCAAAATTATTCTCATTCCACTTATATAATCTCCCTCCAATACCTGAAGCTAATAATTCTCCTCTTTCATTTGTATCCATACAAAGTATAAATCGGTCTTTTGCATTATCACTTAAAGGAAAATGAGAAATGACATCATTTTTCTGATTAGAAATTCCATTCTGCCCTCCAAAAAACAAATCATTTTTATATTCAATTATAGGAAAAACTCCAGAACTATATTCTTCTAAAATTGTTTCAAAAACAGGATTTTTCACTAAAGTGATGCCTGCATTACTGGCAATCCATAATTTATTATTTTTGGTAAGTAAAAGTTGTTGTATCGTCCTGTCAAATTTCCCTCCCTTAGAATCTATTTTTCTAAATTGATTGTTTTCGAAAACCCAAAGTCCATCACCATAAGTCCCAAAAAACAATTTCTCATTTATATATTTCGCATCTTTTACTCCATCTTCAAAAGGCAATTCAAAATATATTTTTTCTTCCCAATTTATAAGCTGAGTAGCTGTGAAAATCCAAGTAATATCATCCTGCTCTACAAGCGTTACATTTCCTTTATAATCAGGGTAAAACAAAGTATCCTCACCATACAAATGCAAGCCATTTTTAGTCGCAATCCACAAATAATCAGCTGCCTCCCAAATATTATAAATATGTATTTCTGGAAGTAAAATTCTGTTAAAAATAGAATCTTGAAATTGATACAAACCATCCTTTGCACCCATATACAATTGATTATTCAATTCCTTAATTATTAATATTTCCTTAGAATAAGGCGAGTTTTCCTGAACTGGAATCGTTATAAATTGATTTTGATAAAACTGATTCACTCCTTTATTTGTTCCTACCCAAAGTGTTCCCTTACTATCCGTGCTTACCCAAGTAATAAAATTACTATTTAATCCGTCCTCTATAAAATATTGAGTGCAACTATTGCCATCATATCTATTTAGCCCATAGATTGTTCCTGCCCACAAAAAACCATCTTGGTCTTGACATATATTTAACACACTATTTACCGATAACCCATTCGCTTTATTAAGTAAACTATAGTCTAATTGTTGTGCATTTACACACTGAAAACTTAAACACAATATAATAAAAAGCAGTCGATTCATAGCACAAAGATATATATCTAAAATATACTTATAAAGATAAGTTTTTTATCGTATCCATTATATCAATAAGCGTTTGATATTTAAGTTTTATCGTTATATAAATTTAATTCTTTAGAATCTTTTTTATATGCTTAAATATATAACTCAGACTATTTATACTAACTTCTGTCGCAATATAAGCATATCAGCACTTATTTTCGACTCTATAACCTGCGCATATATTTGAGTTGTTTTTATATTATTATGTCCGAGCATTTTTGATACTGTTTCTATTGGCACTCCATTTGTTAAAGTAACAGTAGTTGCAAATGTATGGCGTGCACTATGAAATGTTATATTTTTATTAAACTCACATATAACAGCAATAGCCTTTAATGCCTTATTTACTTTCTGATTACTTATAAGTGGAAATATTTTACCTTCATTTATATGTTTATTATATTTTTTCAATATAAATAAAGCAGGAGGTAAAAGAGGGAGATTGGAAGGTATATCTGTTTTTTGCCTTTTTATATAAATCCACTGGAATCCATCTTCTCCAATTTTTATATTTTCTATCTTTAATTTATATACATCTATATAAGATAGACCAGTATAACAGGAAAATAAAAATATATCTCTAACTCTGGATAAACTCTTGTTTAAGGCTACATTCTTTAAAGTATATAATTCTTGTTTGGAGAGATATACCCGATTCGTCTTTCTAAAACTTATTTTAAAACCTATAAATGGGTCTTGAGATATATAATTATGCTTTATACAAAAATTACTAACCTTTTTAAGCCTTTGCATATGCTTCATCATTCCATTATGATTGCATTCTGTTTCTAATAATATATATTGAGAAAAATTATATATAAAATCATAATTTATTTTGTTCAGCAATATATCTTGTGTGTTATATGTGTCTTGGATATAAGACCTTAAATGTTTTATAGTAGTTTTATAATTTTTGAAAGAACCGTACTTATATTCTTTCCCTATTAGTGCTTGCATATTTTTATTGTGCTGGAGAAAAACATTTATTATACTATTCATAATAAGAGTGCCATTCTGATAGTAATCAACAATCGTCTTTGCTGTAATAATTATACTTGTCTTTGCTAATTCATCAAATTTCTCTATTAGATTAACCTTTATCTTATCTAACTTTTGATTTTTTTCTTTTCTATTTACTCCAATTACTTTGGTTGTTAAGGAATCCCAATTTTTATAAGAGACATCAATTTTAGTATTAAATTGAGAAACTGTACCGTCAAATCGAACTCTACAGTAAATTGGTGTTTTACCGTTTTTCTTCATCATTGCCTTACGAGCAATGAATCCTACAAATAATTTGTGTTCCATGTTTTCAAATTTATTAAATTAGCAATTAAAAACTACTTAATAAATTGATTTTAAATGAATTATCTTCAAGATATATTAATTCATATCTTTAGAAATATTACATTACTGGTGAGAAATTATATATTTTTTATACAATAAATTCTCGAAAAAAATGAAAAAATGAAAATTTGCACCGCTTTTGAGCCATTATCAGGTTAAAAAACTGCACCACTTTTTGCACCGTTTGCTTTTCTTTTTTGTGGTTTTACCCTATAAACGCAAAAAAACCATATTTTTAAAAATATGGTTTAAATTACAGAATCAATACTTGATAATCAATGGGTTACTCCTAAAATAGTAGGTTTTAGGAGGGAAATTGGTCGGGGTAGCAGGATTCGAACCTCTACCCTTTTCACTAGATTCCAAGCAAATATTATGATGTAAATGGAAACAACAAAAGCAATGTCATCAGACTCTAACTTTCTTTTCCTTTTCTATTTCCTTAGAATTTAGCTTGTACAGCAAGAACAATATTAGCAAACCACCTCCCAAAAATATAAAATTAATTCCTTCACTCTTAGGAATTGGCACTTGGATAGCCGTTGGGATTGGTATTGGCATATTAATTGGAGGTCCAAAATATTTATCAAATAATTCGTTTTTCATCATTCATCTTGTTTTTAGTAAATATACGAACTGAGTCTTTCTCAGTTCTTATCAAATAGAAATCACCAAATCTTAAGGCAACTCTATTATTAGTTGGGTCAAAAATAATTACTTCATCATGCTCCGATAAATCAATACCAAAAGCTAAAATTTCTGATTCTGTAAAACAAGCATCCCTATTATTATCCATTAATTTTATTATCTTATTTAAGTTCGCATCACTTATTTTGGAAAGCCCCAAGTTTAACTTTCGTTTCTTTCTATTATTATAAGCATCTTTACATGTATCAGAACAATAGATTACCTGCAAATTCTTAGCCATAAACTGCTTATTGGTACAGTTGTGTTCAGCATTCTTACATTCACGATAAGATTCGTTCATTGTATCGACAGGTTGATTTGTATAGTTTATCTCTGCCATATTATTTATTATTAGCTATCATTAATTCAACATCCTCTTTTCGAAAATACACAAGCCCCCCTATCTTTAAAGGTGCAGGAAGAATATTAAATTTCACCCATTTATAAATTGTTGGCTTTGTTATAGAAAAATGAATCATCACATCTGACATAGTCAAAAGTTTCGGTAATGATTTTTCTTTTTGTCTTTTAGGAAATTGTTCAGAAAAAGTAAGCGTTATTAACTTTTTAAAATCTGAAACTGTTAGGTTAAATAAAGAAAGATTTTCATTTTGCATGTTTAGTCATATTATATCACTGAATTTATTGCAATATTATAACATAACTTTAAAAGCATGAGGTATCTAAATTATCTACTTAAGGAATATATCATCTAAAAAAATGATTTGAAATAGACTTGTAACAATAAGAAACGTAACTCTTATCAGGTGAGTTAGCATTTAACCAATCCTCCTCATTTTCAAAAAAACCTGTTGTTTTACAAATAAGATTAATAATGGAAATCAAATGAGGAGAAACTGAGTACGAACTTTCCTTATCAGAAAATACAATTGATTGTAAAATAACTGGAAACACTAAAGTATCATATGCCTTTCTATTACTCTTTATTGATTTAAGCATCATTAACAATAGGTCTTGAGAATTCAAACAACTGTCATTAGATTCGAATTCTAAAAGATTTAATAATGAAACTCTACCCTTTGAGTCACCTCTAATCTTATCAAGGTCAACACTATTATCTTCTAATTTCTTATGTAAACCTCTAGATAATAACATTTCTTTAAGCAGCTTTTCTTTATTTTTTTCATTACCTGCACATACAAGATTTAAAATATAAGGATACAAAGAGAAATAAATATATAGCTCTGTTAGTTTTATTAAATTATATCTACTGACGTATACAACACTATCTTTAGCCTCTAATTTATCAACTTCAGTCATTAAATCTTTAATTGATATAAGTCTTGTTAAAACTGATTGCAACTCCGACTTATTAGTGAAAAGATTATTTAAATTATCTTTTAATACTGCTTGGTTTTCATAAAATATAAAGTTCCAAAGAATATCTTTTATATAATTAAACTTCTGAAATAAATCTAAAGATGAAAAATCACTATTTAAAGAAGAAATTAATTTATCCGTTTCTTCATTCTTAAGTTTAAGATAAGATCCAATATCAAATTTCTGCTCATTTTTTTCTAAATGCGTTTTAAGTGCATAAGATCTAAAAATAAAATCTGGTTTTGACAAAATTCTTGTTTTTAATTAAACTATAAAA
>TARA_B110000238_G_scaffold166865_1_pt1 | contig 12602 bp, 11 predicted proteins | sample TARA_B110000238 | Tara Oceans TARA_B110000238 (sample SAMEA4397569) | marine metagenome | biome: Polar Biome; feature: [SRF] surface water layer (ENVO:00010504); material: water (ENVO:00002006), including particulate matter (ENVO:01000060) such as... | depth 5 m | reverse complement strand
TACTACTTTACTTTTGATGATGATTATTCTGTTGCGAACCAAGTAACAACCGTCGATGGTGCTGGATTTTATCCCCAAGCAACAAGAAACTTTTTAGTTGGTGTAACGATGAGGTTTTAACGCTACGAGCCTAAACGAATTCAAACAAAAAAATAGTAAAAACTTTAAAATTCGGAAAAATGACAACTTTAAAAATTGCTTTAGACTGGACACCCAACATCAATCATATTGGTTTTTTTATAGCACAAGAACTTGGCTATTATAAAGAAAACGGAATAGAGCTCGAAGTTATAAATCCGTTAGATGATAATTATACCCTAACACCAGGTAAAAAACTAGAATTAGATTTGGCTGACTTTGCTATTGCTCCTTTTGAAACAGTTATTAGCCTGAATAATAAAAAGAATAAAGTGGATGCAATTGCTGTTTTTACGCTCTTACAAGAAGATATTAGCAGTATTGCATCACTTAAATCTAATGATTTAACAAGTCCAAAATTATTAGATGGTAAAATTTACGCCTCTTACAAAGCGCGTTATGAAGACAAGATTGTAAAAGAATTGGTAAAAAATGACGGTGGTTCTGGTAACATAAAAATCACCTATCCTGATAAATTAGGTATTTGGAATACCTTAATCGATGGAAAAGCAGACGCAACTTGGATTTTCGATAATTGGGAAGGTGTTGAAGCGGAAGGTAAAAACATTGAATTAAATACTTGGACCCTAAAAGACAGCGGCATTCCGTATGGTTATTCACCAGTTATTATTGCAAGAAAAAGGAATTTAACAAAATTTAAAGACGAATATACTAGCTTTATAAAAGCTACACAAAAAGGGTTTTTATTTGCAACAAACAATGAAAATGAATCCGTTGCTATTTTAAAGAAATACCTATCGGTATCTGATAAAAAAAACATCAATATTGCCAGAGCATTGGCAGTAACAAAAAAGTATTTTGGCAGTATTGGTACTTGTGGCTCTATGAATCCAGACAAAATTAAATTATTTTTAACCTGGCTTATTGATAAAAATCTAGAAAATAATAAAATTTTAGGTCAGCATTTATTCACAAATGATTTGCTAGAGTAAAACAATTAAGGACAGAGATTAGGAAGATTTCTAAATACAGAATATGATTATGGATAATTTGTGATGCTCTAATAATTATACTTGGTCTGTATTTAGCAAACTAGTTCTTCAAATGATGAAATTATACCTAAAAACTTCTTAAGCGAAGTGGCTGTGAATTTATGAAAAAATAGCTTTTTTTATCAAAAACAATGTAAAATAGATAATAATAAGCCGTTTTTTAGTTAAAACGGCTTATTTTTTGTAATTTTGTATTTCATGAAAAATGCAGCAATTTATCAAAAAAAAAATGTTCGAGTTTATATCCTGAACTTTAGTTTTTTTAAAAATCATTCTGATAAATTTATACTTCCTGCTTTCTAGCTGATTTTTGCAAGTCCTTTTTGCTTTAAAATCACCAAACTCATCATATCATTACCTCACTTCAAATGCATTTTTATAGGCATTTCTAAATTTACTCTCATGAAAATAATTCAAATTAAAAGAAAAACTAAACAAGAAAAATATTATTCTTCTGCCATGGGAATGCTAAACTCCAAAGTGATCTATATAAAGAAATATATTTTAGGTTTTCCGGTAAAAACGATTCATAAATATCGCGAAACTTATGCTAGTGAGATTAAAAATTGTGATGATTATAATTTATATATTTAGAATAACCGTTTAAAATAGCTACATAAAATATGAGACAACTTAAAATAAGTAAACAAGTAACCAATCGTGATGCCAAATCGCTAGATAAATATTTTCAAGAAATTAGTAAAATTGGTTTAATTACGGCTGATGAAGAAGTTGAATTGGCTTTGAAAATTAAAAGCGGAGATGAAAGAGCATTAGATAATTTGGTGAAAGCGAACTTAAGATTTGTTGTTTCGGTAGCAAAACAATATCAAAATCAAGGTTTAAAATTATCTGATTTAATTAATGAAGGTAATTTAGGCTTGGTAAAAGCTGCAACACGTTTTGATGAAACAAGAGGTTTTAAGTTTATATCGTATGCCGTTTGGTGGATTCGCCAGGCGATCATGTCTGCTTTAGCAGAGCAATCTAGGATAGTACGTTTGCCTTTAAATAAGATCGGCAGTATCAGTAAAATCAACAAAATATATTCGAAATTAGAGCAACAGACTGAAAGAATCCCAACCTATGTGGAAATTGCAAATGAATTAGACACGACGGTTAACGATGTGGCCTTAAGTATGAAAAATTCTGGACGCCATTTGTCTATGGATGCTCCCTTTAGAGAAGGTGAAGAATCGAACTTGTACAGCGTATTAGGTTCTGATGAATCTCCTAGACCTGACAGAAATTTGATGAAACAATCCTTAAATTTAGAAATTACTAATGCTTTAGACACCTTAAGTCATAAGGAAGCATCAGTCATTAAAATGTTCTTTGGTATTGGACAAAAATCTCCTTGTAGTTTAACGGAAATAGGGGAAACTTTCGATATCACAAGAGAGCGTGCAAGACAAGTAAAGCAGAGAGCTATTAGAAGATTACAACAAAAATCTAGCACCGAAATATTAAGAACTTATTTAGGATAATCCTGCTATCTTAATTTTCTAAATTTTTTATGAAATCTTCAATCGAAGATGCGTTTTCAACAGAAAAGTTACCAATTTTTGTTCTTCTTAATGCTGATAAATGTGCTCCAGAGTTGAGTGCTTTTCCAAAATCATACGCTAGAGAACGAATATAGGTTCCTTTGCTACAGACGATTTTAACTTCCATATTTGGTAAATCGATCTTTGTTATTTCGAAATGAGAAACAGTAACAGTCCTTGCTTTTATTTCTGTAGTTTCTCCTTTCCTTGCCAGCTCGTACAAACGTTTTCCGTCCTTTTTAATCGCAGAAAAAATGGGTGGTTTTTGTTGAATATCGCCAACAAACTGTTTTGTAGTTTCTTTCAATAGTTCTTCGGTAATATGTTCTGTAGAAAATATTTGATCAATTTCTGTTTCAAGATCATAACTTGGCGTCGTTGCCCCTAAAGTAAAAACACCTATATATTCTTTTATTTGACCTTGATACGTATGAATTTCTTTTGTCTGTTTACCAGTACAAATAATCAACAATCCCGTTGCTAAAGGATCTAAAGTACCTGCATGACCAACTTTAATTTTTTTAATTTTAAAGCGCTGCTTTATATGCCATCGTAATTTATTCACTGCCTGAAAAGAACTCCAAGTCAATGGTTTGTCAATCAATAAAACTTGGCCGTTCTTAAAATCTTCTTCTGTCTTCAATACGCTCTAAATTAGTTTAAAAGTGCATAACAAATTGCTATAAAACCAACAATGGCGCAATACATTGAAAAATAAGAAAGTTTACTTTTCTTCACGATTGCAATCATCCATTTACAAGCTAATAAACCCGCTAAAAAAGCAGCTATAAATCCTGCCGAAATAGGTAACATTTCTGAGGATTGAAAGTTTAAATCTCCACTTAAAACATCTTTTCCTATTTTACCGAAAATTAACGGAACTACCATTAAAAAAGAAAAACGAGCCGCTCTCGTTCTATCAATACCTAATAAAACTGATATAGAAATTGTTGCTCCAGACCTAGAAATTCCTGGTAACATAGCAACTGCTTGAGAAATTCCGATAATTACAGCATTAGAAAAAGAGACCTCTTTAGTAGTCCTTTTTGCCTTATCGGCCAATAGTAGTAAAACCGCTGTAACCAATAGCATAACACCTACTAATAATATTTTTCCACCAAAGAAAGATTCTAATTGCTTTTCAAATAATAACCCCACAATTACAGCGGGAATCATAGAAATAATAATTTTTAAAGAGAACTTAAATTCTTCATTCCATTTAAACTGAAACAAACCTTTAAAAATTTCTGCTACTTCTTTTCTAAAAATGACGAGTGTACTTAATGCCGTTGCAAAATGCAAAACTACGGTAAAAGTTAAACTTTCTTCTGGCACTGAAGTATCGCCTAAAATAACCTTTGCTAATTCTAAATGACCGCTAGAAGATACTGGCAAAAACTCTGTTAATCCTTGAATTATCCCAAGAACTATCGCTTCTAAAAAATCCATAACTTATTTTTTGGAATCTGCTAAAATAGCGTAAATCTCTATACCTAATCCAATAATAACCAAAGTTGGTGCCAAACGAATGCGTTGCCAATTATAAATCTCTTCATTAAACACTTCAGGATTATCGCTACCTCCACCTGCCATAAAAATAAAGCCTGAAGCAATAAACACAATACCAATAAGCATAATAATATAGTTTTTTTTACCAAATAAAAATTCTTTTTCTTGATTGATTTTATCTTTCATTTATAAATAGTTTCTTGTGAAATAATTATGTTGTTTACTGCTCGTTTTGATATCAAATGCCCATTATGGGATTTCATGTTTTTAATAATAAAGCTCGTCTGTTTGCAAATTTAAAAAACGTTGAGTTGCAAAGAAAGTACTTAGCATCGTAATTACAAATGCCGATAAAATTACGCCTCCTGCAATATATCCTAGCGTAATATAATCCTCTAAAAAGTTCAAACTTGGTATGTATTTATCTAAATAATAAACAATAAATGCGAGTCCTATTAAAGCCAAAAAAGCCCCAATCATGCCTAGTTTTATACTTCTCCAAATAAATGGTTTTCTTATAAACCCTTTCGTTGCGCCCACCATTTGCATGGTTTTAATGTTAAATCTTTTTGCATAAATGGATAGTCTTATTGAACTGTTAATTAATATCATAGCCACTAATCCGAAAAAACTACTTAAGACTAATAACCAAAAGCTAATTCTTTTAATATTTTTGGTTAACAAATTAATAAGCGGTTTATCATAGGAAACGTCTGCAACAAATGCGTTTTTTTGGAAACGTTTTTCTAATTCCTCCATTTTTTCTGGGGTTACAAAATCTGCTTTTAAGTATATGTCAACACCGTTTTTTAAGGGATTTTCTCCTAGAAACTTTAAAAAATCTTCCCCAATTTCTTTACTATATTTTTTTGCTGCTTGCGATTTACTTGTATAAATAACTTTTTTTGTAAACGCTTCTTTTAAAAGAGATTCTCTAAACGTTTTTATTTGTTTTTGAGTCACTTTCTCTTTTATAAAAAGTGTCATCGCTACTTTTTCTTTTACTCGATTTGCTACAGAAGTAGATTTTAATAAAACCAAACCTAAAACACCTACCATAAAAAGTACCAAAGCAATACTTATTACAACGGAAATATAAGAAGATTGTAAACGTCTTTTTTGATAAGAGTCGAATTTTAAGGACATTAAGAATTACTTTTTAAAATCGATGCAAGATAATAATTAGTAGGCAGTTCACGGTTACAGTTTGCAGTATTTTAACTATTCAATTTCTTGACATAACTCAATTAAAACTCCGTTTGTCGTTTTAGGATGTAAAAACACCACTAATTTATTATCTGCACCTTTTTTTGGTGTTTCATTTAAAACTGTAAATCCTTCTTTTTGCAATCTTTTAATTTCGGCTTTAATATCGGTTACAGCAAATGCAATATGATGCATTCCTTCTCCTTTTTTAGCAATAAACTTTGCAATTGGGCTTTCTGGATTTGTAGCTTCTAATAATTCTATTTTATTAGGACCCGTTTGAAAAAAAGAAGTTTTTACTCCTTCAGAAAGTACTTCTTCAGTTTTGTAATGTTTTGCTCCAAAAAGAGCAGCGAATAATTCATTTGATTTTTCTAAATCTTTTACTGCAATTCCTATATGTTCTATTTTATCTATCATAAAAAATTATCTAGCGTTTATTTTAATAGTATCCAATTCAAAAGTTCCATCGAAATTAATATTTCCAGTTCCCGTAAATTTAAACGCGATGAATGCTGTTCCGGAATAATTGGATAAATTTATAAAGGTTGAATGCACCCAATTTTTAAAATTTTCTCCATCAGCCACTATTTTTGCTGGCAAAACATCCCAAGTTGCTGTCGTTATATTGTCTCCTATTCCATCCCAATTTAAAGAAATTAAAACTTCCAAATTACTTCCGTTTGAAAAACTATTAGAAGTTTCAAAAGATAAAAATTCGGTTGCTGTTGTCTCCAAATTTACGCCTTTTGTAATTAACCAAGTTACCGTACTTGCATTGCCAGAATTTTTAGAACCTACTCTTGCCGCTTTGCTCTGTGAATAAGTATCTGTATAAGATCGCCAAGATTGCGTACCTTCTTCTCTATAATTTATCCAATCTGTAATTCTTATTTCTCCGGATGAAGCTTCAAAATATTCCTCTAATAAAATTATTGGAAAATCACTTTCTGATAAAGTAGCACATCGGTCTCCCTCCATAGAAACATCATCTGAAGAATTTAACACCAATACTAAAAAATCACCTCCAAAGTTTTTGGAAACAATAGCATTTATAGTTCCGCCGCCAATCGGTAATGCTTTATTAGCAAAACTTGCAAAAGAGCTAGTTTCTAATAGTAAATCTGCATATCCCAATGTTTGACAAGTTTGTATTTTTCGCTGCGTATCAAAATCTTCTGTTGGATCCACATAGGATTTCCCTATTAAATCAATAGGAAAAATAACGTTTTGTATTGCTACAAATGTACCGATATCAGAAAAATTTAAACCCGCCAAAGAAACTAATTTTGGTATAATGGTTTCTGTATTTTCAGAACGATAAATGTGATTTCTTATTTGATTTGAAGAAACACTTTCAATTTCTTTTTCGTCCGTTGGACTAATTTTTCCGCCGATAGAAGTAATACCATCACCTGAATTTGTTTCGCCTAGATATAAATCTTTAAGATAAATATACACCTCTCTACCAATATTAAATTTGTTATAATTATTGGTTAAATTCACAGCAATTTTTATTCCCGATATCGGATTTTCTGGAGCATCTTGCATATAGAATTCTCTAAAATAATTCCCTTTTTGATCTGAAGAAACTACATATCCTTTGACCACAATATTTGAAGCTATTTTAAGTGGATCAGTTCCTGAGATATATAAATCTTTTAATTCACTAATCGATTTTAATTCTAATTGATTATTATTTATACTATCTAAAATATTATGTAACCTTATATTTTCTTCGTTGCCTATATTCAGTGGCACGGCATAATCCGCATCTTTTACACAAGATGTAAATGAAATACTAGCAAAAAGAGCTAGTATCAAAATAGTTGTTTTATTTGTTTTCATAGTCGCTAATTTATTTTTAATTAAAGGCTTAAGTTTATGTTTAAGAAGTACGTTGTTCCTCTCCCGTACCAATATCTGTTTCCAAAAACAGGCGTATCTAAAGCTTTATCATCTCTTAATTGTCTGAAGTTTGCGTTTCTTCCTTGCTCAAATCCACCTGATTTATACGCTGTGCCCAACAAGTTGTTTACAGTTGCAAATACACTCACATATTTGCCTTCTATTTTCCAAGATTTACCACCCACTAAATTCACAACCATATAATCATCAAATTTTTCTTGTTGTAATAATTCTCTAGCAAGTTCTGCATCATATTCGACAAATGGCAAACCATCATCGTCCGTATAAAAATTACTAGATCTATTTAATGGTGCAATATCTATATAAATATTACTGAAGAAATTTGCAGTAGCTCCCAGCCACCAATAATTTGGATCTCTGTATTCAAAACCAACGGAATACGCATTTTGTGGACCCGCTGCTAATTTATAATTCTCAAGGTTTGATTGCCCAAAATCTTTAGAGCCATTGATAAAACCTGCAGCCACAGATCCAGAATCAGCTTCGGAAGTTAAATATAAGTTTGGGTTATTATCATAGGTAAATTGCCCTATTGAGACTGCTCCTTTTAATTTAATTGTTGATGTAACTTGCGCTTCTAGACCCAATTCTATGCCCATATGCTTTTTATTGATACCTGTTAAAACCTCTTGCACAAAAGCTGTATTATCTCCACCAATTCCATCAGCAAAATAGAAAGAGATTTCTGTTGCATCCTCTATAGATATAAAATAGGCTGTTAATCTTGATGTAATTATTGGGCTTCTAACGATGTAACTAAAATCTGTAGAAATTACTTTTTCACTCTGTAAATCATTTACAGTATTATTATTTTCTCTAGAATTAGAAAAAGAATTTCTAATCGTTGGTGCATTTGTTACATACGCCATATTCCCGTCTAATAAATGACGCCCGTTTATTTTATAGGTTGCACCGCCTTTTAGACCATAATTTAAAAATTCTAATTTTTCTGATTCTCCTAAAGAAGTTTCAGAAAAACCTCCGTTTTGAAATAACCCTTCTCTTTGATGTGCCGTTCTAGAAACATTGACCGCCACATAAAAATCTACTCTATTGTACTTAAATTGGGCTTGCGTAAAAGCACTAACAACATCAGAATTTAAGTTATAATTGTATCTAAACCTATCACCAACACTAACCACTCTATTAGGATTTAATAAATCGTTTTGTTGTTCCTCTTCAGTTTCAGCAAAATTATCAATATCTAAATACCCTGTGCCACCGAGTAAATCTATAACTTCAGCAAAACTTTGAGAACGCAAACGCTTATATCCTAGCTTTGCATTTAAAGTGATAATGTTATTAATTGCTGCATTTAAAATCGTGTTTACAGTAAATTGTTTATCATCATTTCTATCTTCATACAAAACATACGCATTATTTACGCCTCCTGTTTTGTTTGTAATATTAGCATCAAAAATCCGATTCCAATTTAATTGACCCTCTTTTAAAAATCTTTGCTGGTTTTCATAAGCTCCCGCTAAATCATTATTTCTTAAAAAGAAGCTTGGTAAATTTTGATAATAAGCAGGACTAGGGTTCGCACCTGCATTAAAATCTAAACGACTATTTCCTATTTTTCCAAACTGATATGCCAAGTTTGTTTGTAGCGATATATTGTCAGAAAAGACCCAAAAATGATTTAACATTAAAATTGGTTCTTCAACTTCTTTAATTCTAGAGTTTGTTTTTCTTCCGTTTAAATACCCCCAATATTCGTTGTATGCAATTCCTTTTAAATCAAAAACCTCTTGTGTATTTGGTGCTGCTTTACCTCTTCTATTGGGTGTGAAAATCCCAGTAAAATTAACACTATGCTTTTCATTTATTTTTTTATCAATCGAAGCAAATAATGAATATGCATTATAGATCGTACCTTCGTTAAACCCTTCTAAACCAGTTCTTCTACTGCCAGAGAACGTCATAGCCCATCCACCGTCCAAAACACCTGTTGAATACGTAGCCATTGCTCTATGCTGATAACTTCTGTTAGAAGATGAATAAGAAACTCTTACCCCTTGTCTTTGTTGTGATGCTCTCGCATTGATATTTGTAGACCCTAAAAGACCCCCAAAAGTAAAATTAGAAGGTGCTAAACCATTGCTAAATTCTTGATTTCTTAAAACATCATTTAAGCCACCCCAATTACTCCACTGTGCTCTGCCGTCATAGAGTTTATTCATTTCAATACCGTTAATTAATAATTTACCATTGCCAGAATCTAACCCTTTTATTCTAAAAAAAGAGGAGCTAAACTCAAAAGCTGCTGTTCTTAAATAAATGTCTTTTGTTGCTTGTAACAAGCCTGCAATATTATCTGCAGCACTCGCATCGTTATTTAATTCATCGTCAGTAATTGTAATTAAACTTAAATCTTGGTCTTCAGTAAAATCTTTAAACAGTAAAATAGTACCAATATCTATTGTCTCTCCAGAAGGTTCAACAGGAAAGCTCTGAATTTCATACCCTTTCAAATTAATTTCTATAATATAGCTACCATTTGGTAAATTTTTTATCATAAAAAACCCGTTGGAATCAGTAATAAGAGTTATCCATGTGTTTACGACACTTACAGAAACGCTTTTAAGCGGTTTTTCAGAATCATTTTCTAGAATGATTCCCTTCACAATATTTTGTGCACTCACTAACCTAAAAAGAAATAAGAATAGTAATTGGATTAGAATAAACTTTTTCATAAATTTTTTCACTAAATTTATGAACAAGAATTGAAAAAATTTGACGGGTTTCCGTAAAACGAATAATAAAATAATATTCTATAATTTTTGGTTTTAAATTAGTCTTTTAAATTTGCCTTAAAAATTATAATCTATGAAAAAAATTTGCACGTTGATTACCATCTCATTTTTCATGATTTCATTTACTTTTTCTCAAAGTAAAGATAAAAAATACCATATTAGAACAATTGCTTTTTACAATTTAGAAAATCTTTTTGATACTATAAATGATACTTCTATAAATGATGAAGCTAGTCCAATGATGGAGTTAAAATCTAATAGATCTAAAGTATATTGGGATAAAATTGACAAATTAAGCAGTACTATTGCACAAATTGGTTTAGAGAAAGCCAACACATCTCCTGCAATTATTGGTGTCTCTGAAGTAGAAAATTTAAGTGTTTTAGAAGATTTAGTAAAATCTAAACATTTGGTAAAAAAAGGATACGGCATTATTCATTACGATTCTCCTGATAAAAGAGGCATTGATGTAGGTTTATTATATCAAAAAAGATACTTTAAACCTGTTCATCATGAGGTTTTTAACCCCAATATTTATAGAGATAATTTTAAGGTGTATACAAGAGATCAGTTATTAGTTTCTGGTTATTTAGATGATGAATTGATTCATATCATTGTAAATCACTGGCCTTCTAGAAGTGGTGGTGAGGCAAAAAGTAGACCTTTGCGCGAAAAAGCTGCCTATCAAAATACAAAAATATTTGCTCAAATTAGAAAACAAGACCCAAAAGCAAAAATAATTACGATGGGCGATTTTAATGATGATCCAATAAATTCTAGTTTTAAAAAAATATTAAAAACAAAAGCCATAAAGAAAAAAGTTGGTGAATTGGATATTTATAATCCTTATGAAGATTTGCATAAAAGAGGTTTTAACACATTAGCGTATAGAGATAATTTGAATTTATTTGATATGATTCTTATTTCATCACCCTTACTAGATAAAGGAAAAAAGGATTTTTCCACTTACAAAATGTACAAAGCGATGATTTTTAACAAACGTTTTTTAACGGATAAAAAAGGGCAATATAAAGGGTACCCTTTTAGAAGTTTCTCCAACGGAGGTTACACAGGTGGTTATTCAGATCACTTTCCGGTTTACATGTATCTGATTAAAAAAAAATAGCGCAGGTTTTGTAAAACATAAAACCCTACAACTTAAAAGTTATAGGGTTTCTTGATAAAAAATTATTGCCTTCATTATAAAATTATTCCTTTGCAGAAGTAAATCTATAATATAAGTATGTGTAAGCATCTCTAGGTATAATTGTAATCCACTTTTTATGTTTTAAATACCATTTAAAACGTATAGAATTTACTCCTTTTGTTAAATAAGCAGCGATAAAAGGATGAATATGTAATTGTATCTTTTTATCTGTTGATTTTCGCTGTGCTGAATTCGTTATAAATTTCTCTAAATCTGATTCAATTTTATCTAACAATACGATAGGAGCCTCTACTTGTCCATTTATATTTGGATTGGCTTCGGTAGTTTTTATACTCAACTCTGGTCTTACTCTTTGTCTTGTAATTTGTACTAACCCAAATTTAGTTGGAGGTAAAATTTTGTGCTTTGTTCTATCAAAAGCCATTTGTTCTTTCAAATGCTGAAACAGTTTATTTCTGTTTTCAGCCTTGTGCATATCAATAAAATCAACAACTATAATTCCTCCCATATCACGCAATTGTAACTGGCGTGCTACTTCTGTAGCTGAAATTAAATTTACTTCTAATGCCGTATCTTCTTGAGAACCTGCTTTATTAGAACGATTTCCGCTATTTACATCAATAACATGTAACGCTTCTGTGTGCTCTATTACTAAATAGGCACCTTTACTCATAGAAACTGTTTTTCCAAACGAAGTTTTAATTTGTCGTTCAATTCCATATTTTTCAAAAATAGGGATCTCTGATTTGTGTAACTTTACAATTTTTTCCTTTTCAGGATAAATTTCTTGCAGATACTCTTTTATTTCTACTTTCAAAGTTTCATCATTTGTTACAATATTTGTAAAAGTTTCATTCATAACATCTCTTAAAATAGAAGAAGCTCTATTTAACTCACTTAATATTTTTGTTGGTGTGTTTTTGTTAGGGATACTTTTACACATTGTTTTCCAACGCTCAAGCGAGTTTTGCAAATCTTTATCTAATTCTGCTACTTTTTTCCCTTCTGCAACAGTTCTTAAAATAACGCCAAAACCTTTAGGTCTTATGCTTTTTGCTAATCTTTTTAAACGTTCTTTTTCTTTTGGATCTTCTATTTTTTGCGAAACAGAAACTCTATTAGAAAAAGGAACTAAAACCAAAAACCTACCTGCTATAGACAACTCTGAACTTAATCTCGGTCCTTTTGTAGAAATTGGTTCTTTTACAATTTGTACTAACAGGTTTTGTCCTGTTTTTAATACTTTGTTAATACTACCGTCTTTGTGAATGTCTCCCTCAAAGGGAAAATTCTTTAAAGTGAATTCTTTATACTTACCTGTGCTTACTTTCTTAAT
>TARA_B110000238_G_scaffold98503_1_pt1 | contig 12656 bp, 14 predicted proteins | sample TARA_B110000238 | Tara Oceans TARA_B110000238 (sample SAMEA4397569) | marine metagenome | biome: Polar Biome; feature: [SRF] surface water layer (ENVO:00010504); material: water (ENVO:00002006), including particulate matter (ENVO:01000060) such as... | depth 5 m | reverse complement strand
TTAGGTTTTGGAGGAAGAGGAAAAAGTTATGGTTTAAATGGTCGAAATCTTCAATCCAATGGTAAAGTTGTTCAAGAATGTAACCAAGAGGGGACGGTTGTGGTTCGAATTACCGTAAACAGTCAGGGTAATGTTATTGCAGCTGAACCTGGAGTAAAGGGAAGTACAAACACACATCCTTGTTTACTTCAACCAGCAAAACAAACTGCATTATCGCATAAATGGTACCCAGATAATAATGCTCCAAACGAACAAATTGGTTTTGTTGTTATTCAATTTAAATTAGGAGAATAAAGGTGAGTTCATATAAAGAAACTTTAAACTGGATGTTTTCAAAACTACCCATGTATCAGAGAGTTGGGGAAGCTGCATATCGACCGGGACTAGAAGCGATGCATGATTTAGATCTTTATCTAAATCATCCGCATAAAAGATTTAAAAGTATCCACGTGGGAGGTACAAACGGAAAGGGTTCAACGTCTCATATGTTAGCCTCTATTTTGCAGCAAGCGGGTTTTAAAATTGGTCTTTATACATCACCGCACCTTCTAGATTTTAGAGAACGCATTAAGATTGATGGACAAATGATTTCTGAAAATGAAGTGGTTAATTTCATTAAAAAACACAAGGATTATTTTGAATTAAAAAAGCTTTCTTTTTTTGAAATGACGGTTGGGATGGCATTTGCTTATTTTGCAAAAGAAGAAGTTGATTTTGCCATTATAGAGGTTGGTTTAGGAGGACGGCTTGATGCAACAAACATAATTAATCCAATTCTTTCTATAATCACGAATATCGGATTAGATCACACTCAATTTTTAGGCACAACAAGACCTCAGATTGCAACTGAAAAAGCTGGAATTATTAAAGAAAATATAGACGTCGTTATTGGTGAAAAAGATCCAGAAATAGAGTTAGTTTTCAGAGATTTTGCATTACGTTATAATGCTCCAATTACATTTGCTGAAGATGCTAAATGCTATTTTAAAACTGATTTGAAAGGCATTTACCAAAAAGCCAATATCAAAACTGCTTTTTCTTCAATAAAGCAACTTAATATACCAGAAATATCTATGGAAATTATTCAAGAAGGTTTATTAAAAGTTATAGCAAATACTAATTTAATGGGTCGTTGGCAAACTTTATCTGAAATACCCAAAATTATAGTAGATGTAGCTCATAATAAAGAGGGGATGCGATATATTGGAGAACAATTGAAAGTTCTTACTTACAGAAAGCTACATATTGTAATGGGATTTGTCAAAGGGCGGGAGGTTGATGAATTAATTTCATTATTTCCAGCTAGTGCACAATATTATTTAAGTTCACCTAATCTGGAGCGAGCATTACCCCTTGTAGAGCTCAAAAAAGTATTATTTAAAAAAAATCTTGACATTCATTTTCATCAAACAATACCTATAGCTTTTGAGCGGGCAAGAGACGTAGCTACTGATAAAGATTTGATATTAGTTTGTGGAAGCACATTTGTAGTGGCTGAAATTTTAACGCTTTTAAAAGATAAAAAAGGTATAATTAAAAATTAAAAATTATTAGTTTGGAATTTGGGTTTTAATTTTATCTTTGCCATCCCTATGAAAGATCATTTTTTATTTAGGGCGCTTAGCTCAGTTGGTTCAGAGCACTTGGTTTACACCCAAGGGGTCAGGGGTTCGAATCCCTTAGCGCCCACACTTCAACCTCACTTATTCAAGTGGGGTTTTTTGTTTTAAAATATTAAAAGAAGTATGATAATAAAAGCAAGTTCTTTTTTATTTTTTTAATTTCGATGTAAAGAAACTTTTCATGTCAAAATTTGGGGTTACTGATCGTTTTGCTTTTCTAGTGGTTTTTGTTTTTTATCTAATTACTATTACGGTAGGTTTTTTTTACCACTCTGAGACTATTGAAAATGAAATGAATTTAAAAGAAGAAAGTAAGTTGTTGAATCATATAGTGCTCATTAAATTTAAAGAAAACCTTTCATATGTTGATCTACAGTTGATAACTGATGCAGGATATGCTTTACAACAGATTAAAGGAGTTTTAGATTTAAATTTTACAAAAAATGTTTCACCTGAGGGATTAAATCAAGGCTTTTCACATAGCTTAACAATGAAGTTTTTAACAGCTGAAGATCGTGATAGTATTTATCTTCCAAATCCCATTCATAAAAAATTCGTAAAACTGTTTGTACCTTTTACAGAATCAGTACTTGTATACGATTATTGGGATTAAATTATTTCCCGATTAGCTTTTGAATTTTTTTAGCCTCTTCTTTAGCAAGATCAGCATCTACTAAAATTCGTCCACTATGCTCATCCATAATAATTTTGTTTCGAGAAGCAATTTCCAATTGTACTTGAGGAGGAATTGTAAAGTAAGATCCTCCAGAAGCTCCTCTCTCCACAGCAACAATTGCTAGTCCATTTTTAACACTTCCTCGAATACGTTTATAAGCATTTATTAAGCGTTCTTCTATAAGTTTTTCAAACTCATCAGATTTTTTTTGAAGAAGGTCTCCTTCTTTTTTGGTTTCTTTTAGAATTTCATCTAATTCACCATTTTTAGCTTTTAAGTGGGCTTTGCGCTCATCTAATTTCTCACTGAAAGTATCTATAATTTCTTGTTTTTGCTCGATACGGGCTTTGTATTCTTTTATTTTCTTCTCTGCTAGTTGGCTTTCAAGGTCTTGAAATTCTTGTTCTTTAACAATTGAATTGTATTCTCTGTTGTTTCGAACATTTTTTAATTTATCCTCATATTTTTTCAATAACTCTTTTGCTGTTTCAATTGTTTGCTTTTGTTCAGTTATTCCCTGCTCGTTTTCAAGAACTTCGGCATTTATCTTATCCAGCTTTGTGACTAATCCAGCAATTTCATTTTCTAAATCTTCAACCTCTAATGGGAGTTCACCTCTGAGACTTTTGATTTCGTCTATTCGAGAATCAATGAGTTGTAGGTCATAAAGTGCTCTTAACTTATTTTCTACTGATATTTCTTTTTTTTTGGCCATAGCTAATAATAGTTAACGGGATTGGTTTTTATACTTGATAAAACGATTGCAAAACTAGGGATTTTTTTGCTAAGAAAATCAAATATCAAATTTTTGGTAAATTGTTCACTTTCATAATGTCCAACATCTAATAACATTAGGTTTTCCTCGCCCAAGTAAAATTGATGGTATTTTAAATCCGCTGTAATAAAAGCATCAGCACCTTGTTTTTTAACATTTTCGATTGCAAAGCTTCCTGAGCCACCCAAAACAGCAACTTTTTGAATTTTTTTAGAAATTATGGGATTATGGCGAATTAATTCTGTGTGGAGTTGTCTTTTTACAAAACTCAAGAATTCATTTGGTTTCATTGCTTTTTCTAGACTTCCAATCTTCCCCATTCCCACTTCGGGATTAGGATTATCCAAGTTAAAAATTTCAAATGCGACGGTTTCGTAAGGATGATGTTTTATTAGTGCGTTTTGTACTTCAAGATTTAGATGTGATTCAAAAACAACTTCAACATGAATTTCTTGAACACTTGATTTTTCTTGAGGATTTCCCAAAAAAGGATGACTGTTTTTATTTCCTTTATAATGCCCAATTCCCTCTGAAGTAAAACTGCATTCACTATATTTTCCAAGAGCTCCTGCCCCAGAATTATAAAGTTCGTTTAGAAGATTTTCAAGGTGAGAGGAAGGGACATAGGTACTCAACTTTTTTAGACTTTCTTTTTTTGGAATTAAAACTTTAGTATTAATTAAATTCAAGCGCTTACATAAAACATCATTAACGCCTTCAGGATGATTGTCCAGACGAGTATGAAGTGCAACAATATTGATGTTATTTTGAATGGCTTTAATTACAACACGTTCAACATAGTCTTTCCCTGTTATCTTTTTTAACCCTGAAAATATGATTGGGTGAAAGCAAACAATAAGGTTACATTTATTACTTAGGGCTTCATCAACTATAGCTTCCGTACAATCTAAACTGATTAAAACCCCATTACATTCTTGTGAATCATCACCTATTAGTAAACCTACATTGTCAAAGTCTTCGGAATAGGCTTTTGGCGCCCAATTATCCAGTATCGCAATAATTTTTTTAATGATCATAATGGTCATGAATTATAACAAATATAATATTTATCTTCATGGGCATGAAAATCGTTACAGGGATATTATATCCATTTGCTTTGATCTACAGTCTCATTGTTGGAGTTAGGAATAGATTGTTTGATCTAGGAGTCCTTAAGGAGCAGCCTATACTTATGTCCAGCATTGGCGTTGGTAACCTTTCAACAGGTGGAACAGGAAAGACCGTAGTAATTGATTATTTAATTACATTATTAAAAAAGCATAATCCTATAGTTGTTCTAAGTAGGGGTTATAAAAGAAAGACTAAAGGTGTTGTAGTTGGTTCAAATCAAAGTAGTGCGGCCTCGATTGGGGATGAACCTTTCCAATTTATCAAAAAACATCCTGAAATTTCGGTGGTTGTTGCAGAAAAAAGGGTTTTCGGAATTCAGAAAATTAAAGAAATTTCGAAACCAAATGCAATAATTCTTTTAGATGATGTGATGCAACACCGCTATGTTCGACCCTCTCTAATGATTTTAACAACAACCTTTAAAGAGCCATTTTTTTTAGATCGAATACTCCCTTTAGGGAGCTTGAGAGAACCAAAAAAAGGTGCTAAACGAGCTGAAATAATTATGGTTACAAAATGTCCTGAAAATTTGAGTCAAGAAAGAATAGATCAGTTTAAAGAACAATTGATTTTAGATAAACATCAACAACTTTTTTTTACAAAAATTGACTATGGCAAAAAAATATTAAGCGCATTAGGCAGTCAACATCTTGATAAAATTTCACAACCTTTTGTTTTAGTCACTGGAATTGCAGATCCAAAACCCCTTTTAAATTTTTTAAATAATAAAAAATTGCTTTTTAAACATATGTCTTTTCCTGACCATTATAATTTTAAACCATCAGATGTAAAGAACATTGAAAAAATTAAAGGGAATGGAATTGTAATTACTACCGAAAAAGATTATTCACGTCTCTATCCAAAGATGAATGATATAGACTTATTTTATTTGCCTATCACAATGGAATTTATAAATATAAATGAACAAATGATTTTTGATCAAGTCATTCGAGAAGTTTCAAGCAAAATTTAAGTAATATGCTTGTGAGCCTTGTATGAAGACCTAACTAGAGGTCCACTTTCAACATGTTTAAACCCTAAATCTAAAGCAAAAGTTTCATACTTTTTAAAAATATCAGGGGTTACAAATGAATGAACAGGCAGATGCTTTTTACTGGGTTGCAGATATTGTCCAATGGTAACAACATCAACTGAAGATGCTCTTAGATCGTGAAGTGATTCTAAAACTTCTTCTTCCTTTTCGCCGAGGCCTAACATTATTCCAGATTTAGTTCGATTGACGCCTTCTTCTTTTAAATAATGTAAAACTTCTAGACTAGTTTTGTATTTTGCTTGAACGCGAACTTTTCTGGTTAAACGTTTTACAGTTTCAATATTGTGTGATACCACCTCAGGGGCTACTTTAATAATTCGGTCAATATTTCTTTTGTTTCCTTGGAAATCAGGAATCAGAGTTTCGAGTGTTGTTTGGGGATTAATTCTCCTTATGGCATTTACGGTTTCGGCCCATATGATGGAGCCCATGTCTTTTAAATCGTCCCGGTCAACTGATGTAAGCACAGCATGTTTGATATTCATGATTTTTATAGAACTCGCTACTTTTTCAGGTTCGGTCCAATCCACGGCTCCTGGACGACCTGTTTTCACCCCACAAAAACTACAAGAGCGAGTACATATATTTCCCAAAATCATAAAGGTAGCTGTCCCTTCGGCCCAGCATTCACCCATATTTGGGCAACTACCTGAGGTACATATTGTATTGAGTTTGTATTTATCAACTAAACCTCTAAGTTTAGTGTATTTTTTACCAGTAGGTAATTTTACCCTGATCCAATCTGGTTTTTTTGAGTGTTTGGCTGGTATATTTTTAACCTCCATCGTCAATATTTTTAGCAAAGATAATCTAAAGCTTATAGACTAAAAAGATAAAAAAGAGTAAAGCCGGTTAAAAAGAACAAACCCAAAACACTTAATACGCGTAGCCCTATTTTGGGTTGATATTTTTTAGGCATCTGATTGCTTATTACAAGGCGATAATTTAAAAAGGCATAAAGAGGTGAAGTAATAAACGAGAGAACCGTTGCGATTCTAATTAATTGTCCCATTTCCGACAATAAGAAAAGAAAGATACATCCTGTTCCTAATGCAAGAATTAAGAGCCAATGGTTATAAAAGTTAGTTGTTTGTTTATCAAAGAGTAATTGAATTGTTTTTGACATGGCTCTTGGAGAAGCATCTAATGTGGTAAGAGTTGTACTTAACATAGTGGTAAATGCTGCTACTGCTATTATTCCATAAGCGGCATTCCCTAAACTGGAAGTGTACAATTTAATTAATTGTCCAGCAAATGCCCCTCCCTTATTTGAAAATTCAAGCCCTGATCCAAACATTACTAAAGCTCCTAACCCTAAAAAACATAATGCTAAAATTACTGTTGATATGTACCCTACATTAAAGTCAAATAAACTTTCTTTTAAACTTATTTTTTTGTTTGTTTTATTTTTTTCAATAGTCCAAATTGAATGCCAGATAGATATATCTAAAGGAGCTGGCATCCATCCTAAAAAAGCTACAAGAAATAAAAGGCCTGTTTGATCAGGAAAAACTTGTTGGAAGGAAATGTGTTGATCATTTTTAAAAAAAGCAAAACTTACCGCTAGAATACTACTAATGGCTAAAATAACCATAATTATTTTTATTAATTTATCAAGCCAATTGTATTTACCCAATAGAAGAAGTACCCCACAAATAATTGTAATAAAGACACTCCAAGTCACAATATCATCGGTAACACCAAATAGCTTAGATGCTATCCCAGCGGTAACAACAGTTACAGCACTTTGAATTGTAAACATTGTGCCAAAGTTTAAAATAAAATAAGCCCATAGATACCCTTTTCCTAATTTATAATATCCATCCAAAAGGGTTTTACCAGTAGCTTGGGCATACCTTGGTCCGTATTGAAAAAAAGGATATTTGAATAAATTTATTAATAAAAGAGCCCAAATCAATCCCCAACCAAATTCTGCTCCAGCTCTTGTGGACTGAACAAGATGTGACACTCCAATTGCCGCACCTGCAAATAATAACCCAGGACCCAATTTAGATAGTTTAAGTTGCATCGTAATTTAATAAGGTTGCTAACATTTTTTTTGCACGAAATAATTTTACACGAACAGTTGAAGTTGATTCACCCAATTTTTTCTCTATCTCTTTGTATGATAAATCTTCGAAATACCTCATTCTTAGGATTGTCCTATATTGTATTTTTAATGACTTTATATGTGTAAAAATCAAGTCTAAATCCTGATTTGAAATCATTAGATCTTCGGGAGATAATTCTAAATCTAATGGTTCATAAGAAGAGAGTTCGTGAATCTCTTTTTGGTTATCTTGTTTGTTTTGTTTCTTTCTAAAATGATCAATATGATGGTTTCTTGCAATGGTCAAAATCCAAGCAATAAATGGCTGTTCTTCATCAAAAATAGAAATTTTGTCAAAAGCCTTTGCAAAAGTTTCTATGGCGAGTTCCTCAGCCAGTGATGAGTTTGCTGCACGGACATTTAAAAAAGAAAACACAGCGTCCCAATAGGAGTTGAAGAGATAATTAAAAGCAATTTGATCTTCTGCTTTAGCTCTTTTAATTATTTCTTTTTCATCTATGAGCTTCATCTTTGGGATTATACCTTTATTAGGTAGTTGTATTTTCACAGTCTGCTTCATCTGGCATTTTACCACAAAGACCACAAGGCTGGTTGTCTTTATTTAAAAATGGACTTTGACTGGCGCATGTACCTGAAAATTCTCCATCTTTCTTTGCCCATATTTTTATTGAAATACCTGCAAAAGCTAATCCAAGAAGTAAAAATGTGATTAAAAATAATTCCATTTAAAAAGGTTATTTTTTGTAAAAATAGTAATCTTTATTGGAAGATTAGCTTTATCGTTATTGCGGAAGAATTTAGTTTTAAATAATACATTGCATTTACCCAAGTTATTTTAGAAAAATACAGAATTTAAATATTAAGAAAATCCCTTTTCCAACGAGTCTTTTGATTTTTGAATTTAAGGGATTTAAAAATTAATACTTATTAGATTTGGAAGCATATATTAATTATGGTGCTCTAGCTTGATTAAGTTTTTCGATAAAAAGTATTTGGGTTATTATTTAAAACACTTGAGCCCTAAATTGCCAAAGTATTTTAAAAAAGTAATAGGAAAAAGCCAACCCGATTATAAATTTCAGAAAAACTCCTGTTAAAAAACCTATAAAAGCCCCAAAAGCAGACTTTAAAGCACTTTCTTTATTGTTTTTACTGATATAAAGTTCCCCTAAAAAAGCACCTACAAAAGGACCAATGATTAATCCAAAAGGCCCTAAAAATAAAATTCCAAGGATTATACCCATACTACTTCCGACCATACTTCCATTTCCACCGCCAAATTTTTTTGCCCCCAAAACAGGAATAATGTTGTCTAATAAAAAAACGAATAAGGCAATGCAAAAGGATGAAATTAACAAACTATTTTCTATTTGAATTATAGGAGAAAAGCGAAGTATGAATAATCCTAACCAAGAAGTTAATGGACCCGGAATTACAGGAAGAAAACTACCTAAAAGCCCAATTAAGATTAAAAATCCGGAAAGTGAAATGATAGTTAAATCCATGGGTTAAAATTATCAATTTATACTTGACCGAGATGTAGATATGATTTAAATGAATAAAAAAATTGTAATTTTAGTACATAAAACAATTATTCATGAATCTTTGCTCAAAAACTTATTTTTTCTGCATAATAAATGTAATTTTTTTCTCCTTGACAGGATGTCACTTATTTGAATCCACTAAAGTTTCTACAAGAGAAATTAAATCTGCATCCAGTTGGTCTGAAAAAGATCAATATCCTATATTTAATAGTTGTAAAGGTGAGGGTAAGGATGAAAAAAAATGTTTTGAATCCGTTATTTCGTCAACAATTCTAAATTATGTTGTTGAAAAAGGTTTGGTTGCTTCAGAAAATATTGATTCTGAAGTTGTTTTAAATCTTGTAATCGATCAAGAGGGTTTTATATCGATGACATCAATAGATAGTTCTGATTACGTTCTTAATGCAATCCCAAATTTAGAGAGTACTTTATTCGAATCCATAGAATATATTCCTCAAGCCAAGGCTGCAGTAAAGACTAATGTTGGGGTTTTAGTATCTTCCTCATTTAAGCTCCCAATTCGAATTTTTGTTCAGGAAGTAAACTGATGCAAAACGAACAAATTATCCTCGGTATTGATCCTGGAACAACCATAATGGGTTTTGGTTTAATTAAAACTACTAAAACTTCAATGGAATTGATTCAGATGCATGAATTACATCTCAAAAAATACGACAACCATTTTTTGAAATTAGGAATTATTTTCAAACGTACCATTGAACTTATTGAAGAATATCATCCTGACGAACTTGCAATTGAAGCCCCTTTTTTCGGTAAAAATGTTCAGTCGATGCTTAAATTAGGAAGAGCTCAAGGAGTAGCTATGGCTGCCGGAATATCAAGGGAAGTACCAATTACCGAATACTCTCCTAAAAAAATAAAGATGGCTATTACAGGGAATGGAAATGCGTCAAAAGAACAGGTTGCTAGAATGCTTCAAACCCTTTTAAAAATAAAAACCCTACCTAAAAATTTAGATGCAACTGATGGGTTGGCAGCAGCTGTTTGTCATTATTACAATCAAGGTACGATAATCCAAGGTGAATCATACACGGGCTGGAGTGCCTTTGTGAATCAAAATCCTAAAAAAGTAAAATCATAAACCCTCTTTTTATCCTCTTTGGCAATGTCCAATTTATACTTCCATTTTCCTTTTTGTAAACAAGCCTGTCATTATTGTAATTTTCATTTTTCAACTAATAAAAAACAAGCTGATCAAATTTGGCATGCAATGCAAAAAGAATTAGAGCTTCGCTCTAATGAAGTAGAGACATCTTTAAATAGCATATACTTTGGTGGAGGTTCACCTTCACTTTTATCACCAGATAAACTTTCCAGACTAATTCTTCAGATCAAAAAACTGTTTTCATTTCATGATGGGATAGAAATTACTTTAGAAGTAAATCCAGATGATGTTACTAAAAGCTATTTAAAACAAATAAGAGATGCAGGAGTAAATCGTTTAAGTCTCGGGATTCAATCTTTTTATGAAAAGGATTTGAAACTTATGAATAGAGCACATAATGCTGATCAAGCAATTGAATCCATGGAATGGGTGTCTCAGACTTTTACCAATTTTTCGGTTGATTTAATTTATGGAATGCCAAATTCAACTTTAATTGAGTGGGAAGAGAATCTCAAACGTTTATTAGAATTTAATCCACCACACTTATCTGCTTATGCACTTACCGTTGAGGAAAACACAGCACTTTATTATCAAGTAGCAAAAAAAGAAGTAATTCTATTAGATGAGGAGGAAGTTAAAAATCAATATGATCTTTTGGTCAAACGATTAGGGTCATTGAACTTTATTAATTATGAATTTTCAAATTTTGGTAAAGAAGGCTTCTTCTCTGTTAATAACCAAAACTATTGGAATGGAAAACCTTATTTGGGTATTGGTCCTTCAGCTCATAGCTACGATGGGGTATCTACTCGAAGTTGGAATGTAAATAATAATTATAAATACCTCAGTTCAATTAAAAGCGGAAAATTAGATCGAGAAACAGAATATTTAAGCAAGAAAGATAAGTACAACGAATATGTTATGACAGGATTAAGAAAAATTGAAGGTCTTTCATTAAATCATGTTGAAATAACTTTTGGTAAAGTATATGCTGCTTATTTGGAAGCCCAAGTGTCTCTTTATTTGAAGGAAAGAAATTTTTTCTGGGATGGCGATTTTCTAAAAATATCACCTAAGGCTAAATTTTTATCGGATGGACTTGCAGCTGATTTATTTAAAATATAACACACCAATTATTTCCGATTAAACAATGCAATGTAATGATGGTAAAAACGAGGAATAGTCTCTATCCCTTTAAAAAAATTAAAAAGTCCATAATGCTCATTGGGTGAGTGAATAGCGTCACTATCAAGCCCAAAACCCATTAAAATAGATTTTACACCCAATTCTTTTTCAAACATTGGTACAATGGGAATACTTCCCCCCCCTCTACTTGGAATTGGAGTAATACCAAAAGTGTCATGGTAAGCCATGTGTGCAGCTTGATATCCAATTGTATCTGTCGGAGTTACATAAGCATATCCTCCGTGGTGTTTAAGAACGTCAACTGTTACTCCCTCTGGAGCTAAAGAGGTAAAATAGTTAATAAATAAGTCACTGATTTCGTTCCATTCTTGATCTGGAACCAGACGCATTGATATTTTTGCATGAGCTTTACTGGCAATTACGGTCTTGGCACCTTCACCGATATAACCACCCCAAATACCATTTACATCTAGTGTAGGACGAATTGTTCTTCGCTCTTCATTGCTATATTCTGCCTCTCCCTGAACCGCATTTATTCCAATCGAAGATTTGAATTCGTCTAAATCAAATGGAGCTTTACCCATTTCATTGCGTTCCTCTAATGATAGCTCTTCAACACGATCATAAAATCCAGGTATTGTGACTTTTAGATCTTCATCGTGAAGTTTAGCAATCATCTCACACAATATATTGATCGGGTTGGCAACCGATCCTCCATACAATCCTGAGTGTAAATCTCGATTGGGTCCAGTAATCGTTACTTCCATATAACTCAATCCGCGTAAGCCTGTTGAAATGGAAGGCTGGGTTTTAGAAATCATCCCAGTATCGGAAATTAAAATTATATCACAGTTTAACTTTTCTTTATTGTTTTTTACAAACTCCTCTAGGTTGTCACTTCCAACTTCTTCTTCCCCTTCAATCATGAATTTGATATTACAACCAAGTTCACCTTCACTGAGCATAACCTCCAGCGCTTTGATATGCATAAAAACCTGTCCTTTGTCATCACAAGCCCCTCGAGCAAAAACGGCTCCATCTGGATGAATTTTCGTTGTCTTTATTACGGGTTCAAAAGGAGGGCTATCCCACAATTCAACTGGATCTGGAGGTTGCACATCATAATGTCCATAAACTAAAACTGTAGGCAGACTTGAATCAATAAGATATTCAGCGTAAACAATTGGATGTCCCGGGGTTTTGATAATTTCTGTATGTGGGCAACCTGCCTTTTCCATGGCATTTTTTACCCATTCAGAAGCTGTTTTAACATCGTTTTTAAAGTCAGGATCAGCGCTAACAGAGGGGATTTTTAAAAAATCCATCCATTCATTTAAAAAGCGTTTTTGAGTTGATGTTAAGTCCATAAGTATATCGTTCAAGATTTATTTGTAAAGTTAACCAATGTATTTTTTTGGAAGAGGAAATTTTATTGGAAAACTTAATTATATTTGTCTCCCATAAAGCGGGTGTGGTGAAATTGGTAGACACGCTAGACTTAGGATCTAGTG
>TARA_B110000238_G_scaffold72599_1_pt1 | contig 12734 bp, 10 predicted proteins | sample TARA_B110000238 | Tara Oceans TARA_B110000238 (sample SAMEA4397569) | marine metagenome | biome: Polar Biome; feature: [SRF] surface water layer (ENVO:00010504); material: water (ENVO:00002006), including particulate matter (ENVO:01000060) such as... | depth 5 m | reverse complement strand
GAATTAAATTTTTGGATTATCACAGGAACACCAACTTCTGAAATTGAGATTATAGTGGACAAAAGAGGCTTAATAAATTATTTTTTAGGAATTCATGGTTCACCAAAAAATAAACGTTATTGGACGGAATATCTACTAAAAAAGCATCATTTAAAAAGAGAAGAAACTTTATTTATTGGAGATGCAACTACAGATTTGGATGCAGCAACATTTTCGAATTTACATTTCGCTTTAAGGGAAAATGAAGAAAATAAAGAAATTTTCAAGAATTATGAAGGAAACAGATTTAAAGACTTCTTTGAATTTGAAGAAAGTTTTAAAAACAATATTTAGTTATTTTAAAAATTATGAAAGTATTATTAACGACCACATCATTTCAAGATACTCCAGGTGTTCATCAAGATTTGTTATATCGTCAAGGTTTCGATATTGATACGCTTAGAGGTCCTATATTAGAAGCTGAATTATTACCAATTATACAAAACTATGATGCTGTAATTTGTGGTGATGATGAATATACAGCCGCTGTAATTAAAAAAGGAGCCCAAGGTAAATTGAGGTACTTATGTAAATATGGAGTTGGTTTAGATAGGATAGATTTAAAAGCGGCAAAACAATACAATGTGCCTGTAACAAATTGTCCTGCAGTAAATCAAGTATCTGTTTCAGAACACGTTTTAGCATTATTATTTACCTTCGAAAAAAATATTCATGTACAACATAATTCAGTTCAATCTGGAAGCTGGAAACGCTGGGTTGGTAATGAAATACAAGGAAAAACAATTGGTATTATAGGTTTAGGTGCAGTAGGGAAGGAACTTGCGAAAAAATCTAGTGCTTTAGGAATGAAAGTTCTTGGTTTTGATTTATATAAAGATGAAATTTTTTTATCAAAATATGATGAAGTTGCCTTTGTGGATTCTTTAGATATAATATTTGAGCAAGCAGATGTTATTAGTTTACATTTACCGCATACAGCCAAAACAGAAAACCTGATTAGTAGAGAGGTTATCTTTAATAAGTTGAAAAGAAATCCAATTATTATCAATACGGCAAGAGGAATGTTAGTAGATTCAATAGCTTTAATAGAAGGTCTTAAAGAGAAGAAAATAAGAGCATATCTAACAGATGTTCTAGCTCATGAACCAATATTAGATGGTGAAATTTTAAGAGGTGTTGATAATATTGTAATTACACCGCATGTAGGTTCAAGAACATATCAAAGTGTACAAAGACAGGGGTCTATGGCTGTAAATAATTTGTTAAACCTTATTAAGATTGAAAGCTAAACTTTATAATTTACAGATACTTTTTTTAAGTCTTCTTGGGTTTTATCCGTTGTTAAAATTTGATTGGTCTTCAAAAATACTAACTGTGTTTTGTTTGATTTCTATTATTAGTGCAATTTTAAACAAGAATATAAATTTTACAAGAAAGAGTTTTTTTTCTTTTTTGTTGATGACAGGTTATTTTTTAATACTAATTATTTCAATAATTTACGCATCAAATAAAGAAGCATCTATTAAAAGAATCATACAATTTACACCATTATTAATTATTCCTTTTCTTTTATCATTCACAGATTTTAAGATACCAAGAAAAAAGGTGTCTTCTATTTTTATGCTGTTTATTGGTGTAAATATGCTTTATACAGTTTTTATTACGTATCTTTTTTTAAGTAATCCTGATCGATTTGAATTCAATTTATGGCATTATTTACTCGATTATGATAAGTTTCAATTCATAATTAATAAAAATTTACACCACAACTTTTTTTTAGTTCATAAACCCTATTTTTCAATGGGTTTTGTATTGTGTGCAATTTTTTCTTTGGATACCTTTTTTAAAAGTAATTCAAAAAAATATTTTATTCAAATACTGTATTTATTGGTATTTATTTATTTTTCGTTTTGGGTGTTTTATGCCTTTTCTTTTCCTAATGTAATTGCTCTTTTATTAAGTGTTGTATTCATATTTTACCTAAACTTAAAGAAGAAAATATTTTTATCTGCGTCTGTTTTATTTTTAGTTTCTTTTGCTATTTTTTTAACGATAAAGTCAAAAGATGTCGACGTTCAAAGAGGATTTAACTTTGTTAAAACCTTTACAAATGATAAAAAATATGAAGTGAATGATACAAGACAAGAAGTTTATTCGTCGATTGTTAATATTATTAGAAAAAGCGACCTTTCTGAAGTGTTATTTGGTTTTGGTGTAGGAGACGTTCAAGACCAGTTAAATGCGGAATATAAAAATAGATTATCTCTTAATAAAAGTAAAAATCTTCTATATTTCTCAGAAGAATTTAATCATAAATATTGGCATAAAAATAATATTCATATCATTGCAAATGAAGAAATTTCACCGGCAGACAAAAATAATGCTGATTTAATTGTGTTAGATAATTTATTTGAAGAAGTTTCTCACAATATTTGTTCTGAAGTAATAGTTAAGAAAGAAGGAATATATACTTTCTCTGTTTTTGTTAAGAAAAGTAATTCCGATAAGGTAATTTTAAGACTAGGAGAAATAGATCAAAGGGCTGTTTTTGATCTAAAAAAAGGGAAATTATTTCAAAAAGTAAATGTAGAAAAAGCAGAAATCAAAATTTTGAGTAATAATTGGTATCGATGCTCTATAACGGTTACCTTGAAGAAAAATGGTTTGGCTTTAATAGGATTACCAAATGATAAAGGAGATTATGTTTATAGCAGTACATCTAACAAAAGTTTATGTTTTTGGGGAGTTCAACTTGAAAAAGGTGAGTTATCATCCTATAATAAAAATAATAATGAGCAGCTTCAAATAGCACTAGATGAAAATTTAAATACACATAATAATTATTTGTATTTTCTCTTGGCTACAGGGGTAGTTGGTTTAATGTCTTTTTTAATGTTTATATTGTATTTATTCAAAATATCGCTAAAACCAATAAATGTTCTTAAGGTATCATTTTGTATAATTATTGCTTTAAATTTCTTAACAGAAAATATTTTATCTAGACATTGGGGTGTAATGTTTTTTACATTTATGCTAATTCTATTATTTAGTAATAGAGAAAAAACAATACAACACTAATTTGAAAAGACTATTTAATACATACATAAAAAATAATTTAGGAATATTAAATCTTTTTGGTAAAACTTTAGGAAGGTTTTTATTTCTGTTACTAACCTCTTTTTTTGCATATAAATTATCATTTAAAGATTTTGCTGCATTTGCTATTTTTTGGACTACCTTAAGAATGCTTACTTTTTTTTCTGCCAATAATTTGTATATCATATATTTTAATGAAGTAAGAGAAAGTTTAATAAACCATAAAAAATGGCCCGCAAATGTTTCGTCTAATATTGCCTTAACTGTTCTTGTACTCGGTTTATTATCTTCAATTATCTCTTTTTTTATTTTTGATAGTATATGGATTGCGGTTTTAATGTTTCCGTCATTAGTTCTCTTCGTTTTAATTAGAAATATTGCAGAATTTTCAAAATCAGATAATTCTGTTTATCTCTCTATTTTTATAGAAGACATTGTATTTTATTTTCTTTTTTTTGTGATCGGGATTAGTAGTGTTTATATTTTTAATAACCTTATGGGGATTGTAATAGCTTTATTTTTGACAATCTTTATAACCGCAATAACGAGCCTAATTTTATTTAAAAATAAATTTAAATTTAAAATTAACACATTTAAAATCCGTCCTAAAGATTTTTCTTTTAAAGTATTTAGATTGGGAATTAATTATACATTTTTAAGAGGAAACGAATTTTTAGCTAGCTTCGGGGCAAGATATTTAGGACAAATATATTTTGGGGATATTTTTGTTTCATATGCACATATTATGTATCAATTCTATAATTTATCTGCCTTAATTACGATGGCTGTAATTTCTGGTTTGCAATCGAAAATAACGGTAAAAATTGATGCGAATTTTAATAAAATATTTGTGAGAGAGATGTATGTTAAGATCTTGAAAACTATAATTCCTGTTGTTTTTGGAATTATTATTATCATAACTTTATTCAATTCTCAAATTTTAGCTCTGTTTTTCACAAAATATACCCAGTACAACAAGTTGTTAGTAAAAGTGTCTTTCATTGGCTTAATATTTATGATGGTTCAACCATTGGTTTATATTCTTATTTACAATAACAAAATTTCTAATATCAGGTTTTTAAATTTAATGCAATACTTGGGTATTACAATAGTATATGTATTACCTTTTATTTTTCCAAAATTTAATGAACAATATTGGTTACTTATGATGATGACTATCATTATAACGATTCAAGGTGTTTTTGCAATTGTAAGTTATAAAACTATTAGATGATATATTTTTATGTGCTTTTATTAAGGATAGTTGCTTATTTAGAAGGGCCGCAAAAGATTATAGCTTTTGCGTTGCTTTTTGTAATGATGTCGTATTCTACGGTAAAAAGAATACCAACAAAAAGTTTAACCAAAATTTCAAAATATAATTTTTATACGTTGTTATTTTGTTTTGCAATACTTATTCATGGATTAATTTTTGGAAACGTTCTGCTAAGAGATGTGGCTGTATTATTAACCTATTGGATTTGGTTAATCTTCACCTTAACTTATTTTAAAAATAAATCTATAAAGCAATGTCTGAACTATATATTAATAACTTTTTTATTATTTAACATTGCTAATTTGGTTTACTTTAAACTTTATTTCGGAGATCAAAAAGCAGGTATTAATAGCATCATGTCTTTGTTTGGGGTTTTTGGTTATCGGGTTTATTTTCCTTTATCTTCAGGAGCAAATATTTACACCTCACAACTTGCTCTTAACTCTTTAATTGCGCTCTACTTTTTTAAGTTGTCTAAAAATAAAATTTTGTATGCAATAATTTATTTATTTTATTTATACATGTTGATTATTGCTGATTCAAGATTGATATTACTTTTTTCATTTGCTTTTTCTCTAATTTATTGGTTTTCACTAAATACATTACTAACTTTTTTTAAAAGGTTTTGGTGGGTTATTGGAATATTTATTTTTGGTTTTTTATTTGTTTTTTATGGCACTAATCTATTCGATTCCTTCAAAAGACCAGGTGAATTAGATGGCAGAGCTTTATCAAGAATTGAAATTTGGACTTTGGCAAAAGATGTTATTTTTTCGGATTATCATATCATCACAGGTTATGGCTTAAATGGTTTTGAAAATAATTTATTAGAGTCTTCAAGGAAAGTTTTTGACAAGCAACATTTGCAAACTTCTCATAATTTTATTATACAAAATATAATCGATTTTGGTATTCTAGGAATTATAATTATTTTATATTTGATTTTTGAGGTTGTTAAAAAAGTTATAAAATTAAATTCTCAAATTATTTCTATTTTAGTGGTAATGCTTCTATTTATGGGAATAACTGAATCAATTCCATCTTTTTATTCTTTTGAACCAACTTTATTTTTTATTGCAATTTTATCTATTTTATTGACTCAAAATGAAAGAGAAATTAGTTGAAATCTTAAAAGTAGTCACCTATTATCCTAGAAAGATTATTGATGCTATGATGTTTTATTTTTATTTTAAAAATAAAAATGACTGGACTCTTTTAAAAAAGTTTGCAAATAGACCAATATTAATTGTGGGAAATGGTCCTAGCTTAAATAAAACACCTTTAGAAAAAATAAATAAATCTTTTGTTTCTATTGGTATGAATAAAATCAATTTAATTTATGAGAAGAGTTCATGGAGGCCAGATATTATTGCTTGTGTAAACGGTTTTGTAATTCGTCAGAATAAAGACTATTTTAATACAACTAAAAGAATTTTAATATTACCAATTAGAGCTTTTTATTTGGGTGTTAAACCAAGAAAAAATATTTTATTTGTCAACCTAAAAGATCAACATAAAATGGAGAAAAATATAGAAAATGTTTTATCCACTGGTTGCACAGTTACATTTACCGCGCTTCAAATTGCAGCGTATTTAAATCCTAAATTTATAAATATTGTGGGAGTTGATCACAGTTTTGTTGTACAAAAAGTTGGAGTTAGTGCAGCAGAATCTAGTCTTCGATCAACGAATAATGCAGGGGTTCAGAAATTTAAAGGGGATGATGTCAATCATTTTAGTAAAGATTATTTTAAAAATCGATACTGGGGCCTTCCAGATTTAGATGGCAGTGAGCTTTTGTATCAAATAGCCAAAGATTATTTTGATCTTAATCAAATCCCTATTATAGATTATACGGTAGATGGTAAACTTAACATTTTTATAAAAGATGATGTTAATGCTATAATTAAAATGGATAATAACAATCGTAAAGAAGCGCTATCTGTATAAAGTTGTCTTTATTTATCGATATGATCATAACTTTAAAGAAAGTGATATTTCTTTTGTTCTAAGTTAATATTTGATTAAAGTATCATTAGAGTGCTCATAAATGTTAGATAAAAAAAATATTTTAATAATATCACCTTTTTTTTTTCCTGAACCCATTTCAACAGGGAAATTTAATACTGATTTTGCAATTGCTTTAAAAAATAAAGGGCATAAAGTTACAGTGCTATGTTACCATCCTTTTTATCCAGAATGGAAAATAAAACGCAGTCAAAAACAATTAGAAGGAATTAAAATAATTAGGGGTGGAAAGCATTTGTTTTTTACAGAAAATGCAATTTTTAGGAGATTTATTTTAGAGTTTAGCTTTTCGCTCTTTATTTTAATGAAAATAAAAAAATATCAAAAAAATAAAGATATTATCATACCTGTTTTTCCACCAAGTTTTGCTTTTTTTTCAATTTTGCTATTTTTAGATAAAAAGATTAAAAAGGTTGGGATGGTGCACGATTTGCAAGAGATCTATTCAACAGATAAAAAAAGTTTTTTAAATAGTACTGTTCGTTTTTTTATTCATAGAATTGAAAAGAAGTGCTACAACGGTTGTAATAAGCTTATTTTTCTTTCTGAAGAAATGAAAGATTTAGCACAAAAAATGTACAGTTTAAAAGAAAATATTCTAGAAGTACAATATCCTTTTATAACAATAGAAGGGAAGGTTACAAATGATTTAAGCCATATTTTTAATACCAATAAAAAACATGTGGTGTATTCTGGTGCTTTAGGACAAAAACAAAATCCCGAAAAATTATTACATTTTTTTAATCAAGCCTCATTAAGCACAAGTAATATCGTTTTTCATTTTTTTTCAAAAGGAAAAGAATTTAATAAATTAAAAAAAGCAAACACGAACTCAAATATTCATTTTCATGATTTAGTAAAGAAAGAAAATTTAGCAGAGTTATATCAAAAAAGCGATGTTCAGATTATTCCGCAAAAAGAGGGCACTTCAAAGGGATCGCTACCCTCAAAATTACCTAACTTATTGGCTTCAGACTGTAAAATATTTCTCATTACAGACCCTAACAGCGAACTAAAAAAACTGTTTCAAAATAATAATTTAGATTTTGTGGCTACAAGCTGGGATGTAAATAAACTAATTAAAGCTCTTTTAGTTTTAATAGATAAACCTGTAGACTTTCATCATCAAAAATCTGTGGCAAATTTTTTTTTCACATTAGATAAAATGATTCACAAAGTTTTACGTTAAAACAATATATTTGTTTTAAATGACTCCTCTGATTTGAAAAAAAGACACTCCTATTTAATAAGGCCTCTGCAAAGAACCTTAGATTTAATAATCATTAATCTAATATTTTACTTTATTCATTCCTTTGAGTATTTTAATTTTTATTTTCTAGTTTATATTTCTGCCTTTTGGTTAATTTCTTCATATTCTTTGCGCTTTTATGAGGTTTATAGATTTACAAGAGTTTTGGGGGTTTTGAAATTGTTAGCCCGTCAATTTTTTGTTTTTATACTAGGTTATTTTGCATATTTTGGGATTTTTAGAGAAGGTGATGTCGTAAATAATCAATTTATTGTGTTAGTTTTTGTAATAATTAGCATCTCATTTCTAAAATTTTTATGGTTTTTTCTCTTAAAAAGGTATCGGTCCTTGGGTAATAATTCTAGAACAACGGTAGTTTTAGGATTTGATCAATCAGCTAAGAATATTATAAAACTATTTAAGAGCAAATCTAATTTAGGATATAAGTACCTTGGTTTTTTTTCTAATAGAAAACATAAAATTAAAGAATATTTGGGGAATTTAGCAGATGTTTTAAAGTACACAAACGAAAATGAAGTTGATGAAATTTATTGTTCCTTAAAGGAACTTACAAAAGAGGAAATAAAAATTATTAGTAAGTTTGCGACAGATCAAAGCATAACATTGAAGCTAATACCAGATTCAATAGAATTATACAGTAAAAATCAAAGTGTTCAATATTATGATGATGCTTTAATGGTTTTAAATGTAAACAGACTTCCTTTCGAGTTTGCAGAAAACTTTTACATCAAGAGAATATTCGATATCATTTTTTCTTTAGTTGTATGTTTTTTTATTCTTTCTTGGTTAATACCGATTCTTTGGATTGTAGTAAAACTAGAATCAAATGGACCTTTGGTCTTTAAACAAAAAAGAGAAGGCATAAAAGGTGAAGAATTTGTCTGTTACAAGTTTAGATCTATGAGGGTTGATGAGTTATCACATAAAGTACATGTCGCTAAAAATGACGCTAGGGTTACTAGAATAGGCGCTTTTTTAAGGAAAACTAGCATAGATGAATTGCCTCAATTTTTTAATGTTTTACAGGGACATATGAGTGTAGTTGGTCCAAGACCACATATAGAAAGTTTATCTTTAGAATATCAAAAAGAGGTTGATGATTATTTAAAAAGGCACATTGTTAAGCCAGGTATTACTGGTTTGGCTCAAGTAAGCGGGTATAGAGGTGAGGTGAAAAAAATTTCAGATATTAAAAATAGAGTTCGTTTAGATGTTTTTTATATCGAAAATTGGTCTTTTTTATTAGATTTGAAAATAGTCTTTAAAACGGCTTTAAATGTTTTTAAAGGAGATGAAAACGCCTATTAATCCAATGAAAGAAAAGTTAGATATAACAGCATCTATTGTGCTATATAATGAGGATTTAAATGAGTTAACAAATACTGTGAACTGCTTTTTAAATATTTCCTTAACAAAAACTCTTTTTTTAATAGATAACACTCCTGATAAAAAATTTAAAAATATTTTTAAGCAAAAAGAAATAAAATATATTGCTGTTGGAGAAAATATAGGTTTTGGTTGCGGTCATAATACAATTTTAAAAGAACTAGAAAACTTTTCTCGCTACCACTTAATACTAAATCCAGATGTTTTTTTTCATCAAAATGTAATTCCAAATCTAATTTTAGAGTTAGAAAAGAATAAAGAAATAGCAATGATAGCTCCAAAAGTACGATTTCCAAATGGCCAACATCAGTTTTCTTGTAGAAGATATCCTTCGGTCAAAGAGTTATTTACTAGAAGATTTCCTTTTTTAAAACCAATATTTAAAACGGCCATTTATAATGGTCAGTACAGAGAAAAAGATTTGTCTAAACCATTCTATGCAGAATATTTAGCAGGATGTTTTCAATTGTATAAAACCAGTGATTTTGTGAAGCTAAAGGGTTTTGATGAGCGCTATTTTTTATATATGGAAGATGTCGATATTTGTAGGAAAATAGACTTTTTAGGGAAGAAAAAAATGTATTTCCCCGATGAACAGATAGTTCATGTTTTAAAACAGGGCTCTCTAAAAAATATAAATTTATTTTTTAGACATATTTCTTCTGCGGTTAAATATTTTTTAAAGTGGGGGTTTTAGTGAAAAAATATTTTTAAAGTTAAATTGTCTTTCTAACAAAAGCTAGAATCCAAAGATTTTAAAATATATTTGCGCCTACAATAACACAACTATTATGAATGTACTTATTTTAGGTTCTGGAGGAAGAGAACATGCTTTTGCTTTAAAACTTTCTGAAAGCAAAAAAATCAATCAACTTTTTGTAGCTCCAGGAAATGCTGGGACAGATAAAATTGCAAAAAATATTAATATTAGTCTAGCTGATTTTAATGTTATAAAAAGTACTGTTTTAGAAAATGACATAAAAATGGTGGTTGTAGGTCCAGAAGTTCCATTAGTTGACGGGATTCATGATTTCTTTTTAGCAGACTCAGCCTTAAAAAATATTGGCGTAATTGGTCCTAAAAAGGATGGAGCTTTATTAGAAGGAAGTAAAGATTTTTCGAAGCAGTTTATGCAAAAACATGGAGTTCCCACGGCAAGATATCAATCTTTTACAAAAGAGAGTTTGGAAGAAGGCTATGTTTTTTTAGAAACTTTAGAACCTCCTTTTGTTTTAAAAGCAGATGGCTTGGCAGCAGGAAAAGGAGTGTTAATTATAAATTCTTTGCAAGAGGCTAAAACGGAATTAAAAGAAATGGTTTCAAACCAAAAATTTGGAGAAGCTTCCTCTACAGTGGTAATTGAAGAGTTTTTAAAAGGGATAGAATTGTCTGTTTTTGTGTTAACAGATGGTAAAAGTTATAAAATTTTACCATCAGCAAAAGATTATAAAAGAATTGGTGATGGTGATACAGGCCTAAATACTGGAGGAATGGGGGCGATATCTCCAGTTCCATTTGCAGATGGAGCCTTTTTAAATAGAGTAGAAGAATTGGTGGTAAAGCCTACCATTGCAGGTTTGCAAAAAGATGGCATAGATTACAGAGGTTTTATTTTTATAGGATTGATGAATGATAACGGGAATCCCTCTGTAGTTGAGTATAATGTAAGAATGGGAGATCCAGAAACAGAAGTTGTTTTGCCAAGAATAGCATCAGATTTATTTGATTTGTTAGAGGGTGTTGCAAGTCAAACATTACATAAAAAGTCTTTTTCAGTAGTGGATAAAACGGCAACTACTGTTATGTTAGTTTCTGGTGGTTATCCTGAAGCGTATCAAAAAAATAAAGAGATTATTGGTTTTGATGCAGTAGATGAATCGATAGTTTATCATGCAGGAACTGCTCTTAAAGACAATAAAGTAGTTACAAGCGGCGGCAGAGTTATGGCTATAACTTCTTTAGCAAATAGTATGGAAGAGGCTTTAGAAAAGAGTTATAGAAGTATCAATAAAATTCATTTTGATGGTATGAATTTCAGAAAAGATATAGGTTTTGACTTAATGTAATTTGTGAAGTTACAAAGCTTTTTCCATGGTAAATGAAAATTCAGAACCTTCTCCATACGTGCTTTTTAGCAACATATTTTCATCATGAGCTTCCACAATGTGTTTTACGATAGACAACCCTAAACCAGAGCCTCCTTGATCTCTAGATCTGCTTTGGTCTACGCGATAAAAGCGTTCAAATAAACGCGGTAAATGTTCTTTTTTAATACCTTCACCATTATCAATAACTTTGAGTATAAATTTTTTGTCATTATAAATGTCCACTGCAACAAAAGTTGTTCCATTAGGTTTGCCGTATTTAATTGAGTTTACAATTAAATTTATAAGAACTTGCTCTATTTTTTCAATATCTCCTTTTACAAAAACAGGAAATTCATAAATCTTATCAAACTTTAATGAAATGTTTCTTTTTTTAGCTTTCATTTCAAATAAATCGAACACATTTTGAATCAATGCTAATAAATTAAAAACTTCAATATTAAGTTTGGCACCTTCATTCTCTAATTTAGCAATCATATCTAAATCTTTAATCACAGCAACCAGTCTTTCAACACCTTTGTTCGCTCTATCCAAATACTTCATCCGTATTTGTTTATCATTAACGGCGCCTTCCATTAACGTTAATATATAACCTTGTACTGTAAATAATGGTGTTTTAAGTTCGTGAGCAACATTGCCCAAAAAATCTCGTCTAAAGGAATCTCTTTCTGTTAAATTTTTTATTTCTAAACGTTTACCCTCTATAAATTTTTGCATACTTTTAGATAATTCATCAATATCTGTGGTTGCAGAATCTCTTTTTAAATCATTTACGTTTAAAATAGAAACTTGTTTATATAGTTTTTTTAATCTTCTGTATATAAAGTGTTCAGCTCTATATTGAATGATAAAAAATGAAATAACAAAGAGGGTTATGATATAAATTAATATCGTGATAAGGCCAAGATATTTGCCAATAAATAAGTAGGATACCGAAGCGATACAAACAGAAAGCATTGTTAGGTAAACTGCCGACCAAAGCGCAAAAGAATAGGTTTTCTTTAGTTTCAAATTATAACGATATTTTACTTTTAAAATGTTAATTTATTATTTATCAGCATCTAATAAAACAAATTTATACCCAACACCTTTTACGGTTTTAAAATGGTCGTCACCAATTTTTTCTCTTAATTTTCTAATGTGCACATCTATGGTTCTACCGCCAACAACTACCTCATTTCCCCAAACAGTATCTAAAATAACTTCTCTTTTAAATACTTTACCTGGCTTCGATGTTAAAAGAGAAAGCAGTTCGAATTCTTTTCTTGGAAGTGTAATTTTTTTACCAGCTTTATAAACAACGTATTCATCTCTATCGATAACAATATCACCAATTTTAAGAGTCTGTTCACTGTCCTTTTCTGTTTTTAGCCTTCTTAATAAAGACTTTATTTTACTCACTAAAACTTTAGGTTTTATGGGTTTGGTAATATAATCATCAGCACCAGCTTCAAAACCGGCAACTTGTGAGTAATCCTCTCCTCTCGCTGTTAAAAAAGCTATAATTACGTTTTCTAAAGATTTTGTTTTTCTAATTTTTTCACAAGCTTCAATACCATCCATTTCTGGCATC